>ERZ1739051.44-NODE-45-length-12841-cov-7.034804_pt1 | contig 12841 bp, 15 predicted proteins | sample MGYA00581757_ERZ1739051 | MGnify/ENA primary metagenome ERZ1739051 (study PRJEB42929, sample SAMN08275523) | rhizosphere metagenome | isolation source: Rhizospheric soil replicate 3 | host: Colobanthus quitensis | place: Antarctica: Devils point, Livingston Island...
GTCTACTTAGGCTACTCCTGCTTTTCTGCCTTCTCCTTCGCCTGACGGTTTGCCACTGCTCCTTCGATGCCTGACTGCTTTTGCCTCCTCTGCCTCATACCCGACGCGATCTCGCTTTGCTCAGTCTCATTCTGTGATACCACCGTTTCCTTCCTGGCGTTTTCACTGGTCTGCTGTTCATACGCTTCCTCTATCTGAGCCTTTAGCATCTTTACCTGCTCGAAATCGTTACGATCCTGCTCGCTCACCTTTGTCAGCATGTCGAACTTGGTGAGGAATTCATTCAGGTCATTTGTTTCCATCAACACATCGATAACTTCCACGGAACCATTGCGATATATCTTGACAACCCGCTTCTCGAGCCTCTCCTGGGTCACATCGAGAGTTTTCGATGTTTCTTCAAGCTGGGCTTCATTTTTTTCTATCCTTACATCTATGTTCCCCAGCTCTGCATTGGCTGCATTGTAACCCTCAACCTTTGCTTCCAGTTGTCCGTTGAGCACGGTCAACTCAGACCGCACTGACTCAGCCTGTGTCTGTTTCAATGTTATGTCACCCGCCGGATCGGCACCTGCGAACCCAGCAAAAACCGTAAGAGCGGTGATTCCGATTAATGGGAGACAGATTAAGAGGACTGCAATTAATCTTCTGTGATTCTTTTTTGGGGAGGAGCTACTAGGGGGAGATGCGCTAATTCCTGATAATGAATTTATTTTTACCCTGATTTCCTTCGCCTCCTTTAGGACGTCCTACTGGCGTCGTTCAGTTGGCTTTAACCTTCTCTAAAACCTTGTGAACCCTAACAGGGCATATTTGGGAAGTCAAATTATGCTAGGTGTAATCCCCGATATAATGATGAAAATCCCGCAAATAGCGATAATTTTATGGTTATAAAACACTATCAGGTGGCAAAATATCTGCTTATGCCGGTGAGAATGGCCTCTGCTTCCAGCCGCGAAAGCTCTTCGATGTCCATCTTCCCCAGCTCGGGATTTGAGATAAATACGGGCTCAACCTGCACGGCCGTCATCACGGTCTCTCTGAGAACTGCGAAATTTCGTCCCAATGCCGGAAGTTCGGGCACGTCCAGATTCGCGGCCAGTGCGGTCACAATATGTTGGGCCAGCATCTTGCCCGCTTCAGAGAAATACCCCTGGCGGCTGAAGAAATATGCTGCAGCCCCCTGGGCCAGCGGACTCGAATTGCTATTGTGGTGGATGCTGATGAATATGTCAGCCCCGGCGGCGTTCGCCACCACGGGGCGTTCATACAGGGGGACAGCTTCATCCTTTTCCCTCGTCAATATGACCCTTGCGCCCAGGGATTCCAGCGCCCTGCCCAATGCCAACGCTACTGAAAGGTTTATGTCTTTCTCGATGATGCCGGTATCCGCAACGGACCCGGAATCGCTTCCACCATGGCCCGGATCGATGGATATCGTCGTTTCCGAAAGGGATCTGCCTCCGGCGCAGCCACCGTTACGGTCGGGAATCTTGGCCTCAGCTGAATGGGGCTCGCCATCTTTGGTCACCTTATCTATGACCTTGAGGACGGATTCGTCCACCATGCCGTCCATGACCAGACCCGAGTTGCGCTGAAAGTCCAGCACCGCCCTTTCGGTAAGCGAACCGAATATTCCATCCTCGGGTCCGGCATTGAAACCGAGACAGTTCAATGAACGCTGGAGCATAAGGACGTCAGCTCCACGAAATGGTGGTATACGAAGATAAAGAAGCCTCTCCCCCGGCTCGTTGCCCGCCTCGACCAGCTCGCACCATGTGTTGTCTGAAACAATCCCATCGACTAGAAGACCGCATCCCTGCTGGAATTTTAGGACAGCCTTTTCAGTGTCATCGCCAAAATAGCCATCTACACCGTCCGTCCCGACGCCGTATCCAAGCCCGCAGAGTCTGGACTGGACGTCGAGAACCTCCTTACCCCTGTCTCCTTGTTTGAGTGTACGCAAGTGGAGTTCCTTGAAAATTTTGTCGCACCGCGCAAAGCCGGCGCCTGATTTCACGATAAACCGTCAGTGCCATAAAAAAAACCGGCGGTATCAGAAGCTAAGATTAATGGTTGGGATGCCCAGGTTCAAGCCGGACCCCAAGCCAGGGAACCCGCATACCGCCACCAGACCTCACGCTTCCCGCGATAGCTGCCTGGACGAGGCGCTTTGCATCCGCGATTGCGGCCGGCAGCTTCCGGTCACGGGCAAGATAGCACGTAAGCGCTGCAGAAAACAGGCAACCGGTGCCGTGAAATCCTGCTCCTTCCCCTGAACGCGTCCCTTCGAAAATCTCTATCTCCCTGCCGTCATACAAGACATCGACAGGTCTGCCCGGCCAGTGCCCGCCAGTTACACACGCGGCCCGTGCTCCAATTGCCACCAGCTCTTTCGCGGCCTCCTCGGCATGCTCGGGCTTCTCTATCCTGATGCCGGTTAATGTCTGCGCTTCCGTGAGATTGGGCGTGATCACCCGGCATAACGGGATAAGGCGCGATTTTAAAAGCTCCACCCCCTCTTTATCCAAAAGAGAGGTGCCCGTTGTGCTCATTATCACCGGATCAATCACGAAAACGCCCGCTTTTTTATTCTCCACGAACTCTGCGACAGCCTCCACTGCTCCAGCGGTGGCCAACATCCCCGTCTTTGTGGCGGCGAGAACGGCATCTTCCGCAATCGCGGCCAGCTGGCCATCGATATCCGTTTTCGAAAGAGCAAGAACCCCTTTTACTTCCCGGGTGTTTTGTGAAGTAACTGCGGTGATTACGCTGAATCCATAAACAGCCAGATAGTTGAACATCCTCAAATCAGCCTGGATACCAGCGCCTCCGCCAGGGTCGGAGCCACCTATCGCAAGCACTGAAAGGGGCGGTATGTTATCCATTGCCAGCGAAGTGTTCGTAACCATGAGCCGGAAAATGACGGGAAGAACCGTCCGTTCCCTTAATATGCAATCCGGCCGCCCTTGAGACTATCTCGCCTATTTCTGTTACCGGAACGCCGGCTGCCTCCTCGATTGCCTGGCAGAACTCATCATGCCTCCCGGGTGGAAGCGTGAACAGGAGTTCGTAATCTTCACCACCAGTCAGGACCAGATCTTCAAGATCCCAGTTGTTTCCAGCACAAGCCTGACGCAGTTCAGGGTGAATCAAAAGATCTTCGCAGGCGACCACCGCCCCCACCTGGCTCTGATCGCAGATATGTCTTAGATCACTGGCCAATCCGTCGCTCAGATCGGTCATTGCCGTCGCACCGGCTTCTCTTGCCGCCGTCCCGGCGGTAATGCGAGCCGTCGGGGAGACAAAAGCCCGGCGCAACTCCGGCCAGGCCTCAGATGCTCCCGCTTCAACCACCCGCAGCCCGGCGGCAGCGCAGCCGATATAGCCGGTAACGCAGATCCTGTCACCTGTGCGGGCGCCGTTTCTTAAGGTTGCTTCGCCTCCCGGCACAACGCCTCCCACGGTAATGCTTATTATCAAACCTTCGCCTGAAGCGGATGTATCGCCGCCGATTATGACCACTCCGGTCTCTATCGCAAGTTCCTTGATACCTTCACAGATGCCACTTATAAAATCGACGCGTGTTTGTGGATGGCAGGCCAGTGAAACAAGGGCAAAACGTGGCGAAGCTCCCATGGAGGCTATATCACTTAGATTAACAGCCAGGCTTTTTCTTCCCAACTCCCTGGCGGTTTGCCAGGCAGTCTGGAAATGGACTCCCTCCACCATCAGATCGGTTGTCCAGACTTCCTGCAATTGTAAAGTGGGCGGCTCGATAACCGCGGCGTCATCACCTATTCCGACAGCGACGGATGATGCCGGAACCTCGAAGAGATCCCGCATTCTTTCCAGCAGAGCCTCTTCACCCAGTTCGGCGACTAACAACCTGAGATCTCACCAGCTTTCACGCCCAGATAATCAGATACGAGTTTCATGGCACACAGATCGCCACACATGCTGCATCCCTCGACCGAACCGCTTTCCCTGCCTTCATATACAGCCCGTGCGGTTACGGGATCGATCGACAGGTTTATCTGACCTTCCCAGTCCAGAGCTTTCCTGGCTTTTGCCATTTTGATATCCCATTCCATTGCGCCAGGGATTCCTTTGGCAATATCCGCGGCATGAGCTGCCAGCCTGGAGACGATGACCCCCTGCCTGACGTCACTGGAGCTCGGTAAACCCAGGTGCTCGGCGGCTGTGACATAGCATAAATAATCAGCCCCGGCCGCCCCGGCGAGAGCGCCACCAATTGCAGCCGTTACATGATCATAACCGGGAGCTATATCAGTAACCAACGGTCCCAGAACATAAAGCGGAGCACCGCCGGTAAGTTTTTTTGCAATTTTGACGTTTGACTCAATATCCTGAAGCGGTACATGTCCCGGTCCCTCAATCATCGCCTGCACACCAGCCTCACTAGCCGCCGTGGCAAGCCTGCCAAGGGTGACAAGTTCAGTTATCTGGGCCCGGTCACTTGCATCCGCCAGACATCCGGGTCTGAGACCATCACCCAGGCTGATTGTGACATCCTCACGCGCCAGGATGTCCAGCAGCATGTCGAAATTCTCAAAAAATGGGTTTTCCCGATCATGGTGCAACATCCAGGCGATCATAAAGGCGCCACCGCGACTGACAACGTCCATTATCCTGCCCTGCGCCTGCAGTTCATCTATTACTGCCCGCGTCAGACCTGCATGGATGGTCATGAAATCCACACCCTCGGATGCATGACGCTTTACCATGGAAAAAAGGTCGTCCCTGTCCATGGCCACCATGCTGCCACCCCTGTCCCTGGCTTCTACTGTGGCTTCATAGATGGGTACCGTTCCGAAGGGGATCTCGCAGCTGGAGATAAGCTTGCGTCTGAGAGCTGTTACGTCACCGCCACATGAAAGATCCATGACTGTGTCAGTTTTTGCATCAATGGCAGCACCAAGTTTCTCAAGCTCCATATCAATGGAAACAGATTCGCTCGACGAGCCGATGTTGGCGTTTACCTTGGTTTTGAGACCCGTCCCGATAGCGGTGCCAATAACTTTCCTGCCAGTGTTACCCGCGGGCACGACAACCGTGCCCTTCAGCATGTTCTCGGCCAGAATCTCTACATCGACGCCTTCAACAGCCGCCGCCTCCGAAACCACGGGCGGAATAACCCCTGTTTTCAAAATTTTTAGAACAGTGGATTTATTCATCAGGTTCCTTTAGTTGCCGAAGACTTGCTGAAATTCTTCCTGGCCTTGTCGAGCGCCTGTCGCAGTCCGACTGTCGCAGCATACATATCTTCAGCCATGCAGATTGCTGATACCACCGCTATGCCATCGGCTCCAGCCTCGATGCATGCAGCCACGTTGTCAGCGTCGATGCCGCCGATAGCTATCACTGGAATCCCCACAACAGCCTTGACCTTTGTGATTCGAGCTACGCCGATTTCAGGTTTCCCGGGTTTGGTATCGGTAGCATGGATGGGTCCCACCCCAATGTAGCTCGCGCCTTCCCGCTCAGCCTTTATCGCTTCGGCAGGTTTACCGGAAGAACTGCCGATGAGGATTTCTGAACCAAGCATCCTGCGAGCAGCCGGGATGGTTATGTCGTCCGGCCCAACGTGAAGCCCTTCTGCTTTTGATGCCATGGCTATCCCTACATGATCATTTATTATCAGTGGTATACCCGCTTCCCGGGTCACGGCATGGATGACATTGGCTATCTTTAGAGCTTCACCCATGGCACGCTTCTTGATGCGAAGCTGGATTGCCGAAGCTCCCCCCTCGATGGCAGCTACGGCTACATCATAGTGGTCGCGGCCCAGCTCTGGAACAGACTTGGTTATTACATACAGTCCGAGGTCCATTATCCCCCATTCGTCCTTGCTTGACGATTGAATAGTTCCTCATGCATTCCACAATATTCGCTGTCGCTATCCAGCTGCGCCCGGATCAGCTCACGTTGCCGATGGGCATTGTATAGACGGCAGTCCGGATCGCTGCAGAACGCATCGCCAGACAGTCTGTACGCGAGCGCCTGCGCTATATAACCCTTGGCCACCTCGGTAAGTCTTGGATCATCGAGACTTAGAGAATCGCCTGCGAAACCAGCTGCCACTTCCATTTTTTCCTCTTCCGCAAATCCGAAAGCTTCGGCACTGCGACGAGCGATGTAAAAACCCGTATCCTTGGCCGGGGCTATCGTAATTCCGCTGAGCGACACAATCGAAGGCGAGCCGCATAGCACGGTCCTGGCATGATAACGTCTGTCGGCCGTATCCCGGGTTCCAATTAATTGGTTCGTGAATATAATATGTAATTGCTCGATTCTGGATTTCTCCGAGGATAGAAGCGAACCATATATAGCAGACAGGATATGAGCATCATAAATCAGCCCAAAAACCGTGTTTTTCCTGTCTTCCAATCGCCGCCGCTCGTAAACTACCTCTCCCTCAAGCACACTCTGCTCATCAGGCACGGGATCCTCAAGCGCTCTGACTTTCGCCTTTGCCAGAGATACCGCAAGCCGCCTGACGACACCATCCCTGATCGAACCCTCAAAGCCGTCGATATATTCTTCCAGTATGGGGCCAGCCAGCATCACGCGGGTCCCGGGCAACAGCCCGTTGACATAAGATGACAGTTCCTGATAATCGACAGACCGGCAACGCGGCTCCGAGTAGATATATATCTCAGAAAGAAACACGAAAGCGCGGCCTCCCGTTTATTTGCCTGGAAACCAGCCTCTATCTATTTCATTTCCGCGAGTTTTTCCAGCGCGACCTCTGCCCCACGCTTTCCTGACAACAACATTCCGCCGAAGGTCGGACCCATTCGCGGTAGTCCATAGGCTGTTGAAACCGCCATGCCGGTGACGATCAGTCCGGGCATGAATTCACCTGTGTGTTCAACAAGCAGATCCTCGGAACGTTCTACCCACATCGCGCCAAAGCCAACCGTTTTTGCCAGGCCTCTCTGTTCCAGCTTAGCCAGAACACATGCGTCGTGGCCGGTGGAATCGATAACAATCTTTGATTCGATGGCAACGGGATCCACACAGGTGATTTCCCTTGGCAAAGAGGTGACGGGTGTCCAGTTGATGACGACGCCGGCAACACGATTTCCCTCTCTCAGCACTACGTCCTCGAAAATGGTCATGTTCGCGAACTTCACTCCGGCGTCACACGCGGCTGCGATCAGCTTCGAACAGGCATGGGGGCCATCAGCCACAAAAAGACCCTCCTGGGCTTCCTCGTACGGAACTCCGAGTTCATCAAGCACCTTCTGCGCCGGGGCTCTTACCGTTAACTTGTTCATCAGATAGCCGCCGATCCAGAAGCCGCCACCAATATAATTGTTCCTCTCGACTATCAGAGTCTTTACGCCCTTTGAGGCAAGCTCTTTACCCGCCATCAGACCGCTTGGTCCGCCACCGACAATGATTACGTCGCTTTCAGCATACTCCTCGAACTGACGCATGAAGCTGCCCACTATAGCCCTTGTCACATCTTTCTCGTCTACGGGATGAAATAACGCCATCTTTACTTCCTTTCAGATTGGTTCGTTTCATTAGTTTCATTAAAAAAACCGCCCCAGCATCTGGCACGGCTCTTCCCTGCAATAAAGAGTCATCCCTGCGCTGGCATTACCCGGATCAGGTTCATGGGGTCAGTGAAAAATATCACTTTCTCAGCCGCTGGATCGCAGCTCCCCCTGTATGTATGGCTGGGATTATATCATCCAGGCAATACCTCTCAAAGGAAGGGAAATAAAAAAGCAGGCTCAATTGCCCGCCCGAAGACTTAATTAATGATGCTATCGCCGTTATTCAGGACCAGACGCGATCCGTTTGATTCAGGCCGCGTCCTGTCCTATGGAGATAAGTTTTGCTTCCCGGGAAGCTCCGATTACGTCATTTTCCCCATGCATCGCGAAAGTTGACGATAGCTGCAACCGCACAAGCGAATCCGTATTTTCAAATTCCTCACCACAAATCTCACAGAATCCCCACTGATTGACTGAACCTGCGGAAAGACATATATCACAGTCATACATTTTCATTGTCTCCACCTCCTACTTCCAATGCCGCCTTGCCTGGTGCCCGGCGAGCAATGAAAGCCTAAACGGTGATTAAGGTAAAAGGTATAAGGGAATGACCTTACTTCTACTGTTGAACTACCCCGATTATGAATTTGCCAAACCAGGCTCTTGAAATATCTCTTTTCCGAGTTAAAACCGAGAAAAGCCCATAGAAAAGGGCTATTTATTCAGACCGGGACTTCCGGAAAGAGGGCAAAATGGCATTTTCCCCTCGGCCTTGATAAATAAGTCGACAAGCTCGGGGTCAAACTGGCTGCCCCTGTTTGCCAGCAGTTGGCTTCTCGCCTTTTCAGGAGACAGAGCCTCTCTGTAAGACCTGTTTGAGGTCATTGCGTCATACGCGTCAGCAACAGCCATAATGCGCGCTCCCAGCGGGATGTCTTCCTTTTTTATCCCATCCGGATATCCGCCTCCGGAATACCTTTCATGATGGTATCTGACTATTGCCAGGATCTCCTGGTCTCTGATGATCGGTTTAAGTATCTTTTCGCCAGCCGCGGAATGCTCTTTGATGCGATCAAACTCCTCATCGGTGAGCTTTCCCGGTTTAAGCAGAATCTCCTCAGGAACACCGATTTTGCCAATATCGTGCACAAGCCCGGCGAAACGGATCTTATCTATTGCCGCGCTTGCAAGGCCCAACTCACAGCCTATGGTTACCGCTAACTCGCTAACCCTTTTTGAGTGTCCGTTTGTATAGGAATCTTTGGCGTCGAGGGCTGCCGCAAGCGCCATAAGCGCCCCAAGGAAGGTCTCCCGGATCTCATCTGTCTGTTCTTCCACCTTTTTTTCAAGATTAACCTTGTATTCCCGGTTTGAAACAATAAGGTTTCTTTTCTCAAGAGCCCTGTCGACGCTTATGAGCACCTCTACGAGGTTGAAGGGCTTGGTAACGTAATCGTACGCGCCCAGCTTCATGGCATTAATAGCGGTCTGGGTATCGGCCACCGCTGTTACCATTATCATCGCGGTATCGGGACTCTTTTCCCTTACTTCCCCAAGAAGTTCAACTCCGGATTTGCCGGGCATCATTATGTCGGAAAGCACAAGGTCGATGGAGTCCCCGTCAATCAGGTCGAGAGCGCTGTCAGTATTAGACGCAGTAACACAACTGTACCCCTCCTGCTGCAAAGTCCTTCGCAGGATTTCACGCACTGTTTCCTCATCATCGACTATCAGAACTCTTGCTTTTTCAGTTTTCATCTTTTTTCATCACCCCATTCAGAGTTTCCCTTAATTCGTGGAGGTTAAACGGTTTTACAAGATATACGTTACCTGTTCTATCAAGATAGTCTCTAATATCAACGCTTACCGTGTCTCCTGTCATGAAGACGATATTGCCAGCCAGGCCCAGGTCAATCCCGCGAATTCTCCTGTGCAACTCCCTGCCGTCCATTTCCGCCATTTTCAAGTCGGTGATCGCATCGTCATAGCTCGAATTTGAAAGTTTCTTTAAAGCCAGACGTCCGTTTTTAGCTACATCGACACCGTGACCGTCCATTGTGAGAATATCCATTAAAAGACCTATTCGCTTTTTACTTTTTAATTCGCTTCCGTGCTCTTCGATAATGCAATGTTAAGACTGAAGAGTTCGCTCTCTTAATTCCAGCCTGTTTCCGAGAGCGACTTGATTTTCGTTATTATTTGACATATATATTTTATGTAGGTTGATGTGTATTAATACTTTATTTGGTAATCAGTAGCCAAAGAATTTTGCCTGCAAAAAGATTAGCCCACGTTTCGTTTAACGCCCATCGGCAGGAATTTTACGATTCTTGACTAACTGGTAACTTGTCTAGGCGGATGTGCGATGATCGGGCTGCATAATTTTCGTTTGACCTTTGATCATTTTGGTTATTAGATTATGTCAGCAGGCATAGCGCGATAATGCGCAACCGTTGCAAACTCTCCAAGGAGGCTTCATATGGCGGCAAAGAAAACAGCAACCAGGAAGAAAGCAGTGGCAAGACCGAAAGCAAAACCGGCCGCGAAGAAAACCGCGGCACGCAAGCCGGCGGCCAGGAAGACGACTGCCACTCGCAAGCCGGCGGCGAAGAAGACTGCTGCCAAGAAAACCGTGAAGAAGACCACCGCCAGGAAACCGGCCGCGAAGAAAAGGACAGCTTCCAGGAAGGCCAAATAATCGGCAAGACTCGCAATAATCAAAAAAACGGGCGACTGAGAAACATGCGGTATAGTTTTCATCCCAGATGATATGGAATTATTCGAAGCCATCAGGGAACGGCGGAGCTACCGCAGTTTTTCAAACAAGCAGGTAGAGGATTCGAAAATAGACACGATTCTCGAGGCGGCGAACATGGCACCTTCTCCTGCCAATAGTCAGCCGTGGGAATTTATTGTGATTTCAGGGGACACCGCGCGCGAGCAGCTATACCGGCTATCCAAAACCGCTATGGAAAACGGTACTATTGAAGTGCATGGCTTCTCGTATGTGCGGCCGGTTCCAACAGAAGACGGAATTGGGGAGGAAGGCAAGTCGTCCGCTGGATATTCGCTCGAATTTCTATTAAGAGTGCCTACTGTCATTGCCGTTGTCGGCCTTCCCCGGACCGGCATCCGGCAGACAATGCGTGAGAGGGTCAAGGACGGATACAAGTACGCCTGCGCCGCCGCCATTCAGAATATGCTTCTGGCAGCGCAGGCGCAGGGACTCGGTAGCCTGTGGTTCACATTATTCGACGCCCATCTTGTTAGCCAGTATCTTCATATCGACAGCGCAAAGCATCTTGTTGCTCTAGTCTGCATAGGATACCCCGATGACCCAAAACCCCGTTTTCCCGGTAGAAGTTCCCTCGCCAACAAGGTGAAGCGCTTTGACTGAGATAAAAGTACTGGGCATTCTTGGTAGTCCGAGACACGAGGGCAACTCGGAGATAATGCTCGACCATGCACTCAAGGGCGCCAGGGATTCAAAAGCAAGCATCAATAAAGGCAGTCTGTATGATCTTGATTTTTACGGTTGCACTGAATGCAATGACTGCTTTGAATCCGGCGAATGCAGCCTTACTGACGATATGGATGAAGTATATGAAGCGATCGAGCTGGCAGATCGCATCATTCTTGCCGCGCCCATTTTTTTCATGAGCCTTCCCGCTCAGACAAAAGCGATGATCGACCGGTGCCAGCGGTACTGGGCGATCAAGTATGCGCTCAAGCAATCTTTTCCGCGGCCCTTAAATGCTCCGGGTAGATATGCTGCCTATATTGGCATCGGCGGCACCTCTGGTTCAAGACTTTTTGATGGAACCATGCTTACCCTCAAATATTTCTTCGATGCAATTGATATGCAACCCCTGGAGGACCATTATCTTCTTGTGCGAGGGGTGGATGGTCGAGGCGACATAAATGAAAACAGGGATTCCCTGCAGGATGCTTACGAGTTGGGGAAATTCATTGTCGACCTGGAGTAACCCTGTGTAACAAATCAGGCCGTGCGCATCATCATGCAGGCGCTTCCGCGCCTGATCTTCTTTCTGATTCCTCATACGGATCCTGAGCTATACGTCGATCAACGATCACTGTTATATCAGGTGAAATTTCTGACAGTTCCTGGCAGCGGCGTTGAAGATAAGGCATTCTCCTGTCGACTATCAGAAGCTTGCCGTCGTCAGCATGAACAATGGCTGATTTAAAACCACAGAACCTGCAACTGCAGAAATCCTCAGCTGTATATTCGTGATTCTTTTCCTGACCGCAATATGGGCATTCAAAAACTTCCATGCTTATGAGTATAAATATACTCAACCATACGTGGCATAGGGGATATCCCTGAAATAAAGACTTACGATCATGAGCGCTATGGACCCTACGGGGTAAACTGGCTCCTCGGGCAGGACTTGAACCTGCAACCTACCGGTTAACAGCCGGACGCTCTACCATTGAGCTACCGAGGAGCATAATGAAGTAACTGCATTATAGAGGGGCGCGATCGGCCTTTTCAAGAAAGGACTGCATGTTTCTCTCGGGGAGGACCCGAAAGATCGATACGTAAGGCTGCTGTGGAATCTGAATTAATCGCTCATGTAAAGATCTTTGACATTGTATTTCAATCAATTCAGGCAAACAAAAAGGCGGTCAAAACCAGACCGCCCGTGCGCGAAACAGATTTTAATTTTCTATTCGAGGAATTCCTTGAGCTTCTGTGATTCGCGATAACTTTTCAGCTTTACCAATGTCTTTGCCTCTATCTGCCTTATACGCTCTCTGGTTACACCGAACTTCTGTCCGACCTCTTCCAGCGTCCTTGGATGTTCACCCTTGAGCCCGAACCTTAACTCGATGACTTTCCGTTCGCGGTGCGTAAGGCTTCCCAGCACCTGAGAAAGATCTTCCTTCTGCATTATGTCGGAAACGGCGTCAACTGGTGCAATAGCGTCGTTGTCCTCGATAAAATCACCGAGCTGGCTGTCTTCCTCTTCCCCGATAGGAGTCTCGAGTGAGACCGGCTCCTGGGATATCTTGAGTATCTCGCGAACTTTTTCAGGAGTAGTGTCCATTTCTTTCGCAATCTCAAACGGTGTCGGCTCCCGCCCCTTATCCTGGAGAAGCTGACGCTGCACCCGGATCAGCTTGTTGATCGTTTCCACCATGTGGACCGGGATTCGAATCGTCCTCGCCTGGTCGGCGATGGCCCTTGTTATCGCCTGGCGGATCCACCAGGTCGCATATGTCGAAAATTTATAACCTTTGCGATAGTCGAATTTTTCAACGGCTCTTATTAGTCCGAGGTTGCC
>ERZ1739051.45-NODE-46-length-12768-cov-5.776213_pt1 | contig 12768 bp, 7 predicted proteins | sample MGYA00581757_ERZ1739051 | MGnify/ENA primary metagenome ERZ1739051 (study PRJEB42929, sample SAMN08275523) | rhizosphere metagenome | isolation source: Rhizospheric soil replicate 3 | host: Colobanthus quitensis | place: Antarctica: Devils point, Livingston Island...
TTTTGGAGAAGGCGGTGGTGGCGGTGGTGGCCTATTGTATATCAGTACTGACAATACAGTAAATGTATCTCTTTCTCTCAATGGAGGTCTCCCCGGGAATCATCTTTCTTCAACAGCATTTGCAGGTGAAATTGGTGGGAAAAAAGTGGGATTTACTGCTATTTTAAATGGCTTTTTATTCAATTCAATCCGCTCTTCTATTACCGTCTATACGATCGACTATGTCTGCTCAAACATGCTTCCTCAAACGCTTCCCGGAACAAAACCGGTTGGAGGTACAGCGCCCTTAACATATATCTGGGAAAAAAGCTATGATAACTTTGCAACCGCCGGGATAACTATTACCAATGATCCTGATCCTACAAATTATACTCCAACTGTGAATGAGTCCACTACTGTCTATTTCAGGAGAACTATTAAGGATTCTTCCATACCTTCAATTCTGATCGATTATAGTAAAGTTGTAAAAATTATTGTTCAACCTTTTATAAAAAATAATATTGTTGGCACATCCGACACTATCTGTTTTGCACAGAACCCTTCCGCCTTTTCATCAAAGGGAACATTACAGGATGGTAATGGGATATATGCTTTCAAATGGGAAGTAAGCCTGAATAATAGCTTATTCAGTTTGCCTGCGAATACTTACAATACAGAGGGATATACACCTCCTCCGGCGCTTAAGTTTACCTCATGGTACCGACGCACTGTAACTTCAGGCAGATGTATTGATTTAACAGCTATAGTTAAGATCACTGTTCTTGATTCCTTAAAAAATAATAAGATACTTAATTCACCGGCGGAGGATATATGTAATGGAATGACATTTACTGACCTTACCGCAACAACGGTTGTTACAACTCCGGCCCTTGCAGGCGGAGATAATATCTACAGGTTTCATTGGGAAAGCAATGTCAATGGAACCGGTTGGGGAACAGCGCCTGGCGTCAGCAACGGAGCTCTATATAACCCCGGTGAACTTCCACAGAGAATTCCTATGAATGATTATTATTACCGGCGTGTTGTTTATTCAGGAAGTAATGATGTTTGTGCCAATACAAGTAATACAGTGTTACTTAAAGACTTTCCGGTTCTTATAAATAATACCATCACATCGAATCAGACTATCTGTTCAGGAGGGACACCTGCTAAAATTATCGGGTCCACACCGTTGAATGGAAACGGAATTTATACCTATAACTGGCAGGACAGCACAAAATCTCATATCTGGGCTAATATTTCAGGAGCAGTTAGTATTGATTACCAGCCACCGGTTCTGACCGATACGACCAGTTACAGGAGATTTGTCTTTTCCTCAGCCTGTTCCGATATAAGCACATCAATAAAAATTAAAGTTCATAAACCAATTGCAAATTTCAATATTTCGCTTTTGGCAGGTGGACTTACCGACACAATTATCTGCAACGGTCAAACACCTCATATTCTGAAAGGATCAGTAGCTACAGGAGGTAATTCTATTCCGGGCAGTTATGCCTATCAGTGGAAGTTTTCAACAGATAATACTAATTTTATATCTGTTCCTGTTGGAGGTACAGGAATAACTTATCAGCCACCTGCACTTACCATAAACACATACTATAAACGGGAGGTCATATCCGGGGCCTGCACTGTAATCAGCAATTCAATTTCTGTGACAGCTCTTCCATTAATATCGAATAACACCATTTTTGCCAGTCAGACTGTATGCTTTAATACCACTCCTATATCACTTTCCGGTACATCACCTGTAGGAGGCGGCGGGGTCGGAACGTATACATACTATTGGGAGCAGAGCATCAATAATGGAACCACATGGGCAGGAGCAGTTGGCACTAATAATTCCGCTTCAGGAAGCTATTCTCCTCCGGCACTGACCGTTCCCCTGAAATACAGAAGGACAGTAACTTCCGGGTTAAGCGGCTGTTGTACACATATTTCGAATGTTATTGATATCTCAATTTATCCTCCATTGCCTACCGGAAGAATTACCAACATTGCTGATACCACTATATGCGGAGGTTCTCAGGTACTTTTAAAAATTGAGTTAAAAGGCACAGCGCCCTGGAAGGTCACTTACAGGGAAAACTCTGTTGATGGTCCTGTCACACCTGTTTCGGGGAATAAAGTAACACTTCCTGTTTTTTCGGCTTCCCCTGAAGCCCTTAACCTCTTAACATACTTAATTAGTAAAGTTGAAGACAACAACGGTTGTATTGCTGTATCTCTTACAGGCACGAAAAAGGCAAACGTTTACAAGATCCCGTTAGCCAATGCCGGTCCCGATCAGATTGTCTGCGGTCCAACAGTTACTCTTGTGGCAACTCCCAGTGTTGGTAGCGGCCTTTGGTATTATCCCCCCGCCGTTGTAGCATCATCAGTTAACAATATAAAAGTCATATTGACAATTGATTCCACGTTTGCCGGAGCAAATATTCTGCATAAATTTTACTGGGAAGAGACCAACTGGCAGTGCAAAAACAAAGATTCGGTGAATGTAACTTTTGATAAGCGAATAAGTTCAATTAACGCCGGACCAGATACCTCGTTATTCTCATTTGATAATATATTTCATATGGTTGCCAAGCCTGTTCAGCCTTGGGAAAAAGGATCATGGAGTCCGGTTAACGGGATTGATTTCAGCAGTTATACCGATAACCTGGCCGTAGTCTCAAATCTGGCAAAAGGGGTTAATACTTTTAAGTGGACAATAGAAAACGTTGCGTGTAAAAGGGAAGATGACTTAATCGTTACTGTTTTTGGACTTGAAATACCGGAAGGATTTTCTCCGAACAATGACCTGTATAACAATACATTTGTAGTAAAAGGATTGGATTTGGCCAATCAGATTGCAGAACTGAAAATTGTAAATGGAGCCGGAGCGGAAGTTTTTTCAACTTCTAATCGCGATAGACAGACCTGGACAGATTGGGATGGTAAAAATTCAAAAGGGTTTGACCTTCCTGAAGGTACCTATTATTACCTGCTGAAGATAACTTCAAACGGTAACGACCAGATTTTCAAGAAGAGCGGATTTATAATTCTTAAAAGATACTAAACCAGACGTTTTAAATAAATGATCAGTATAATTCGGCGAATGAACAAGATAAGGTTAACAATCTTCTTATTGTTTTTATCTGCTTTCACAACGGTTCCCGGACAGGCGTTACCTGATTCTACGGGGATAAGTCTGGGATATCCTGTTTATAGCCAATACCTTCAGAATGGTTTGATGATCAACCCTGCATACGCCGGTTCACGTGGAGCTTTGAGCGCATTTTTATCATACAGGATGCAATGGATGGGAACCAAAGGATCTCCAGTGATTCAATCTGTTTCACTTCACACTCCGATGAAAAATGACAAGGTAGCGCTTGGTATAATGGCGCAGTTCATGCAGTTCGGTTTTACCAGATCAACCAGCATTTACGCCAGTTATGCTTACCATATCAGGGTTGGAGACGGGAAGCTTTCATTTGGGCTGAAGGGCGGTTTTGACCGGTCAAACACTGACTACACAGGCATTCGACTTACTAATGCCGGAGACCCGGTATTTTCTGTTAATGATAAACCATATATGCTTCCGAATATTGGAGCAGGACTTTACTATTTCAGTGATAAACTGTTTGCCGGGGTTTCTGTTCCTTCATTTCTAAGTTACAGGAAAACCGGAACCGGATCGGTACAGGCATTCCACAGTTTTAATGAATATGATCTGGTTTTTTCCGCGGGAGGTCTGATCACATTCTCACAGTTTGTTAAGTTCAAACCATCTATTCTGATTGATTATTCTCTTCAAAACACAAAAAAACTTACCCAGTTTGACATAAATGGTAATTTTATCCTGGGTGATCTCATCTGGATTGGCGGATCCTGGAGGACTTCCGAGGAAGTGGCCGTAGGGATTCTTCAGATTCAGTTGAATCCACAGTTTATGTTTGGATTTTCTTATGATTATCCGGTAGGAAGAATGAATTCTTATTCAAAAGGGTCAAGTGAGTTTGTTTTAAGATACGAATTCGGTTACAAAGTGAGCGCCGCTAATCCAAGGTATTTCTGATATTATGGTGAAAAGATTTCTATATATCATATCAATAGTTCTGACGGTGCAGTTTGTATCACTAAAAACTAATGCACAACAGCCATCTATTTATAAAGTTACCAGGATGTCATTTAATGAAGATGCCTTCAGCGATATTTCTCCTGTAATTGTTAAAGATGGTATTCTCTTCTGTTCCAACAGAAGGTTCAGCGTGCTTAAAGACCGCACTGCCTTTGACGGGCATCGTCTGTATAATATTTATATGGCAGAAAAAAAAGATAGTTCCGAATGGAACAAGCCGAAAGAATTGAAAAGTGAGCGAAGTTCTTATTTTAATAATGGACCATTGTGTGTTGCGCCTGATAGAAAAACTGTTTATTTTACAAGTGAAGTTGAAACAGGAAAACCAGCTTTGACGAAGAATTTCAAAAACCATAGCGGGATCTTTATCGCCCAATTGTCAGGTACTGATCTGGATTCTTTACGTCCTTTTAAGTATAACAGTACTCAGTATGAGGTTGGTCAGCCTTCAATAAGCCACGATGGCAAATTTCTTTTCTTTGCCTCCGATATGCCTGGTGGTCAGGGGAAATCTGATCTTTATTATTGTAAATTTATTAACGGTGAATGGGCCGCACCGGTAAATCTCGGACCGAAAGTTAATTCCCCCGGCGTTGAAAATTATCCTTATATGCATCCCTCAGGTAAGCTCTATTTCACTTCCGATCGTCCGGGTGGTATTGGTAAACTTGATATTTATTTTACTTCATTATATAATGGTAATTGGGAAGATCCTGTACTTCTTCCAGATCCAATTAATTCTACATCTGACGATTTTGCATTTGTGGCTGAAGAAAATCTTCAAACAGGATTTTTCTCTTCGAATCGTCTGTATAACGACGACATATTCAGCTTTGCTTCAACTATAATCCGGAAAGCTTCATGCGATACACTCGTTGAAAATAATTTCTGTTACCGGTTCCTTGAAGAGAACGCTGTAAAGTTTGATACACTGCCTTTCCGTTATGAATGGAAGTTTGGAGATGGAGCTAAAGCTGTTGGACCGATGGTGGAACATTGCTTCAGCGGACCAGGTAAATATATTGTTCAACTTGATGTGATAAACCTGATTACCAAAGAGATAAAGCGTAACGTAAAATCCGATACTCTTGTACTTTCATATGTTGAACAACCATATATTTCAGCGCCTGACAGATTAAATACTGGTCAACGGATAATGTTAAATGCTGACAGCACAAACCTGCCGGGATGGAAAATTGCACAATATTACTGGAACTTCGGGGACGAAACAATTGCAATTGGCAAAGATGCTGATAAGACATATTCAATGCCCGGAACCTATAATATTCAGCTGATTGTTACAGCTGAACCTGAGCCTGGAGGTATTATAAGAGAAGCATGTGTTTCAAAAAATATTAAAATATTACGTAATCCCTGATAATGAAATTAACTAAATTTGAGATTCATGAAATTGAACAAATCACTTTATAAATTCATTATTTTCAGTTTTTTACTCGGGTTACCCGTTGCAGCCAGTTTATCTGGCCAGCCTGTTCCTGGTAAAGATGAAAACATCCCTTTTCTTGTAACCTTTGGCAAAGATGCTTTGACATCATGGGGAGATGATCATTTTTACCAGATTTTTTTCCTTACTATTCCAAAGGATTTCAAACACCAGTTCTATGTCAGGGTTTTTGATCCGGATTGCGGTGGTGAGAATGATGAAATACAGGGCGAATTTAATACTAAAACTTTATTCTCTGTATACGGGGGGAAAGGAGTTGATCCTGATAAGAACGAGGACTCGAAAGGTCTTTTGAAAGGTTTGAATTATAAAACAGGTAATTTGCTGGCGTCCAAGGTTTTTGGGAGTGAAGCAAAGTATGATAACAAATACTATACGTTCGGTCCCTTTAATCCAACTGATGGAGATTTTAATGGGAAATGGAATAGCTATATTCTTAAAATAGTATGTGAAGGCTTAAGTGGAGATGATGGAAACCTTTACAGGTACTTTCTAAGCAGTGACCCGAACAATAACATACCGATAGAAGGCGCTAATTCATTTACATATGAATATACATTCCGTATGTGGAATAATTTCAAAAGTGTTGCTCACATCTATCCATATATTGATACTGGTATTGTTTTTATTAAACAGTCAAACTTTGACTGGGACAATGATGGTAAAATATTAGTGGTTTCAAGGTATAAACAGGGTATTGAAGTTCCTATTTCAAATCAAGATGATTGGGTATCATCTAAAATCCCAATTGAACCTTCGGAAGTTAATTCTTCGATAGACTTTCAGTTTCATAAAAAACAGGGAGAGTTGGTTAAAAATAATAATGTTGTAATCAAACTTGAAAACCAAAGAGGCGATGCACTGAAATTTTATAGTTCACCTATCGGCGGGGTACCGGTATACATATCGAAAACCAATTACTATAAAATTCCAAAAAAATAAGGGAAATCTGAGATGAAATTTAAGAACACTTTGAAAACACTGAGCTTCTCCCTTGAATGTTTATTATTGTTTTCAACTGTATTATATGGGCAGAACTATAGTTTTAAGAATTATGGCGCTGAATTCAACATACCGAATGGTTTTGTTTATACTATTAACCAGTCAGATAATGGCTTTCTCTGGGTAGGAACAGGAAATGGTCTAGCGCGTTTTGACGGTTTTAATTATTATAATGTTCAGTATCCCGATTCTTCAATCGGACGTAATCCCACTGCCAGCCTTAAAGACAAAAAGGGAACCCTTTGGTTTGGTTGCAGCGATGGTACAGTTTTCTATGCCAGGGAGAACAGTCTGATCCCGGTGCTTCTTTCAAATTCAAAGAGTATAAGTCAGATTTTGGAAGGACCAGATGGTCTTATCTATATTATTCCTCAGGGGAAAGCAATTTATAGTGTAAATCCGGCAAAACCTGATGAGATTCATCAATACTTTTTCTCTGTTGACCCGCTAATGTTTTCAGCTTCCTTTGCAAGTTCCGGGATTTTGCTGATCGGTTCCCAGGGAAACATTCTGATGTGCAGCCTTATACAAGATTCAGTTTCTGTCAGGAGTGTCATTGAAGGATTTGATTATTCCGGAGTCACCGCGATACATAAAACTAACGATACCACAAGATTTATTATTGGTACGGAAGACAATGGATTATTTCAATTAAGGATTTCGGGTAGTGGCAATTCACTGACACGGTTCCGCGATCATCCGGAATGGGCAACTCTTAATGTAAAATCGGTTTCTGAAGACTCAGGGCATAATATCTGGGTTTCCACTTTTGGTTCCGGGGTGATACAATTTCAACTTTCAGGAAACCCTGAATCAGTAAATTCAGTCCATCTGTATAATGTCGATACCGGACTGGGTTCGAATGATACAAAACTGGTTTTTCAGGATTCTGAAGGTAATTATTGGTTTGGGTTGTTCAGTGAAGGAATATCTATGCTGACATCGTATGCTTTTGGTTATTATACACCCGGAAAGAACTCAATTGAAAACAACATTCTTTATGTTAATCGTTTTGATGATAAATATATTCTTGGTACGCCATCCGGTTTCCATATTTTTGATCCTGTTAAAGGAAAGTCAGTCTCTTTTACAAACCTGACCAGTGAGGTCGGTGGGGCCCCGATTCTTTCCTATTATCTCGATAAGGATAAAAACCTGTGGATAGGAACAGATGGAAATGGTTTGTATGTCAGAAACAGTTCCGGAACCATAAGATTGTTTCACAGATCAGGTGACTCAGGAGCCGATAAGATTAATGATATTGAAATGGATAACCGGAATATCTGGCTGGCAACTACCAATGGCGTTTTTGTTATCGACAAAGGAAGTAAAACAGTGAAGGGGCCATTTGATATCACTAACGGATTGCCTCATAACAGCATCAATAAAATATTACTGACCAGTAAAGGCAACGCGTATATTGGAACTGAGAGTGACAAATTATATGTGATTGACAGTGAGCTTAATATTTCATCGGGGAATGGTATTATGAATGGAAGCACAATAAATAAAATATTATCATTTACACAAAACCGAAATGGGGAAATATGGGCTGCAACAAATGGCAATGGAATTTTCGGATGTCTTAATGATTCTGTTTCTGCCATTAACCGTTCTAACGGGCTGTGGTCAAACTATTGTTACAGTATTCTCACCGATTCTGAAAACAATATATGGGTAGGACATGTAAAAGGGTTTTCCAGATTTAATCCTGAGACAAAAAATATGAGAGTCTTTGGTACCGATTATGCAAAAGGCGGGGTCTGTAACCCTGATGGTATGTTTGAATCGGCCGACAGAAAGATCTTCATCGGCACTACTGAAGGTCTGATCGTCTATGACAGTCAGAAGGATAAAAAAGGTGTAGTTGCTCCGTTTAATAATGTTAACTCTATAATAATCAATGATGTAGAGTACCAATACGAGCCGACAATCGTACTTCCATATAAGAAATACCGGATCACGGTTAATTATTCCGGAATCAATTTCAGCGCTCCTGATAAAGTATATTACAGTACCTATCTCGAAAATTTTGACGTTGACTGGAGTAAGATGTCTGTTTCAAGGGAGGCCTCTTATACTTTAGGTGACGGAAAGTATAAATTCAATCTTATATCGGTAAATGAAAATGGACTTTCACAGGAACCATCTGTATCCTTTTACATTTTGATTAAGAAGCCTGTCTATAAAACATGGTGGTTTATACTGGCAGTTATTTTAGTTTTTGCAGTCATTGTGATTTTGATAATCAGGGAAAGAGATAAAGCTCAGAAGAAGGTTCAGCAGTATCTCGAAGAAGAGCTTGAAGCAAGAACCAGTGTTGTAATGAAGCAGAAAGGGGAAATTGAGCTCCAGAACATTGAAATTACCGATAGTATCAATTACGCCAAACGTATACAGTCGAGCATCCTTCCTGATATTAATAAACTGAAGGAGACATTTAAGGATGCATTCATCCTGTTTTATCCACGCGACATAGTAAGCGGCGACTTTTACTGGTTCGATAAACTTGAAGATGATAAGTTTGTTTTAGTCTGCGCTGATTCAACCGGACATGGTGTTCCTGGTGCATTCATGTCAATGATTGGATCCACCCTTCTTCAGGATATCATTACCAGAAAGAAAATCTCAAAACCGTCCCAGGTACTAAGCCTCCTTGATAAGCAGATTTTTTCAACCCTTAATCAGAATGTGGAACTTGGGATTTCAAATGACGGGATGGATATGGTGGTTTGTGAATTTAATATTAAGACGCGCCATATCAGATTCGCGTCAGCAATGCGACCCGTAATAATTGTAATCTCCGGTGAACCATATTATATTAAAGGTAACAGGTCGTCAGTGGGAGGGGAATCTGCGATCGTGAAATACTTTGATGATCAGGAGTATTACCTTAACGAAGGAGATACTGTTTATCTCTTTTCCGATGGTCTTCCCGACCAGTTTGGAGGAAAAGACGGGAAGAAACTAAAGATCGTGAGGTTGAAGCGGATTATTGAGCAGGTTTCAAAACTTCCGATGAATGAACAGAAAGAGGCAATGTCTAAATTCTACATTGATTGGAAAGGGACTTATGATCAGGTGGATGATATCCTTTTAATAGGAGTGAGAGTCTGAAAAATTTATTTTATATAAAGTTTATTTACTGATACTACTATCTCGCTTGTTGAGGCTGTGTCGCTTACATTAAGGGCCCTGTCTTTAATATAAAAATCATATCTGATAGTATCTGAGGGAAAATAAAAAAGGTAAAGAAATGTTACAGAAATAGTACCTTTTAATATCTTGTTTTGTCCCTGGCGATCCATGAAAGGTATCCTGTAGGATGAGGGTCTTAAGGGATCATTTGCCGGAGCAAGAACCATGTTTCCTCCTGTTTTCCGGAAGAGAATAAAGAAAAGGTTTGTTGTATCACTCTGAGCATCTGATGGTGCATTTAATCCAAGATCGCCATCCCCGTCTTCAAAATAAAACTTCAGCCTTCCTCCTTTAGCCTTATTCCCAAGAATATCTGTAGTATCAAAAATATCAAAACTTCTGAATTCAATACGAGGAACGGCCGGCAAATGCTCTATTTTCCGGCATGAACTCAGTATAAACAGAACGGTTGAAATTAAAACCAGGTACTTTATTCTTTTCATGGGTTTTTCTGTAATTAAATTCATTAAACAAAAACCACACCAAAGTTGATCATTTTTTTCTGAAAAATATTCTTATAGGTGCACCGGTAAACTCAAATTTTTCCCTCATCCTGTTCTCAAGATACCTTTTATAAGGATCTTTAATATATTGAGGAAGGTTACAGAAAAATGCAAATGCCGGGGTATAGATCGGCAATTGTGTTACATATTTGATCTTTACATATTTGCCTTTCAAAGCCGGAGGTGGATTGTTTTTAACCACCTGAAGCATAACCTCATTTAATTCAGAAGTGCTTATTTTCCTGTTCCTGTTCTGGTTAACCTGTGCAATAAGATCAAGCACTTTATGAATTCTTTGCTTGTTAATTGCCGAAATAAAGAGAATGGGGTAATCGGTGAATGGCGCTGTTTTTTCTTTTATATCCTTTTCAATTGCTATTGTAGTATTATTTTCTTTTTCAATGAGATCCCATTTATTTACCAGAACTATCATGCCTTTGTTATTCTTCTGGATAAGCGACATGATATTAAGATCCTGCGATTCGATTCCTCTTGTGGCATCGATAAGGAGAAGACAGATATCCGAATTTTCGATTGTTCTTACCGCTCTCATTACCGAATAAAACTCGATATCTTCACTTACTTTCCCTTTCTTGCGTAAACCGGCAGTATCGACAAGAAGAAAATCGTGCTGAAATTTATTATACCTGGTGTATATTGAATCACGCGTAGTTCCGGCCACAGGAGTTACAATATTTCTTTCTTCTCCCAATAGTGAATTTACCAGAGACGATTTTCCGACATTCGGACGACCAACTATTGCTATCCTGGGAAGGTCAGGAATAATGCCCGGCTCTTCAACAGGCAAATGCTTCACAACCTCATCAAGAAGCTCTCCGGTGCCGCTTCCGTTCATCGAGCTCAGGGGGAAATAATCTCCGAGACCAAGGTTGTAAAACTCAGTTGCATACATCAGTCTTTCACCATTATCAACCTTGTTTACAACAACAATTATTTTCTTGTCCACCCTTCTGAGTAGTGACGCCACAGACGCATCCAGATCGTGAATCCCTGTTGTAACATCAACCATAAACAATATAACGTCTGCCTCTTCTATGGCCAATAGAACCTGCTTATTTATCTCTTCTTCAAAAATATCATCGGAGTTCTGTACGTACCCGCCTGTATCGATTACTGAGAAATCAATTCCATTCCAGTGCGACACACCATAGTTGCGATCGCGGGTAACACCGCTTATTTCATCAACAATTGCTTCCCTTGAATCGGTTAGCCTGTTGAAGAGTGTCGATTTTCCAACATTTGGTCTGCCTACTATTGCAACTATTCTACTCATAATTGATTATAAAATTTTCTATCGATAGCCAAATCTTTTCAGGGCCAGTGGTTTATCTCTCCAGTCTTTGGTGACCTTAACATATAATTCAAGAAAGACCTTCTTTTTGAAAAAATCTTCCATATCGTGTCTGGCCTCTGTTCCTACTCTTTTTAACATTGATCCCTTGTGCCCGATAATTATTCCTTTCTGACTATCGCGGATAACATGTATGAGCGCTCTTATTTTTAAAATAGCTTTTTCATCATTAAAGCTTTCTATCTCTATCTCAACGGAATAAGGGATCTCTTTTTTATAATTAATCAGTATCTTCTCCCGAATGATCTCTGATGCAAAGAACCGTTCATGTTTGTCGGTAAGCTGATCTTTCGGAAAAAACGGGGGGCTCTCCGGCAATTTCACCAGAATAGCATTAAGAAGAGCATCGAGATTAAAGTTTTTAAGCGCTGAAATCGGTATTACAGGCGAGTCAGGAAAAGCTTCGTGCCACGATTCAACAACTTTTTCAAGATCGGACTGGATTGTCAGGTCAATCTTATTTACCGCTATGAGTGCAGGAATTCCTGATTCTTTAATCTTGTCAATATAATCGCCTTCAAAAGCTCTCTTTTCATTTACATCTGTAATATAAAGTATCATGTCGGCATCAGAAAGGGCAGTGTTAACAAAGTTCATCATTGTCTCCTGAAGCTTATACTGGGGTCTTAGTATTCCTGGCGTATCAGAATATACAATCTGAAAATCATCGCCATTAACTATCCCCATTATGCGATGACGCGTAGTCTGAGCTTTCGGAGTAATTATAGAAAGTTTTTCGCCTACAAGGGCATTCATAATAGTCGATTTCCCCACATTGGGGTTTCCCAGTATATTTACAAAACCTGACCTGTGACTCATCTCCTGTGATTAAAAAATTCCCCGTTTAAGCATACTTACCTCTTTATCAGTAAGAAACCGCCACTTGCCACGCTGTACATTCTTTTTGGTAAGTCCTGCAAAATATACTCTGTCGAGTTTTTTTACTTTGTAGCCAAGTGTCTCAAACATTCTCCTGATGATTCTGTTTTGCCCCGAATGAAGTTCAATGCAAATCTGGCTTTTATCTTCGGTATCAGCATACGAGACTGCATCGGCAACATTTGTAAGACCTTCAATCCCGATCCATTCTATTACTTTGTAAAGATCT
>ERZ1739051.46-NODE-47-length-12749-cov-6.685521_pt1 | contig 12749 bp, 12 predicted proteins | sample MGYA00581757_ERZ1739051 | MGnify/ENA primary metagenome ERZ1739051 (study PRJEB42929, sample SAMN08275523) | rhizosphere metagenome | isolation source: Rhizospheric soil replicate 3 | host: Colobanthus quitensis | place: Antarctica: Devils point, Livingston Island...
TTAAAAATCTGACTATATTTGCACCGATTATTTAATGTACTGACTGATAAAAGCTAACTAGCTGTATTACAGATATTTAATAGCATGCAGATAATTGAGGTCAAAACAAAACAAGATAAAAAGGAATTTATAAATTTCCCAAAAGAATTATACAAAGGTGATCGAAATTGGATCTGCCAGCTTGATTCAGGTATTGATTCTGTTTTTGATCCGGCAAAGAACCACACATTCGTACATGGTGAAGCAACCCGATGGATTTTGAAAGATGACAACGGAATTGCTATTGGCAGAGTAGCAGCTTTTATCGACCGGGTCCGATCTGCTGCAAACAATCAGCCTACAGGAGGTGTGGGGTTCTTTGAGGTTATTGAAAACCGGGAAGTTGCTTTTACATTATTTAACACAGCCAGAGAATGGCTGACTGTGCGTGGAATAGAAGCAATGGATGGTCCGATAAATTTTGGGGAGAATGATAATAACTGGGGGCTGCTTGTTGAGGGATATATGCAGCAGGGATTTGGAATGCCATACCATAAAAAATACTATAGGACCTTCTTTGAGGAATATGGATTTAAAAACTATTTTGAGCAATATTCCTATCACAGGGAAGTAAGAGGTACTGATAAAAAGATTGTTCAGTTTCCGAAACGTATAATGAAAATAGCAGAATGGCTCTCCAAAAGACCGGGATATTCATTTAAGCATTTTGAATTCAGAAACAAGGGAAAGTTCGTACGTGATATAGTGGAAATCTACAATTCAACCTGGTCGGTATTCAAAGAAGATTTTACGCCTCTTGAACCTGCATTTCTTGAAGAATCACTTAAGAAGGCAGAATCATTTATTGATGAAGAACTTATTTGGTTTGCATATTTTAATGATAAACCGATAGCATTCTTCGTCCTCTTTCCTGATTTGAATCAGATACTTAAATATTTTGACGGGCGATTAAATCTTTGGAATATGATCCGGTTCATATATTTCAAGGTGACACATAAGATGACCAGGATGAGGGCCGTAGTCGGAGGAGTTCATCCCTCTTATCAGAATAGTGGCGTGGAATCAGCAATTTTTCTGCAGCTTTATAACGTTTTTAAAAAGAAACCATGGTTTAAAGAGCTGGAATTATCATGGGTAGGAGACTTTAACCCTAAAATGATAGCAATTTATGAAGCTATTGGTGCAAAGAAAGTAAAAACACATATTACGTACCGATACTTCATTAATAATAAACTGCCTTTCAAAAAATATAAAGATGAGATGGCTGAAAAACAATGAGTTAACTAAGTTATTCCCTAACAAGATCAATAATATCATAATTATTTTTGTATTTTGAATAATGTTAATTAATTTTGCAAACCCTAATTGGGGGGAATTTATATGAGATTTTTAAAGACATAAAATATAGAGCAATGAAAAATGGAATTCATCCAGGCAATTACAGGTTTGTAGTATTTCAGGATATGTCGAACGGACAAGGTTTTCTGAGTAAGTCAACTGCACCATCCAAAGAGAACATTAAATGGGAGGATGGGAATGAATACCCTCTTATCAAACTTGAAATATCAAACACATCACATCCATTCTATACAGGTAAAATGAAACTTGTTGACACAGCAGGCAGGGTTGATAAATTCATAAACCGCTACAAGGATCATGTAGTTAAAAAGAAATAATTTTAAAAATATTTTCACTTATAAGCTTCCGGCAGGGAGCTTTTTTTGTATGTATATATTCTGGTTGGCACAATCATTGCATTGGCCACTTTCTGCCATGATGTAAAAATATTATGTAATTTTGGCACTGCAAATGTAAAAAGTAAGGAGTAAATTATCAGATGGAAAAGAAATTCAGGAAACCTGTTAGCGAGATATTACTTCCGGATATGCTTGATGGAGAGGGCGATATAATTCCTATTATTGCCGACGGAGATGATGGTGAACTTGAGGATATAGAGGTTCCGGAGACTATCCCAATACTTTCTCTCAGGAATACCGTGTTATTTCCGGGTGTGGTTCTTCCTATTTCCATCGGTCGGCCAAAATCTATTCAACTCATAAAAGATGCATACCGTAATAACAAAATAGTCGGCACAGTGGCACAGAAAGATCCTGACACTGAAAATCCCGAATTTCAGGATCTTCATCCTATTGGCACTATAGGCCAGATAGTTAAGCTTCTTGAGATGCCCGATGGATCTACAACTGCCATTATCCAGGGACGTAAGAGGATGGTATTACAGGAGCTTATATCCGGCGACCCTTATTTCGTTGCTAAAGTAAAAACACTGCCGGAATCAAAACCCGATATTTTAAGTAAGGATTTTGATGCCATTGTAGGGTCACTTAAAGATCTGTCACTTAAGATTATAAAGATCAATCCGAATATCAGTCCGGAGGCTTCTTTCGCTATAAAGAATATTGAGAATAATACTTACCTGATAAATTTTATTTGCTCAAATACAGATATTAAGGTTCAGGATAAGCAGAAGCTTCTTGAAATGCATAGTCTCCGCGACAGGGGGTTCATGCTTCTCGAGTTTCTTGTTCAGGAGATTCAGGTTCTTGAATTAAAGAATGAGTTGCAATCAAAAGTCAAAAGCGAACTCGATCAGCAACAACGTGAATTCCTGCTCCATCAACAGATGAAGACGATTCAGAATGAACTGGGAGGAAATCCTATTGAAAAGGAGATTGAGGAGTACCTGAAAAAAGCTGCAACAAAAAGCTGGAATGATGATGTCAAAAAGGTATTTGATAAAGAACTCGATAAGCTTCATCGTCTGAACCCTGCTGCTGCAGAGTACTCAGTTCAGGTAAATTATATTCAGACCCTGCTGGATCTGCCATGGAACTTTTGTACTCAGGATAATCTTGATCTGAATAATGCACGCAAAGTCCTTGACGGAGATCACTTTGGACTCGATGAAGTTAAGGAAAGAATACTCGAACATCTTGCTGTTCTTAAACTTAAGGGCGATCTTAAATCACCTATTCTCTGCCTTTACGGCCCTCCAGGTGTAGGAAAAACATCTCTTGGCAGGTCTGTAGCCAAAGCCCTTGACAGAAAGTATGTCAGAATGTCACTTGGTGGTTTACATGATGAGGCGGAAATAAGAGGTCATAGAAAAACATATATAGGTGCAATGCCTGGACGAATAATTCAGAATCTTAAGAGGGCAGGCTCCTCAAACCCCGTTTTTATTCTTGACGAAATTGACAAGGTAGGTCAGGATTTCAGAGGTGATCCATCATCAGCATTGCTGGAAGTTCTTGATCCTGAACAGAACAGCACCTTTTTCGACAACTTCCTTGAAATGGAATATGACCTGTCAAAAGTGTTGTTTATAGCTACAGCTAATAATCTGGCTACTATCAGTCCGGCTCTGAGGGACAGGATGGAACTGATCGAAATAACCGGTTACCTTGTTGAGGAGAAAATTGAGATTGCAAAACAACACCTGTTTCCAAAACAGTTGGAGAACCATGGTGTGAAACCCGATCAGATAACCATTGACAAGAAAGTGATGGAAATGGTAATTGAAAAATATACAAGGGAATCCGGGGTAAGGGAACTTGATAAACGTCTGGCAAAAATTGTCAGGGTAACGGCTAAGAATATTGCATCTGAGATAAAATATGATCCGATATTGTCGCAATCGGTTCTGAGTGAGATGCTTGGGCCACTAAAGTATACAAGGGATCTTTATTCAGGAAATGAACAGGCGGGAGTAGTTACCGGCCTTGCATGGACTACTGCAGGAGGCGAAATATTATTTGTGGAAACCAGTCTCAGCAAAGGAACCGGAAAACTGACTCTTACTGGTAATCTGGGAGAGGTAATGAAGGAATCGGCTATTATTGCTCTTGAATATCTGAAATCAAACGCTGAGATGCTTGATCTGCCGGATGATTTTTCAGAAAAATGGAATATCCATATTCATGTTCCTGAAGGGGCCATTCCGAAAGACGGACCATCAGCCGGAGTAACTATGGCTACTTCCATAGCATCAGCATTCACCCAAAGGAAAGTGAAAAAATACCTTGCAATGACCGGGGAAATAACATTACGCGGAAAGGTACTTCCTGTAGGTGGAATAAAAGAAAAAATCCTTGCAGCAAAACGGGCCAGTATTAAGGAAATTATTATTTCGGAGGATAACCGGAAAGATGTGGAAGACATTAAGGAAATATACATTCGCGGACTAAAATTCCATTATGTTGAAACAATAATGGGAGTACTTGAACTTGCATTGCTCAAACAAAAGGTTAAGAACCCTAAAAAGATATCATTCTAATGAAGAAGATAGCAGTTTTCCCCGGATCTTTCGATCCCTTCACAATCGGCCACGAGGCAATAGTCAGAAGAGCGCTGAGCCTGTTTGATGAGATAATTATTGCTGTAGGAGCAAATACTTTAAAAAAGAGCTTCTATCCGCTTGAAACGAGGAAGAAGATGATTATCAAAGCCTTTGGTAATGAACCCAGAGTAAGAGTAGATCATTATGTAGGACTTACAGTTGATTTTTGTAAAAATAACAGCGCCGGTTACCTTCTGCGCGGACTCAGAACATCTGCCGATTTTGAATTTGAAAGAGCTATTGGCCAGGTTAACAAATCAATGGCTCCGGGAATCGAATCGGTTTTTCTGCTTACTGTACCGGAACATTCATATATTAATTCCACAATAGTACGTGATATTATAAAAAACGGTGGCGATGCTTCGAGGTTTGTGCCGGCAGCAATTAATATTAAAGATTATAAAGGGAGTGAGGACTAGAGATTCAGTCATTCAGAACCGAACAATTAATAACATTCATCAGGGACAGCCATGCATTGCTTTTAATTAAATTTAATTCATCAGGGAAAAGCCATTCTACTTTCGTAATACCTTCATCTACCTGTGGCTCCTTAATCATTTTCCCATCATATTGCATCAGGAACCAGTTCGTTTTTTTGAGGTATGAAATACCTTCCCAGCTGTATGTATGATAGCTTGGGAGTAGTGGTTTAACGATAGTATGACCAACGATCCCACACTCCTCACTTACTTCCCTTAACGCGCATGATGCTGCCTCTTCCCCTTCTTCAATATGTCCCTTTGGAAGGTCCAGTTTTCCCTTCTTTTCTATAAAAAGGTATCTGCCTGAGGTATGTTTTACTAATCCCCCCGCGGCGCCAACTTCAGTAAAATAGATCCTGAAGATCTTCCACAAATGTTTGATATCAGGTCCGAAAACATTGATGGCGGGAATACTCTTATCTGACTGGAAATCAGATATTATTTTATAAAGTTCTTTGGTGTCATTGAATTTATGGAATAAGCCGTATTTTTGTAACCTGTCAGGTTCAGGGCTAATCATTATGAATCTGTTTTCGAAATGAACTTTATAAGTATCCATATGGAGAATAGTGCAAAAAAAACAGCTGAATATCTTTTACAAATTAACGCAATTAAATTGCAACCATCAAATCCTTTTACGTGGGCTTCGGGATGGAAGTCCCCGATTTATTGCGATAATCGCAAAACTCTCTCATTCCCTGAAGTGAGGTCCTATCTTCGCGATTCATTTGCAGCTCTGGTAAAAGAACTGTATCCGCGGGCAGAAATGATCGCCGGTGTTGCAACCGGGGCAATTGCACATGGGGCCCTCACCGCGGACAAACTTGGATTACCATTTATATATGTAAGATCAGGGGTGAAGGAACATGGCCTGGGAAACCAGATTGAAGGTTATTTTGAACCAGGGCAGAAAGTGGTAGTCATTGAGGATCTTATATCGACCGGAGGCAGCAGCCTGAGCGCCGTAAAAGCTCTAAGGGAAGCAGGTTGTATTGTTCTTGGAATGGTTGCCATATTTACATACGAATTTAAAAAAGCATCAGATGCGTTTTCAACCGAAAACTGTGCATTGAATACACTAAGCAATTACACTGTACTTGTTGAAACAGCTGTTAAAACAGGCTATATTGGTCAGACTGAGGTAGAAACATTGAAGAAATGGAGAGTGGACCCTGCAAACTGGGGAACAAAATAGGGAGGGGCTAAGAACATAAAAAACAATTAGTTACCCCCTTCTCTCCTGGGAGAAGGGGATGGGGATGAGGTAAAAAGTATTAATTATGAGTAATCTGTCATATTTTGAAAGCAGGTTCGGAAAGCTGACCTGCACTGCTGAAAAAGTATTTGATTTTGTGACTGACATCAGAAATTTTGATAGGTTTATACCTAAGGGAACTATCAATAACTGGCATGCCGAAAGAGAATCGTGCAGTTTCGGCGTTTCAATGCTTGGAACTGTCAGCGTCCGGCTAACTCAAAAAGAAAAGTATAAACAGGTTGTTTTTAACGGGGATGCTCTGAAGAAGAATGACTTTGAACTTGTTCTGCAGATTACTGGTAACAACGATAACCTGGCTGATGTAAAGGTAGTTCTGAATGCTGAACTTAATCCGATGATGAAGATGGTTGCTGTTAAACCTATCGGTCAGTTTCTGGAAATGCTTATTATTGAAATGGAAAAATTCAGGGGCTGGGACGAAACTAAAGAATAAATTCAATCTCCTTAAAGGAGTACTCACTTCTCAGCCCGGATTTTCTTTCAATCTGTAACCTGCCAATATCTGAAACAGATAAAATCCGGCCCGAATAAATGCCGCCTGAATCTTTGAAATTAAACCATTCATTCAGACGATATAGTCTTGAAAGATAATCATTTCGGATTAAATCATAACTCTCCGATATAATCTGTTTGTATCGCTTATCAAGATCTGATGCCAATTGGTTAAGACAGGTTATGAGATCGAGACTTATTCCCGTAATTAATTTCAGGGAAACAGGATTTGGAGCATCACTTAAAAACTTTTCCTGATTAATATTCAGTCCAATACCGGCAATTGAATATTCAATCTGATAACCCATAATGGAGTTCTCAATTAAAATACCTGCTATTTTGTCATTGTTTACATAAATGTCATTTGGCCATTTTATTGAACAAAAAGGAATGTATCTGTTTAAAAAATCACAAATCCCCAGAGATATCGCCATTGAAATAATAAACTGATCGGACGGACTAATCATTGAAGGGGAAAGTATAATGCTGATTATCAGGTTTTTGCCGTCTTCGCTTTCCCACCGGTTACCCAAATGTCCACGCCCTGCGGATTGGTAATTGGTATAGATGATTGTTCCTTCTGTTGGGGTTTGGCTTCTCAAAAGTTTACCGGCATACGAATTTGTAGATGGCAGATTCTCAATAAAAATTAAATTAGAACCTATTATCATGACTATCAATAGTATAATTAATCATATTCCATTTTTCCCCTTGGTTTTTTCATTGCAGGTAAAGTTGGCATTGAAATTGCAAAAGTGGTAAACAGTAACAAAAATACAGATAAAAGTGGTACTTTTGCGACTTAATATCAAACTGATAAATATTGATGAAGAAAAGATCTGATGGAGCTGAAGTCCTTTTGGGGAATATAATAAAAGGAATTTTTGAAAAGAATGGACAGAACGTTCTGAAAATTGATTTGAGAAAACTTGAAAACAGAATTACAGATTATTTTGTTATATGCCATGCTGCTTCAGGTACACAGGTAAGTGCAATTTGCGATTCAGTGGAAGATACTGTACGGAAAGAAACGGCAGAAAAACCCATACACATTGAAGGGCGCGACAATTGTTTCTGGGTGCTTTTGGATTATGGGAATGTAATCGTTCATGTTTTTCTTGAAGAGTACAGGAATTTTTACAGTCTGGAGTCACTTTGGGCTGATGCGGCTGTTGAAGCCTTAGAAGATAAAATACAATAAGTTAAATATTTATGGCAGAAAATACTAATGATAATCAGGGATCTGTTAAGAAACCTGACAAAATTCTTAAACCACGTTTTAATTCCAATTGGATTTTTGCAATCCTGGCGGTCTCTGTTATTCTTTTTCAGTTATTCTATGGAGGGAAACCTACAGAGAAAACCACTAAAAATGAGATTAAAGATATGATCGCTAGTCGCGACATAGAAAAAATCGTTGTAGTTAATAAGGAGTTGGCGGAGATTTATCTTAAAAAGGCAGCGATTGAGTCGGGGAGATATCCAAAAATTGCTAAACCGGGATCTGGTTTTGGCATATCAGCGCCAAAACCAAATTTTACATTTAATATAGGTGATGTCAGTAATTTTGAACCGTTTATTCTGGATGCTCAAAAGAGTGCCGGATATGCTGAAAAAGATCTTATTTATCCTGATAATATTACACGCAAAAATTATTTGGTTGATATACTTTCATGGTTACTGTTACCCGCTTTATTATTAGTATTCTGGCTGTTTATGATGAAACGTATGTCAGGTGGCGGAGCAGGTGGCGCCGGAGGTATCTTCAGTGTTGGTAAATCACGGGCCCAGATCTTTGATAAGGATACCAATGTGAAGCTTAATTTCAATGATGTTGCCGGTCTTGAGGAGGCAAAAACTGAGGTGATGGAAATCGTCGATTTCCTTAAGAATCCCAAGAAATATACCAGCCTTGGAGGTAAGATTCCCAAGGGCGCTTTATTAATCGGCCCTACCGGGACAGGAAAAACTATGCTTGCCAAAGCAGTTGCCGGAGAAGCGAACGTACCTTTCTTCTCAATATCAGGATCCGATTTCGTTGAGATGTTTGTTGGAGTAGGCGCTTCAAGAGTAAGGGATCTCTTTAAACAGGCTAAAGAAAAAGCGCCATGTATAGTATTCATAGATGAGATAGATGCAGTGGGTCGCGCCAGAGGGCGTAATGCAAATTTCGGATCAAACGATGAACGGGAAAACACTCTTAACCAGCTTCTTACTGAAATGGATGGCTTCGGAACAAATATGGGTGTGATTATTCTTGCTGCAACGAACAGGGCTGATATTCTTGACAGGGCTCTGATGCGCGCAGGCCGTTTCGACAGGCAGATTCATGTTGAACTTCCGGATATTGTCGAAAGAGAAGCTATATTTAAGGTTCACCTTCGTCCGATAAAACTTGAAAAGAATTTTGATGTAGCATTCATGGCCAAACAAACACCCGGATTTTCAGGTGCAGATATTGCTAATGTTTGTAACGAAGCAGCTCTTATCGCGGCAAGGAAAAACAAAACTGTTGTTGAAAAGCAGGATTTTCTCGATGCTGTCGATCGTATTGTAGGTGGTCTGGAAAGGAAAACCAAGATCATTTCACCTTTAGAGAAAAAAACAATTGCATATCACGAAGCCGGTCATGCTACGGTAAGCTGGCATCTTGAATACGCAAGCCCGCTTCTTAAAGTTACAATTATACCGCGCGGAAGGGCTCTTGGCGCAGCATGGTATCTTCCTGAAGAACGGCAACTGACTACGCGTGAACAGATTATGGATGAAATGGCGTATGCCCTTGGCGGAAGAGCTTCTGAAGAACTTAACTTCGGGAAAATTTCAACAGGCGCCCTGAGTGATCTGGAGAAAATTACCAAACAGGCTTATGCAATGGTTTCGTTTTTCGGAATGAGTGATAAAGTTGGAAATATAAGTTTTTATGACTCATCGGGGCAATCTGATTTTGGATTCACAAAGCCATATAGTGAAAAGACCGCGGAACTTATCGATCAGGAGGTTAGCCTGATAATTGCAGAGTCGTACGTGAGGGCAAAAGAAGTTCTTAAAAACAATATGAAAGGACTTACCGAGCTTGCTGAGCTCCTGTTGGAGAAAGAGGTAATATTTAGTGAGGATCTGGAAAAGATTTTTGGAAAGAGAAGAGCCGATGTGCTGAAAGAAGAGAGAGAGGCTGAAGCCAAATCCAAAACCATAACAGAAACAGCGGAAAATATAAAAGAAGATAAAAAAGGAAAAAAATCCGGAAAGTTATTGACAGCAAAATTAAAAGACAAATCGGGGAACTCAGATGTTGTCACAGAAAATGTTACAACCAAAAAAGCTGTGAAAAAGTCAAAGACAAAAGGTAAGAATAATACACCGAAGATTTGAACAATTTTTTCAGACGAACCCTTACCGGAGCATGGATAGTAATATTCATACTGGGAGGGTTTTGGCTTCATCCGGTATCATTTTTTCTGACAGGAATGATACTGCTCACAGGTACACAGTATGAATATTACCTTATTATCAGGAACTCCGGAGTAAGACCTCAAATGGTACCCGGTATAATCACCGGATTATCAGCGTATGTTATTTCAACTCTGATTGCCTCGGGTGTTATTCCAAAAAGCTCCTTTCTTATTCTTATTCCAATGATGCTTATAATAATGGTCATAGAGCTTTACAGGAAGCAGGATAAACCATTTGATTCACTGGCACATACATTTTTTTCAGTACTGTATACCGCGATCCCTTTCTCGATGTTCCCCTTCTCTGCATTTTCTCATACAGGCCTCAACTCTATATTGCCTCATGAAAGTATAATTTTTTCACCGGGGATAATTATTGGTTTTTTTCTTCTAATTTGGGCAAATGACACAGGCGCTTATCTGACAGGTATGTCTATAGGCAGGCATAAGCTTATGGAACGTATATCACCAAAGAAAACATGGGAAGGATTTTTTGGAGGCCTCATAATCGCTGCACTTGTTGCATGGTTGCTTTCAGGTTGGCTTGGTGTTGTTGATAAGATTCACTGGGTAATTATTTCTGTAATAATTTCTGTGGTAGGCACATACGGAGATCTTGTTGAATCAATGCTGAAAAGAAGCTTTGGCGTTAAGGATTCCGGAACAATAATGCCCGGTCATGGAGGATTTCTTGACAGGTTCGATAGTACAATAATGTCTTTCCCCATTGTATATCTTTTTATATCACTTTTTGGATGATTGGCAGGACTTGATTAGTTTTGTGCAAATTTTATAGAAATGAGTATTCATAAGGAGGGATATAAGATATTGGCTTTTGGCTTTCTGGTACTGCTGATTCTTAATATCATTGTAAATATCATTTGGGCTGATACTGAACTCGTTCGATGGGCGTTTATCAGCTGCTCTCTAATTTTATATGTTTTTCTGTTGTTTTTCTTCCGGCTGCCGGCAAGGAGGCTGGAAACTGATCCCGGACTTATCTATGCACCTGCTGACGGGAAGGTGGTTGTAATTGAAGAGACAATGGAAAATGAGTATTTCAGAGATATGCGCCTGCAGGTCTCAATCTTCATGTCACCTTTCAATATGCATAGTAACAGATACCCGGTTTCAGGACGGGTTAAATATGTTTGTCATCATCCAGGTCAGAATATGGTTGCCTGGCATCCGAAATCATCAGAACTGAACGAGAGGAGTACAATTGTAATAGAAACTAAAGATGGAACGGAAATAATGGTCAGGCAGATAGCGGGAGCTGTTGCCCGGAGAATTGTAACCTATTCAAAAGAGAATCAGAATGTTCTCCAGGGAGCGGAACTTGGTTTCATTAAATTCGGATCGAGAGTAGATGTTTTTTTACCGATAGGAACTGAAGTCGAGATTCCGATCCTGCAACAGGTGAAGGCAAATAAAACGATAATTGCCAAAATCTGAAAATTGATATTAAATATGAACAGGATAGATGACAAAATAATAGATGTTACCCCCGATGTAAAATGGATCGGGGTACTTGATTATGATATCCGAACATTTGATATCGTAATGAATACCAGGTATGGTACGACTTACAACTCCTATTTTATTAATTCTGAAAAGAAGGCAGTTATTGATGTTGCCAAAGAAAAATTCAGTGAAACCTACCTGACTAAACTAAGATCGGTTACCGATCCCGCGGAGATTCAGTTTATTATTCTTGATCATACAGAACCTGATCATTCGGGAAGCCTGAGAATTCTTCTTGAACTGGCGCCTTCCGCTACTGTGGTGGGAAGCGGGAATGCTATAAGATACCTTGAAGATATTGTTAATGTGCCCTTTAAATCGCTGGTTGTTAAAGATGGAGACACCCTCGATCTTGGGAACAAGACCCTCAGGTTTATATCGGCGCCTAATCTGCACTGGCCTGATTCGATTTATACACTGCTGGTTGAGGACAAGGTTTTGTTCACATGCGATTCATTTGGAGCACACTACTGTTCGCCTGAAATGTTCAGTGAATTCAATGAAACATATTCGGAGACATTTAAATATTATTTTGATGTTATTCTTAAACCATTCAGCAGGTTTATGCTGAGAGCTGTTGAAAAGATCAGGCCACTTGAAATTGATTTTATCTGTCCCGGTCATGGACCTATACATCATGAGAATTTGAAAACGGCTATAGATTTGTCAGAAAAGTACTCAAATGAGTATATGAAGCTTATCAGCAACGAGGGTCACTATAATATTCTTATTGCTTATGTTTCTGCCTATGGTTATACAAGAGAAGCAGCAGAAATTATTGCCTCCGGTATTATTGAAAATAAGGAAATTGAAGTTGATATGGTTGATATTGAAAATATATCTCCTTATGATTTAGAGACGAAATTGGTTAAGGCAGAAGGAATACTTGTTGGTTCTCCCACGATAAATCAAAATACATTACTTCCTGTATATAAATTGTTTGCATGTATAAACCCATTAAGAGATAAAGGAAAACTCGGTGGCGCTTTCGGATCATTTGGGTGGAGCGGAGAAGCCCCGAAAATAATCCTTGAAACCATGCGTCTTCTAAAGCTTAAAATTTTTGAGGAGATTGCATCCTTTAAGTTCTCACCAGGAGGACCGAAAGAAGAAATTCTGAAAGATTACGGAAGGAAATTTGCCGTTAAATTCATGGA
>ERZ1739051.48-NODE-49-length-12575-cov-13.132428_pt1 | contig 12575 bp, 11 predicted proteins | sample MGYA00581757_ERZ1739051 | MGnify/ENA primary metagenome ERZ1739051 (study PRJEB42929, sample SAMN08275523) | rhizosphere metagenome | isolation source: Rhizospheric soil replicate 3 | host: Colobanthus quitensis | place: Antarctica: Devils point, Livingston Island...
CAGCGAGATGAAGGCCTGTCGCGACATCCGCAAGCACATCGCCTGGTATCTCAAGGGATTCCCCGCCGGGCACGACGTTCGTCACCGACTTGCCATGGTCGACTCCATGGCCTCGCTCGATGACCTGATCGACACGCTGGACCTCGAACAGCCCTGGCCCGGTGAGCCGGCCGAGGGCCAGCGGGGACGGGCCGGCTCGCCTCGTCGGGTTGCCCTACCGGACGGGTGGCTGGACTCCCAGGAGCTCAACGAGGCGTCGGCGGCCATGGTCGCCCAAGCCGAGCTGTCGGTCTCTGGCGGCTGATCGACCCAGGTCCGGCGTCCAGAGCACCCACGATTTGGACGGTGTTACGTGGCAACGGTTTTCGTGCGAGCTTGTGCGTGGCGAGTTGGGGACACGGCTTGAAGTCGAGTCGACAGTCTCGTTCTGTGGGCCAACGCGGCGGATCGCCTTGCGGCAGTGAACGATTCGATGGTCTGAGTCGCGATTTTATTGCGGGACCTATGTCCCGATCATGTCGTAGGCATTGCGGGGACGATGTGCTTAGGTGAACCCGAGGAGGTTCACCGGTCTGGTGGCTCCCGGCCTCAGATACTTCGGTTCCGGAAGGGAACAGCAGACATGTCTTCCACGAGTAACAAACCGGTCAAGTTCATTGGCCTGTTCACGGTTATTGCCGGCATCCTCATGATTGTCGCTGGCGGAGTCACCTGGGGCCTCGTGCAGACCCAGCTCAAGGCCGAGCACATCACCGTCGCCGCCGTGACCCCCGAGAACCCGGGCAGGCTCGCAGGCAAGGACGTCGCCGGCCCGTTCACTGCCTATGCCCAGGCCTCCGCGATCCAGACGCACGCTCTCGAGGGCGCCGATGGCAAGACCTACGCCCAGATCGGGGCGGACGCCACTGCGCTCAAGGCCAAGCTCAAGGCTGGCGGTGCCACAGACGCGGATATCGCGACCAACGCGGACGTCGTGGCCCTTGCCGCCACGCGTACCACCACCATGAACGGCTCGTTCCTGCGGGCATCACTGTTCACCTCGGTGGTCTCCTTCGGGATCGCGGCCTTGGTCATCGGTCTCGGCCTTCTGTTCATCTTGATCGGCTTTGCGCTGATGAAGGTCGCGTTCCCGTCAGTGGTCGCGGTCGAAACCGTCGAATCTGGTGCGGGCGTCGCGCCCGCAGGGGCCTAGCCAGGCGAGACCGTCTGCGCGAGGGCATGACCCTCGCCGAGACCTGATGCACGGCCTGGCAGCGCGTCGGGAGTGCGAGAGGTGCCGCTCCGCCCAGCCATCGGCTGGGCGGAGCGGTGCTTTCTTGTGGGCGCCGACCGTGGCAGGCTCGACAGCATGTGCCGCAACATCAGAACCCTGCACAACTACTCGCCAGCCGCGACCACGGACGAGGTGCATGCTGCTGCCCTCCAGTACGTCCGCAAGGTCAGCGGGGCCGCAAAGCCGTCGTCGGCGAACCAGATGGCGTTTGACAAAGCGGTCGAGTCGATAGCGCATACGACGAAGCATCTGCTTGAGGAGCTGGTGACCACAGCGCCGCCGAAAGACCGAGACGTCGAGGCCGCCAAGGCACGGGAGCGCAACGCGATCCGGTACGGCGCGGGCACGCCGGCCTGACAGCGTTCCCTTGACTGCTTCGGCGAGCCAGGGCTGGTCAGCCGAGCGCGTTCGGTCTGTCCGGGTCGGTGATCCAGTCGCTCCATGAGCCGATGTAGACGTCGGCCTCGTCGGTGATGCCTGCCACGCTCAGAGCCAGAGCCAGATGGGTGGCCTGTACGCCTGAGCCGCAGTACGTGCCAACGATCCTCGGCCTAGATGTGCTGGTCGCGTCTGGTCTCCCGACCCGGTCATCTGTGCCAGGCGCGACCGCAAGGCCAAGCTCCTGGAACCGACGCGCCAGCTGATCGGCCGGCAGGAAATGACCGACTGGGTCGACATTGTCGAGCGCTGGTGCGCTCACGGCTCCGGGTATATGGCCGGCGACCGCGTCGATGGTCTCGTTCTCCCCGCGGAAGCGGGCAGCGGGGCGCGCATCGAGCAGGAGCTGGCGTGCGGCATACGCCATGGCATCTGCCGCGTCCAGGAGGCGACCAAGTCCTTGACCGGACGGGGAGAAGTCGCCGGTTGTCTGGTTGCGCGGACCGGATTCGGTCGGTAGACCGGCGGCGGTCCAGGCGGCGATACCGCCGTCGAGCACACGGACACCCAGGAAGCCGAGATGCCGCAGCATCCACCAGACCCGACTGGCCGTCAACGAGTCCCAGTCGTCATAGGCGACGACGTGACGCGACATGGTGACGCCAGCGGATCGCATTGCGGTGGTGAAGGTCTCGACGGTCGGCATCGGGTGCCGACCACCCACTCCGTCTGGGCGGGTCGTCGCCAGCTCGGTTTCCATGTCGACGTACGCCGCTCCAGGGATATGGGCGAGCTCGAAATCCTGGCGCCCGGTGGAAACGCCGAGCCGGTAGCGGACGTCCAGGACCACAGGCCGTTCCGGCTCGGGACCGGCCAGCAGGTCGCGGAGCTCCTCGACCTGGATCAGGGGCGAGCTGGGCATGCGATCCTCAGTTGAAGGTGCTGCGTCGGGGCGATCGCGTCATCGCCGGGTCTCGCTGGATCACCGGCTGGAGGACGTCGTCGACAGCGCTCAGCAGCTCGGCGTCGAGCTTGACCCCTGCAGCCTTGGCGTTCTCGATGACCTGCTCGGGCCGTGAAGCGCCGATGATCGCCGCGGAGACGTTGGAGTTCTGGAGCACCCAGGCGACGGCGAGCTGAGCCATCGAGAGTCCGGCCTCATCGGCCAGAGGGGGCAACTTCTGGACGGCAGCGAGCACCGGTTCCTGAAGCCAATGGCCGATCATGTCGGCGCCCCCCAGCTGATCCGTGGCACGGGACCCGGCTGGTGGAGCCTGGCCCGGTTGGTACTTGCCGGTCAGGACGCCCTGCGCGATCGGAGACCACACGATCTGCCCGATACCGAGCTCCTGCGATGTCGGGACCACTTCTGCCTCGATCACCCGCCAGAGCATGTTGTACTGAGGTTGGTTGGAGACAAAGGGGATCCGCAGCTCTCGGGCCAGACGATGGCCCTCTCGTAGCTGCGCGGCGCTCCATTCCGAGACGCCGATGTACAGCGCCTTGCCCTGCCGAACGACGTCCGCGAACGCCTCCATCGTCTCCTCCAACGGTGTCTCGTCGTCGAAGCGATGCGCCTGGTAGAGATCCACATAGTCCGTGCCAAGTCGACGCAGCGAGCCATTGATCGACTCGTGGATGTGCTTGCGTGACAGGCCATGGTCGTTCTGACCGGACTGCCCCATGGGGAAGTAGACCTTGGTGAAGATCTCCACACCCTCACGTCGCTCGCCCTTCAGCGCCTCGCCCAGGACGGACTCGGCCTTGGTGTCGGCGTAGGTGTCGGCGGTGTCGAACGTGGTGATGCCGACGTCGAGGGCTTGTCGCACGCATGCGAGCGCCTGATCCTGTTCGACCTGTGACCCGTGGGTCAGCCAGTTGCCGTAAGCGATCTCAGAGATCCGCAGTCCGCTGTTGCCAAGGTTCCTGAATTCCATCCGACGAGCCTAGGCAGTGGGGTGAGGCCAAGGGGACCCGCCCCACCGTCGGAACATCGTGCTCGGGCGTAACCCCGGGTCGATGGACGTCGTTGAGCCTGCATACGGCGACGGGATACGGCCGTTTCGCCCATGGACGCTCCCAGAGGAGATCGCGCATGCCGGTCAGTTCCGTTTTCGCCCATCACCGGGGCGTCGTCGCCCTGGCATCATGCACGTTGCTGTTTGCCTGGATGGCGGCATCCGCGCAGGCCGCCATACCCGCCTCCGGCTCGATCTCCGAGACATCAGCTCCGGTTCAGTGGACCGCTGGGCCGTTCGCAGCGGCCAACGCCAGTGGGGCCGCTGGTGACGTCGTGTGCGCTCCTGCGCTGTGCGATGACTTCCCACTTCACGTCAGCACCCCAGCCGGCTACTCGGACACTCATCAGCTGACCATCAAGGTCGACTGGCCGCTGGCCGCCGCCGACTTCGACGTCTACCTCCTGAACGCAACTGGTGCCGTCGTGGCCTCCGCCGCGTCCAGCTCGGACCCCGAGGTCGTCGTCGTCCCCCCGACCACGGGGGACTACACGGTCCGCGTGGTGCCGTTCGCCCCTCTCGGCCAGTCGATCACCGGCACCGCGACGATGACGGCAAACCCGGCCAACCCGCCGCCCTCGACCGCCACCCCACTGACCTACAGCCAGTACGGCGCGCCGGCCACCTTCGCCCGAGCCCACGATGCAGGCGAGCCCTCCATCGGCAACAGCCACAAGACCGGAGCAACCTTCTACCAGGCGCTCTACGACACCTACAAGGCCACCTGGGACGACAGCGTGAGTCCGTCGGCCATCACCTGGAAAGACGTCTCAGCCAAGGCGGCCAACGGCTGCGCAACCGGCGGAACAACCTCTCTGGACCCGATCGGCTTCACAGATCCCGCGACCGGCAGGGTCTTCGAGAGCCAGCTCTCGGGCAAGACCTCGCTGATGTGCTACTCCGATGACGACGGTGCGACGTGGAACCCCAGCCAGGGTGGCGGCCTGGGCTCGGGCGTCGACCATCAGACGGTCGGTGGCGGAGCGTATCCCGCCCCCGCACCGGTGGGGCCGTTGCCCACCTCGACCTACCCGAACGCGGTCTACTACTGCAGCCAGGACATCGCGGACGCCAACTGCGCTTCGAGCCATGACGGTGGCACGACATTCGGGCCGGCCGTTCCGATGTACTCCCTGCTGGACTGCGGCGGTCTGCACGGTCACGCCAAGGTGGCGCCTGACGGGACCATCTATGTCCCGAACAAAGGATGCGGCGGCAACCAGGCCGTCGCCGTGAGTGAGGACGGCGGCACCACATGGGACGTTCGCAAGAACCCGACGAGCACCGCCGGCTCCTCGGACCCGAGCGTCGGTATCGGTGCCAACGGCACCGTGTACATGGGCTATCAGGCCGCGGACGGGACACCTCGGGCAGCGGTGAGCCATGACAAGGGCAAGACGTGGACCGGCGACCAGAACGTGGGTGCCTCGCTGGGCATCCACAACACGGTGTTCCCTGTCGTGGTCGCCGGTGACGACGACAGGGCCTCGTTCGCGTTCATCGGCTCGACCACATCTGGCAACTCCCAGGACGCCGCGACCTTCCACGGCGACTGGCACCTCTACACCTCCACCACGTACGACGGTGGCACGTCGTGGGTGACGGTCGACACGACCCCGACCGACCCGGTGCAGCGCGGTTCGCTGTGCACGTCTGGCACGACATGTGGCGCCGACCGCAACCTGCTCGACTTCATCGACGCCACGGTGGACACCGCAGGCCGCGTCCTCGTCGGGTATGCCGACGGTTGCACGGGTGCGTGTTCCACCCCCGGCGGCGCCCAGAGCTTCGACTCCTACGCCACGATCGCGCGCCAGCAGAGCGGCAGGACGCTCTATGCCGCGAACGACCCGCTGTCAAACCTCAAGCCAACCGGCTTGAGTGCACCCAAGAAGGCGGGGCTGTTCGTTCCGGCGGCAACGCTGGCCAACACGGGTGCGGCAAAGGCCTTTGGAGCGACCCTGCAGCTCATCGTCGATGGAAAGATTGTTGCCACCTCGAGTGCTGCGGATCTTGACGCCGGGAAGAGCAGGCTCGTCACCTTCGCTGGGGTCAAGCTGGCCAAGGGCGCTCACACGATCACCGTGGTGGCCGACCCCAGCAACACCGTGCGTGAGTCCAACGAGGCCGACAACAAGCGAAGCCTGGCGGTGACAGCATGATGCGCCGCCGAAGCCGTGTTGCACGGGTTGCTCGGGTTGCACGGGTTGCTCGGGTCCGTCCCGCCGGACGCGTCAGGTTTGTCGCAGCCGCCGCTCTGACGCTCCTTGCGACGTGGGCCGTGAGCGGCTGCGAGAGCGCGGACAAGGAGGCGGCAGATCAGGCCGCCAAGCTGCAGACGACCTGCGCCAAGGGCGCCAAGTCCGTTGACCTGCCCGCCGAGTTTCCTGCGTCGGCCAAGTTGCCGGACGGCTATGTCGTCAGCGCGATCGACAAGCGTGATGGTGGGCGCACGGTGGTGTCGGCGGTCTCGCCAAAGGCGTTCAAGGAGACGTTGAAGGACATGCAGACCACCTACTCGGCCGGCGGCTGGAAGCTGTCCGAGGGAGAGGTCGAGGCTGCGGACGCAGAGTCCAACTTCTCCGGCAACGGCGTCATCGGTCGGTGGGCCATCCGGGCCATGACCGGCTGCGAGGGCAACACGGGTGTCTCGCTGGTGACGGCCAAGGCCAGTTGAGCCGCGTGGTGGTGACCAACCGGCATGCAGTCCATGCGCGGATCTGACCACCCGGCATACAGTGCGTGGTTGTGAGCACGTATGCCGTGGCCGATCGCGAGCGTTGGGTCCGTGAGGACCCCGCGCACAAGCAGGCCGATCGCGATGACTTCGCCCGAGACCGCGCCCGGGTGCTGCATTCGGCATCGCTGCGAAGGCTGTCGGCGAAGACCCAGGTGGTGCAGCCGGACAGTGACGACTTCGTGCGCAACCGGCTGACCCACTCGCTCGAGGTTGCGCAGATCGGCCGGGAGTTCGGTGCCGCGCTCGGGTGTGACGCCGACGTGGTCGACACCGCGTGCCTGGCGCACGACCTTGGACATCCACCGTTTGGGCACAACGGCGAGACCGCGTTGAACGACATCGCCTCTGGTATCGGCGGTTTCGAGGGCAACGCCCAGACCCTGCGCCTGCTGACCCGTCTCGAGGCCAAGCGGGTGCATGCCGATGGCCGTCCTGCGGGGCTCAACCTGACCCGGGCGAGTCTGGATGCCGTCACAAAGTATCCCTGGGGAAACGACGAGCCCCGTTGGGGCACAAGCAAGTTCGGCGTCTACGCCGATGACCTCGAGGTATTCCGCTGGTATCGCGGTTCCGAGGCGGACGGTCGGCGCTGCCTCGAGGCGCAGACGATGGACTGGTCCGACGACGTCGCCTATTCGGTTCACGATGTCGAGGACGCCGTGGCATCGGGACGGGTCGATCCGAGCGCGTTGCGTTCGACGTCGGAGATGGCGGCGGTCATTGCCCTGACGCGAGAGCTCTACGCCCGAGACCTGGATGCCGCAGAGCTGACAGAGGCGTTGGCGCGCCTGCTGGCAACTGGCTGGATCCCGCAGTCCCACAACGGTTCTCGTACTGACCTGGCCGCGTTGAAGGACATGACGAGCCTGCTCATCGGACGGTTCGTTCAGGCGGTCGAAGCGGCGACCCGGGCGAAGTACGGCGACGGTCCGTTGACCCGATACGCGGCAGACCTGGTCATCCCGGACGACGTCCGAGCCGAGTGTGCCGTCCTTAAGGGCACGGCGGCTCACTTCGTGATGTTCACCGCCGAACGCAAGTCCGTGTTGGGCGATCAGCGCGAACAGATCCACGAGCTCGTGGCCGCCTATCGCGACCAGCCTGAGGTCCGTCTGGACCCCCTGCACCGGGTCGACTTCCTCGCTGCGGCCGACGAGGGAGCGGCCCTGCGCGCCATCGTCGACCAGGTGGCCTCGCTGTCGGACCCCCGAGCGCGGGTGTTGCACCAGACCTGGTGCTGAGCGACGGTTGCAGGTCTCCGCCAGCGAGTTGCTCGGCCTTGCGTTAGCCGGTGCGAAACTTGCTGCGAAACGCGATTCGGTTCTTGAGGAGGCTCGCGCTCGGTGGCCACATCGTCCGGCGCCTCAACGCTTCTGGCCAGCCCGCGTGCCCACGGTTTATGGCGTCATTGAACGGCGTCAGGGAACGGTGTTAGACCAGCGCGGGTTCTCGGGGTTCGTCGAAGGTGACCCAGCGCAGGCTCAGCTTGTCGCCGCTGGGTCCGCGGTATGTCGTTGTCGGGGGTGGCCGGTCGGTGGCAGTGCTGGCAGTTGGCCTGGTGACAGTTGGTGTGGTGAAGGTGGGCCCGGGTCGGATGGGGAACCCGCCCCGGCTGGTGAAGGTCAGCCCGTCTGGGTTGTCGGGGTTGCCGGAGATGGTGAAGTCGCCGTTGTGGTGGGCGTCGTGGTGGAAAGGGCACAGTCCGGCCAGGTTCGACGTGTTGGTGGGTCCGGCGTCGGCCCAGGGGATCAGGTGGTGGCACTCGACGCGGGTGCTGGTGCAGCCGGGGAACCGGCAGCCGCGGTCGCGGTCCTCGACCAGGCGCCGGGTCCGGGAAGGGACGATCCGCTGGGCCCGTCCGACGTTGACCGGTGCGCCTTGGGTGTGCCAGACCGGTTGCAGGATCCCGTCACAGGCCAGCTTCTCGGCGATCTGGCGGGGCAGGCGGGGTTTCCCGGTCAGCCAGGCGCCCTCGGTATCGAGGTGGACGTAGGTGCGGTACGCGTCGCGGCGGTTGATCGAGGTCACAGCGCCCAGGGAACGCCCGGCGATCTCGACCATCGCATCGCCCATGTTCACCGTGGGGCGACCGGCACCGAACAGGGCGTCCTTGGCTTCCTTCAGCGCCGACTCGACCAACGCACCCAGGTCGGCCGGGGCGCTGAACCGCAGGATGAACCGGCCGCCCTCGTCATACGACATGGACAGCTCCGCCGGTGCGCTCGAGCGGTCCTCCAGCAGGGCGTAACCGTTCCAGGTCGGCGGGTTGTCGACCGTTGCGTGGCCAGCCTCGTCTTTGTCATCAGCACTGTTGCCAGCCTCGGCGGCCACGGTCGAGCGTTGCTCGTGTCCGGACTCGGCGGGCGGGTCGAAGGAGTACTTGGACAACGCCCGACGCAGCTGGGGGACCGAGGCGTGAACCGCGAACTCAGCCACCGACGCGTCCACATGGGCCGGCGCATAGCGGGCCACCACCATCACCTGGTCCAAGGAGAGCTGACCATCGGCGAACTCGTTCATCACCGAGGGCAGCTCCCCGCGCCGCCGGGCCACTGCCACCACCTGTCTGGCCCGAAACGGCGACAACCCGACCCGCATCGTCAACCAGTGCTCCGGGGAGCGAACCCCCGCGATCGCCCACGACTCATCGGCCAGGGCGGCGGCGACGATGGCGACCAGCCGCGCATACGACGCATTGAGCAACCCACACAGAGACGCGAGCTCCTGCTCGGCGTCGACCTGCGTGGCTGTGTTCATGCGTCCACAGTAGCACAGATTAGGACAAGTGTGCTAATCAAGGTCGAGATGGCGGGATGTATCGTTGACCTGCGGGACCGGAGGCGCGGGTCGGGGCCGGATGAACCAGAACGCGGAGATGCCGAGCGCCATGAACGCCAAGCCGGCTGCGAGCCATGGCCACGGACTCATCTCTTCCGTGCAGGCCGTCCCACCCTCGATCGCTGAGCAGATCATGCCCGGACCGTCGTGGTTGAGCAGCGCGACGTAGAAGATCGGTAGCGCGATCCCGGCAACCAGCCCGAGGGCGCCGAGGCCAGCCTTTTGGCGTCGCACGAGCAGGACGGTGGCGACAACAGGTATCGGAAGCACGAAGATCCCGATCGTCAGCATGCCAAGCAGCGACAAGGCGTAGAGCCCGCCGACGAGCATCCACGCGACAAACCATCGCCATGCGCGAGCCGGCTGTGCATCTGTCTCCATGGAATGAGTATGTCGGGAGGGCCTCGCGAAGCACTTGATCGGACCATATGGCCCGTATGACGGGTCGGTCGGAACGCGGACGATGTCTCGTGTCTAGGCTGGCGCGTGACTCATTTCGATCTGGCAATCATCGGTACAGGCTCCGGCAACTCCCTGGTCACCCCAGACTTTGACGGCAAGCGCGTGGCGATCATCGAGTCCGGGACGTTCGGGGGCACCTGCATCAACGTTGGTTGCATCCCCACCAAGATGTACGTCTACGCCGCCGACGTCGCCAACACCATCACGCATGCGGCCAGGTACGGCATCGACGCCACGCTGGATGGCGTCCGCTGGACGGACATCCGCGACCGCGTCTTCGGCCGGATCGACCCGATCTCGGAGAGCGGCAAGAACTACCGCGTCAACGGTCCGAACACCACCGCGTTCCTCGGCCACGCCACCTTCACAGGTCCCAAGACGCTGCGGATCGACAGCGGGATCGACAGCGGGAACGACACTGGCGAAGAGGTCACTGCCGACCAGATCGTGATCGCCACCGGTGCTCGCCCGACCGTTCCCGAGGTGGTGAGGGAGTCCGGGGTGCGGTTCCACACCTCGGACACCGTCATGCGACTGGACGCGCTCCCGAACCGGCTTGTCATCCTTGGATCCGGTTTCATTGCAGCCGAGTTCGCGCATATCTTCTCGGCCCTCGGCAGCCAGGTGACGGTCGTCGCGCGCAGCAACGCGCTCATGCGCAAGCTCGACGCGGAGATCTCACAGCGCTTCACCGCGGTTGCCCAGGAGCAGTGGGACGTCCGCCTGAACACGACGCTCGCCAAGGTCAGCGGCAACCAGAGGGGCAGCGGGAAAGGCCAGCAGAATGGCGATGCCAGTGAAGTCCGACTGGACTTCGAGGACGGCAGCCACGTGACCGGCGATGTCCTGCTCGTGGCAACCGGACGGGTGCCCAACACCGCCAATCTCGGCCTGGACGTCGCCGGCATCGTCGCCCGCGAGGACGGTGGGGTGGTGGTCGACGATCACGGCCGCACCAACGTTGGGGGAGTCTGGGCACTGGGAGACGTGTCGAGCATGCATCAGCTCAAGCACGTCGCCAACCACGAGGCCCGCGTGGTGGCTCACAACCTGGCCCACCTTGACGACCTTCGCAGTTTCAACCACGGCGATGTCCCCTCGGCAGTGTTCACCTCTCCACAGATCGCCAGCGTCGGGCGGACCGAGGAGCAGCTCAAGGCCGAGAGCCGCGGCTACGTCACGAAGTCGCAGGCGTATGGCGACACGGCATACGGCTGGGCGATGGAGGACACCACAGGCATCTGCAAGGTGATCGCGGACCCGGACACCGGCGAGCTGCTCGGCGCCCACCTGATGGGCTACCAGGCGTCCATCCTGATCCAGCCGCTGATCCAGGGGATGGCGTTCGGGCAGACGGTGACCGAGATCGCGCGTGGGCAGTACTGGATCCACCCGGCGCTCAGCGAAGTCGTGGAGAACGCCCTGCTCGGCCTCGGGCTCGACCCGCAATAGGCTGGCGCTCATGTCGGTTGAGGGTGGGACCAGGGCAATCGTGGCGGCGTTGCTCGCCAACACCGGCATCGCGATCACGAAGTTCGTCGCCTTCCTGTTGACCGGATCCAGCTCGATGCTGGCCGAGTCGGTGCACTCCGTCGCAGACTCCGGCAACCAGGGTCTCTTGTTGATCGGCGGCAAGAAGAGCCGGCGCGAGGCAACGCCGCTGCACCCGTTCGGCTACGGCCGTGAGCGGTACGTCTACGCGTTCATCGTCTCGATCGTGCTTTTCACCGTGGGTGGGCTGTTCGCTCTCTACGAGGCATGGCACAAGTTTCTGCACCCCGAGCCGATCACCGGGACGTGGTGGTGGGTGCCGATCGCTGTCCTGTTCGTCGCGATCGGGCTCGAGGCGTTCTCCTTTCGTACGGCCATCACCGAGAGCAACCACGTCCGTGGCGGGCGTTCTTGGACGGAGTTCGTGCGCACTGCCAAGGCGCCCGAGCTGCCGGTCATCCTGCTCGAGGACCTGGCCGCCCTGATCGGTCTGGTCTTCGCGCTGTTCGGCGTCAGCATGACCCTGGCCACCGACAACGGGGTCTGGGACGCGGTCGGCACCGCACTGATAGGCACGCTCCTGGTGACCGTCGCCATCATTCTCTCCGTCGAGATGAAGTCCCTGCTGCTCGGAGAGGCCGCCACTGTCGACCAGGTCATGGCCATCAGGGCCGCTCTCGAGGGCAACGAGGACTCTGCGGTCGAGCGCGTTATCCACCTGCGCACGCTGCACCTGGGACCCGAGGAGCTGCTCGTGGGTGCCAAGCTGGCGGTGGGACGGCAGGACTACGGGCACCAGATCGCGGCGGCCATCGACGCCGCCGAGCGTCGAGCCCGCGAGGCCGTTCCCGGGCTGCGCTTGGTCATGTACCTCGAGCCCGACATCGACCGCGGCGCCTCCGACCCCGTCTCCTGGCAGCACACCGACTAAGCCCTTGCGCTCCGGACGAATGCCCCAACCGTGCGGCCATGAGTCGACCCCGGTGGCGTTGACTCTCCGAACAATCCTCGAGCTCTGACCCGGGCGGACTTTTCAGTGAGAACGGGCCATGCCGACCACCAAAGCCTTCGTTCCAGAGTTTCGTTCTAGACTGGGTGCACTGCCGGCGTGGGTGATGACCCACGATGCGCCCAGCTGGGCTACGCCGGGTCAGCCAACCAATGACTCACAGTCAATGAACATGGAGAGTTTCCCTATGCCTTTCGACTACAAGGTTCGCGACCTGGGCCTCGCCGAGGCCGGCCGTCACCAGCTTCGACTGGCCGAGCACGAGATGCCCGGCCTGATGGCGCTTCGCACAGAGTTTTCCGCCAGCCAGCCCCTCAAAGGTGCCAAGATCGCCGGCTCGCTGCACATGACCGTGCAGACCGCCGT
>ERZ1739051.49-NODE-50-length-12536-cov-13.550517_pt1 | contig 12536 bp, 11 predicted proteins | sample MGYA00581757_ERZ1739051 | MGnify/ENA primary metagenome ERZ1739051 (study PRJEB42929, sample SAMN08275523) | rhizosphere metagenome | isolation source: Rhizospheric soil replicate 3 | host: Colobanthus quitensis | place: Antarctica: Devils point, Livingston Island...
GGAGGGGCCGCAGCAGGAGGAAGAAGCGCGAGCGACGGGGCCAGGGCCGGGGTGGGCAGCAAAAGGCCAGAACCGGGACCAGGCCGGTAGGCGAGGCGCGCGGGCGGCAGTGCAGGCCGGAGGGACAGAGATGCGGGTTGAGTAGCGTCGACGACCGACCGGAGGCCATCGATACGCGGGCGCGCGCGCTACCCCGCCACTCGGCGGCGTGGTGCATTTCGGTTAGCTGACGAAGACAAGGTTGGTCACCTTCCACGGTGCGTTGCGCTCGGAGGTCCGCTGCAGGTCCAGACGTAGTCGGTAGCTCTTGTCAACCGCCTGCGGGGTCGCCGTGTTCGATGTGGGTGCAACCACGCCAACGATGACCTCGGCCGAGTCCTGGTCCGAGGAGACCAGCCCGGCCTCAACCTGCTTGACCGAAGAGACCGCGTGGTTGGCCACCATGACCTTCTTCAGGTCGGCCAGCTTGGCTGCGTAGTCAGCACGGAAGGAACCGGCAGCGCCACTCAGCACCTGCGCGCTATAAGAGTCGAACCTGCGGTAGTCCATGGTCACGAAGTTGACCGCGAGCTGTCTACCGGACGCCAGGGCCGCGGCGCCCTGGTCCGCGCGGTCAGCTTCGGCGAAGGACTGCCGGGCCTTGGTCACGCCAACGGCTGCTGCCGCGAACAACAGCAGAGTCGCCACCGACAGCGCCACAGCCGGCGTTATCCGGGCCATCAGAGGACCGATCCTCACAATCTTCGTCAAGTCCCTGGTTGAGCCGTGATCTGTTGAGCCGTGATCTGTTGCATCGCCTTTCACTGAGCCATGATTTGTTGCATCGTCTTTAGCTGAGCCGTGATTCATTGAGCCGCTCCTGTCATCAGCCAGATCCACTGGTCGGTTCCTGTCGCGCCCTCGGGCGCAGCTGGCATGGAGATCGAGGGTTCGACGCCTACGTTGTCTCCCGTGGCCGCCAGGTTGCCCAACGGAACGGGCGTCCCTGACATCGCGAAGGGGTATGACGACCGGGCACCTCCCGCGGAGGGCGGCGCGTTCTGGGAACCCCGCACCGTCGATGACGACCCACGCGGGAGTGTGCAGCGCGCGCCGGTGTTCAGGGGCGGCAGGTTCGTCGTCTGGTCCGGGCCGATCCGCTTTGTGTCGCCGTAGCCCGCGGTGCAGGCCTTGGGGTCGTCGGCATTGAGCGCGAGGCCGAAGTGCGCTGTGCCGTCACCGGGAACCACGGTGTAACCGCCGGCCACCACGTCGGGGTAGGTGACCATGAGCTGCTCGATGCCGTTGATGTGGGCGGTGGTCACCTGGCCGATCGTGACGAAGTTCGTCAAGAGTGTGGCCAGCGAGCTCTTGTTGTCCCTGATCAGGCCATCGAGCTCCCTGGACGCAACCGCACCCCGGTCCAGGACCAGGCGCAGGTCGGCGTCGCTGCCCTTGAGGCTGTCCGAGAGATCGGCGAAGTTCTTGGAGAAGTCCCTGATGTTGCCCGATGTGGCCTTCTGGGTGTCCAGGACGATCTTGCCGTCGTCGATCAGCTTGATCGTCTGCGGCAGTGCTTCGGTGGCTGCTTTGGTGAGGGCATCCCCCGAGTCCAGCAGTCGCTGCAGGTCGGTGCCCCCATCGGCGAAGGCGTTGCCGAGCTCGTCGACCACGATGCCGAGCTGCGTGTGATCCACCGACTTGACGGTCCTGTCGACGTGCAGAAGGAGACTGTCGATGCGCACCGGAGAACGCGTGTCGACGCGCGGCACGACCGAGCCGGCCCTCAGGATCGGTCCACGGGCGGTCCTGGGCTGGAAGTCGATGTACTGCTCGCCGACCGCTGACCGGTTCTCGACGACCGCAATCGTGTCCGTGGGGATCCTTGTCCCCCGGTTGAACCGAACCTGCACCAGGACACCGTTCCCCTTCAGCCGCAAGGCTTCGACCCTGCCCACAGTGATGCCGCGGTAGGTCGCCTCAGAGCCCTTGAAGATGCCGCCGGAGTCGGCGAAGTCGGCGGAGACGAGGTAGGTGCCGCCCATGATCTTGTCGGTCAGCCCGACGAACCGGGCCGACAGGATGGAGACGGTCACCACGGTGATCAGGGCAAACACCAGGAGCTGGACCTTGGTCGCGCGCCGGATCATGCGGCGCCTCCAGTCCGCATCAGCCAGAGCCACGAGCCATCACTGCGCTGCGAGGCCTGCGACGACCCGTGACCACCCTGGCCGAGGCAGATGAGCGTGGCGCACGGTGAAGTGGTCGGGCTCGGAGCAAGCGGCAAGCCCGACGGGATGGAGGGGCTCGGAAGCGGCGGCAGGGGCGGCAGGGGCGGCAGGGGCAGGGACGGTATGGCGGGCAGACCGGGGACGGGCGCTGTCGTTGGAGCTCCGAGGTTTCCCGCCAGGTTGCGCAGGTTCAGATCAGCGGTGGCATACAGGTTGGTGTAGTCGCCGGGCATGGTGTTGGTCGCCTCATCCGGGAACGGGTAGGTGAGCAACAGCTGGAAGGACTTGGGGAGGTCGTCGCCAGCGCGGGCGAGCTGGCCCAGAACGGGAGCGAGAGCCTGGAGGTTGGCCACCGTGTCCGCCTTGCTGGCCGTGATGACCTTGGTCCCCACCGCGCCCAGGTTGCTCAGTGCGGTCAGCATCTCGGTCAGCTGCCTTCGTTGGTCGGCCAGCACGTTCAGACCCTTGGGTAGGGCCTCCAACGCTGCCGCCAGGTCGCCCTTGCGGACGGCGATCTTGGCCGACAGGGCGTCGATGCCATCGATCGCGCGCACGATCTCGGCCTTCTGCCTGTCCAGCCCGCCCACAAAGGTGTCGAGCTGGACGATCAGGTCGCGGATCTGGGTTTCGTTGCCCCCCAACGCATTGGAGAGCTCCGACTGGATGACCTTGAGCTGCGCGACCCCTCCACCGTTGAGCAACAACGACAGCGCACTGAGGACCTCCTCCACCTCGGAGTTGCGTCCCGTTCGGGCCAGGGGGATGTTGTCACCGTTGCCGAGTGCCCCCACTGGCGCGACGCCGGTCGGCGGCTGGAGCTGGACATACTTCTCTCCCAGCAACGAGGTCTGCTTCAGCTCGGCTGTGGCGTTGTCGGGCAGCTTGACCGAGTTGGGCAGGCGCACCGTCACGCGGGCCGTCCAGCCGTTCAGCTCGATCTTCTCGACGGTGCCCACGGTGACCTGGTCGACCTTGACCGAAGACTGAGGCACCAGGTCAAGGACATCGGCGAACTCCGCGGTGACCCGATAGACGTCGTTGCCACCCGCAGCGCCGCCTGGAAGGGGCAGGTCATAGACGCCCTGGCACGCCGTCAGCGACAGCGTGACGACGATGGCCGCAGCGAATGACAGAGCGGTCGCCCCACGACGCGGAACGCTCGCGGAACGGCCCGGCATACCGACGAGGCGGCTCATCGGGTTGCTCCCAGCATCGTCTGGATGTTCTTGCACAGGTCGGTGTTACCCGTGCCTGTCGGACCGGTGATCAGTGCACACAGCAGGAGCGCCGGGTCATTGAGCTGGGCGGCGTTGTTGCGCGTGTCCAGGGTGCCGCTGGTCGGGTTGTAGGCGTTCTGCAGGTTGCTGACCGCAACCGGAGCATTGGTCAGCGACTCGGCAAGGGCGTCGCGTTGTCTGGCGATCGTGGTCGTGACGCTCGTCAGCTGGTCGACGTTGGTCTTGAGCACAGCCCTGTTGTCGTGAACGAACGTCGACGTCTCGTTCAACGCGATCGCCAGGTTCTTCAGCGCGGCACCGAGATCGCCCCGCTCCCCGGCCAGCTGATCGGAGACGCTGGCGAGGTCGGCATTGAGCCTGCGCACCTGGCTGTCGTTCGTGGCCAGGGTGCTGGTGAAGGACTGCAGGTTCTTGACCGTGGAGAACAGGTCGTTCCTGCCGCCGGACAGGGTCTGCAGAGCCAACGAGAGGTCGTGGTTGGTGTCGTGGATCGCGGTGCCCTGACCCGCCAGGTTCTTGGCACCGGTGTCGAGCAGCCGGGACAGGGCACCGTTCTTGTTTGCGCCCTCGGGACCGAGGGCGACCATCAGGTCGTCCAGACTCTGGGAGATCCGGTCAAGCTCCACCGGGACCGCGGTGCGGTCCCGGGCGATGGTCGCCCCCGCGCCCATGACAGGCCCTGAGGTGTATGCCGGCAGGAGCTGCACGTAGCGGTCACTGACCAGCGATGGGGCCACGACCGCCGCCTTCGCAGTGGCCGGAACCTTGATCGCAGAGTCGTACTCGAACTCCACCGCAACCTGGTCGCCCTTGGGAGTCACCGACGTGACCGTGCCGATCGGCACGCCGAGGACCCTGACATCGGATCCGGGATAGAGACCAACCGCGCGGGAGAACATACCGGTGACGTGCGTCGTGTCCTGGCTCGGCCAAAGAGCGAATGTTGTTGCAACCAAAGCCAATACGACTGTCGACGCGACGATCTTGTTGATCCTCATGGCTTCAGCACCCCCACCGGAACCGTCAGGTTGGAGACGTAGGTGTCGAACCAGCGTCCATTGCCGAGGGTGTTGGCGTAGACGCGGGTGAACGGCGCCAGCCGCGCGATCGTCTTGTCGAGGTCCTGCTCGTGCTTGGTCAGGACGGCGAGAACCTTGGTCAGCTGATCAAGGGCCGGCCTCAACGCGGCGCGGTTGTCCCGCACCAGGCCGGTGAGCTGGATGGCCAGGTCCGAGGTGTTGGTGAAAAGGGTGTGGATCGCCTCTCGTCGAGATTGGAGCTCGGCGAGCAGCAGGTCTGCGTCCTTGATCAGCTTGGCCGTGGTGTCGTTCCGGGATGCCACGGTGGCGCTGACGCGGTTTGCCCGGGCCAACAGGGTGCGCAGCTCCACATCACGAGAGGCGATGGTCCGGGAGAGACGGGACATTCCGCTCAGGGCCGACTTCACGTGCTCGGGGCTGTCCCGAAACTCGGCTGCCATCACATCGAGCGATCCAGCCAGCTGGCCGGTGTCGATCTGTTCTGTCGTGGTCGTCAGGTCCGAGAAGGCGTTGACGATGTCGTAGGACGAGACAGTGCGCCCGAGCGGGATCTCGGAGTCCGGCGACAGCTGCCCGGTCCCCTTCGGGGCGAGGGCAACGTACTTCTGACCCAGCAGGGTCTTCATCCGGATCGAGGCACCGGTCTGCGGCCCAAAGGCCGCGTCGGCGTTGATCTTGAAGTCGACCCTCACGTGCGAGCCGTCGAGCTCGATCCCGGTCACCTTGCCAACCCGGACACCGGCGATGCGGACGTCGTCGTCCTTGCGGATGCCGCCCGCCTCGGTGAACGCAGCGTGGTAGGTGTCCCCACTGCCGATCAACGGCAGATTCTGGGCGTTGAACGCGCCGAACAGCAGCAGGCCGATCAGACCGATGCCCACGGCACCGATCGGGATGGGGTTCCGTTCCCTGAAGGGAATCATGAGCACCTCGCCGACGTCACGGCATACGACGGTGAGGTGGTCGCGCCGTTGGGGAGGACCACCTTGCCGTTGAAGCGGCACAGGTAGAAGTTGAACCACGAGCCGTATGTCGCTGTGCGGGTCAACGTCTCGAGCTTGCCCGGACTGGTCGAGAGGAACTTCTCGAAGGCCGCGGTGTTGGACGGCTTGTTCAACAGGGCGGTCAGCGTCCCGAGGTGGGCAACATCCGCCTTGATCGCCGGACGGCCGCTCCTGAGCAGATCTGCCGTCGCGCCGGCAACGTTGTTGATGTTGGTGAGCGAGGAGCCGATGGCTGCGCGGTCGCCCGCCAGACCCGACACAAAACGCTGGAGCTGGTCCAGCAGGGCCCCCAGAGCCTTGTCATGGGCGTCGACCGTCCCCAGCACGGCGTTGAGGTTCGAGATGGTGCGGCCGATGATCTGGTCGCGATCGGCGAGTGTCGAGGTGACGGAGGCAGTGCGGGTGAGCAGCGAGTTGATGTTGCCGCCCTCGCCCTGCAGGACCGAGATGATCTCGGCGGAGAGATCATTGACGTCCTTGGGTGACAGAGCCGCGAAGAGGGGCTTGAAGCCGTTGAACAGGACCGTCAGGTCGAGCGCGGACCGGGTGTGATCCCTCGCCAACATGTCACCGTCGCGCAACGGGGTGGCGGGCCCCGGTCCCTGGCTCAGGGCGAGGTAGCGCTCGCCGACCAGGTTTCGGTACTTGATGCTGGCGACCGTGCCTCGCGTCAGCACGCTGCTTCTGGCCGCACGGAAGTCCACGATGGCGCTGGTGCGGTCCTTGTCGATGCCGATCTTGGTGATCTCTCCGACGCGGATGCCCGCGATGCGAACGTCCTGGCCCTTCGCCAGCCCGGTCACGTCGCTGAAGACGGCAGTGTAGGTGGAGCGGTCACCGAAGGAGATGTTGGCGATGGTGGCCGCCAGGGTCCCGAATGTGACGAGTGTGACCAGGGCGAAGATGATCAGCTTGATCAGGCTCGAGGTTGTCCTCACGACTGGCTCACCGTCATTCCGCGAAGGATGGGACCGGTCAGCAAAGTCGTGATCGCGGAGGGACTGGCATCGTCGCCTTGCGCGAACAGCCTTGCAATCACTTGCTGTTCGCCAGCGCTGCCGGCCAGACCAGAGTCGGCACCCGGAATACCGACGGCCGTCGGTGAGGAGAAGTAGGACGGCAGGGCCGAGGCGGTTCCGGGGACCACCCCGGGGAGGGCACCTTGGAAGGCTCCGGGGACCGCCCTGGGGAGGGCACTGTGGAAGGCGCCCGGGAAAGCACTGAGCGAGGCACCGGGGTACGCGCTTGGGGACTGGTAGCCGAAGCCGTGGGTGCCGTCGTTGAACTTCATCCCGGGCCTGGGGTTCGCCTGGGTGTAGCCCGGGCTGGGCAGGCCCATGCAGGACGGGCCGCGGTGCTCACCCCAGGCCGGCTCCTCACCGGGGCGATAGGGCGCGCGCGGTTTGACCGCCTCAAGGGTGATGTGGAACGCGTGGTTGCTGAACATCTGGGTCGCACGAGGGATCCAGTCCGCCAGTCCGCTTGCAAAGCAGGGGTATTCCGGCGCGTAGCGGGCCGCGAGAGCAAGTGTGGGTCGCTGCACGCGCCCGACCTGGATGATCCGATCGCCGTTGGCGTTGAGGAACTCCGTCGCGTTATTGGCGAATCCCGCTGTCCCCGCAAGGAACCCGGCCAAGGAATCCTGCTTCTCGACGATCGTCGTGTTGGTCGTCGTCAACGCCTTCAGCATCCGCAGGAGGTCCGGTGCGGCATCGGAGTAGGTCGACGCGAGGTCGGCCAGTCTGCTGATGTCGGCCTGGATGGTCGGCATCTTCGGGTTGATGGCGGCGAAGTACCTGTCGGCCAGGACGAGGTTGTGGCCGAGCTGGGTCCCGCGGCCGTCGAGGGCAGTGGCGAGCGTGTTGAGAGTGGCGGCGAGCTTCTCGGGCTTGACCGTACGAAGAAGCGGGAGCAGGTCGTCGAACACCCTCTCCAGCTCGATCGCGACCACCGTGCGGTCCTGGCTGATCGTGTCGCCCTCCGCGATGGCCTTGGGCGACGGGTCCGAGGGGATAACCAGGTCGACATAGCGCTCACCGAAAAGGGTCTTGGGAAGTATCCGGGCGGAGACGTTGACCGGGATGCCGGCCAGCTGGTCGGGCTGCAGAGCCATCTCGATGCTGGCTCCGTTCCCGGTGCTGGTGATGGACCGGACCTCGCCAACGATCAGCCCGCGGATCTTGACGTCGGAGCTGTTCTGGAGCTGGTTGCCGATCCGTGCGGCCATCAGGGTCACCATCACGACAGGGGTGAACCTCTTCTGGAAGGTCGCGACGGAGAGCCCGACCAGGACCACGAGGGTGAGCAGGAACGCCAGGCCGTAGGCACGGTTGCTGAGGCGGGAGAGGACACCGCGGCTGGGGCCGATCATGGGCTAACCCGCGATCCGGACGGTCGTGGTGGCGCCCCAGACCGCGAGGCTGAAGAAGAAGTCGATGATGTTGATGGCCACGATCGAGGTGCGGACCGCCCTGCCGACTGCAACGCCGACGCCGGCCGGGCCGCCGGATGCGGTGTAGCCGTAGTAGCAGTGGATCAGGATGATGACGACCGCGAACACCATCACCTTGGCGAACGACCAGAAGATGTCGACCGGCGGCAGGAACAGGTGGAAGTAGTGGTCGTAGGTCCCCTTGGACTGGCCGAAGTAGCTCGTGGTGATGAACCGTGTCGCGGCATACGAGGACAACAGGCCCAGGACGTATAGCGGCATGGCCGCGACGAACCCCGCGATCATCCTCGTGGTCACCAGGAACGGAAGACTCGGAATACCCATCACCTCAAGGGCATCCACCTCCTCGCTGATGCGCATCGCACCCAGCTGGGCCGTGAAACCGCAACCCACGGTGGCGGCCAGAGCCAGGCCGGCGACCAGCGGAGCGATCTCGCGGGTGTTGAGATAGGCGGAGATGAAGCCGGTGAAGGCTCCGGTGCCCAGCTGGTTGAGGGACGAGTAGCCCTGAAGCCCAACCTCGGTGCCGGTGAAGAACGCCAGGAAGGCAATGACACCAACGGTTCCACCGACCACCGAGAGGGCACCGGTGCCGAGGCTCACCTCGGCCAGCAGCCGGATGACCTCTTTCTTGTACCGGCGCAGCGTTCGCCCGCTCCAGGCGAGGGAGCGCACGTAGAAACGCAGCTGACCGCCGAGGTCGTCGAGGGCCGCGCCGGGCCGGCCGGCGAGTGTCCTGAGACCGGTCATCCTGGGACTGGTCGACTTGGGACCGCTCGTCTTGGGACCGCTCGTCTTGAGATTGGTCATATCTTCCCCGGAACGACTTGGAAGTACACGGCGGTGGCCACGAAGTTGACGACGAACAGCAACATGAACGTGATCACCACGCTCTGGTTGACCGCATCCCCGACGCCCTTCGGGCCCCCGCCGGCGTTGAGGCCCTTGTACGCGGCCACCACTGCCGCGATGACGCCGAAGATCAGGGCCTTGATCTCGCCGGCCCACAGGTCCGGCACCTGGGCCAGCGCGGTGAAGGACGCGATATACGCCCCCGGCGTTCCGCCCTGGATGATCACGTTGAAGAAGTAGCCCCCGCAGATACCGACCACCGAGACCAGTCCGTTGAGCAGCACGGCGACCAGCATCATGGCGAGCACGCGAGGGACGACCAGGCGCTGGATCGGGCTGATCCCGAGGACCTCCAGGGCGTCGATCTCCTCACGGATCTTGCGCGAACCAAGGTCGGCGCAGATCGCCGACCCGCCGGCGCCGGCGATGAGCAGCGCCGTGACGATCGGGGACGCCTCGCGGATCACCGCCAGGACGCTCGCGGCACCGGTGTAGGACTGGGCGCCCAGCTGACGCGTGAGGGTGCCGAGCTGGAGGGCGATGACCGCCCCGAACGGGATCGACACCAGCATGGTCGGCAGGATCGTGACACTGGCGACGAACCAGGACTGATGGATGAGCTCCTTGCCCTGGAAGGGCCGCCGCGGCAGTGCCCTCACCACGTCAAGCGCGAAGGCAAACAGGGATCCTGTCTGCTTGAGGACTCCGGTCGCGGCTCGAGTGGCGGATTGGGTCGGGCTCATTGCTGCCCCTGCCCGATTATCCGCTCGTGGGCCGGCTCGTATGCCGGTTCGCTTGCCGGCTCGAACACCGGCTCGAACACCGGCTCGAACGCCCGCTGGCCGGCCGGGTTCGAGGACTGGAAGGACCCTGGAGGAGGGGTCACGCCGTTCGCCAGGCCCCACTGCCCCGCAGGTCGTGCCGAGGGACGGACCATGCCGTTGCTCGTGTCGAGCTGGAGCGGGATGGGTGGCAACGGTGGCAGCTCCTGGCCCGACTCGGCTGCCAGCTCGTCGGCATCCTTCTCCTCGGACATGCCGATCGGGCCGATGCGCTGCGCGTTGAGGAACTGACGGACCACGGGCTCCTCGCTGGAGAGCAGCATCTCGCGGGGCCCGAACATGGCCAGGTGCCGGTGATAGAGCAGGCCGATGTTGTCGGGCACGGTGCGCGCCGTGTTGATGTCGTGGGTGACGATCAGGAACGTCGCCTGGATCTGGGCGTTGAGATCGACGATCAGCTGGTTGAGGTAGGCCGTGCGAACCGGGTCGAGTCCGGAGTCGGGCTCGTCGAAGAGAATGATCTCCGGGTCGAGCACCAGGGCTCGGGCCAGGCCGGCCCGCTTGCGCATGCCACCGGATATCTCGCCGGGCAGCTTGCCCTCGGCGCCCTGCAGGCCAACCAGCTCGATCTTCTCGCCGACGATCGACCTGATCGCCGACTCGGTCTTCTTCGTGTGCTCGCGCAACGGAAAGGCGATGTTGTCGTAGAGGTTCATCGACCCGAACAGCGCGCCGTCCTGGAACAGCACACCGAAGAGCTTGCGAACCTCGTAGAGGTCATGTTCGCGCAGCGTGGTCAGGTCCCGGTCGTTGATCCAGATCGAGCCCTTCTCGGGCTTGAGCAGCCCCACCAGCGTCTTGAGGAACACGGACTTGCCGGTGCCGGAGGGGCCGAGCATGACCGAGATCTCGCCGGCCGGCAGGGTCAACGTCACGTCACTCCAGATCACCTGCGACCCAAACGACTTGGTCAGTCCCTCAACTCTGATCTCGACGCCCACTGCTTCACCTCACCCCTGGTTCTCGAAAGTTCTACTTCGGGATCGACCACCGTGATCGATTTCATAGAGAACGAGCCAGGAGCGGGCAAGTTACGGCGCTGACGCTGACAAACCGCCCATGGTCGGGGAGACTATTCGGACAAGGAGGTCAGTATCGGGTGGCATGAACGCACCGGTGGCGCGACTTCGCCGACGCCATTTGGTCATGCCGCGGTGGCCGATCACGGCCTCCCCCTTGCGACCCGGGCGCTCCTCGACAGCCTCTGGCTCGCCCTGTCGGTCGTCGACGGCACGGCCCCGCGGAACAGCCGGGACGCCATACGAACGGGCTCTGGCTCCTCAGAGCCGGGCTCATCCGGACCGCCGGCCGACATGGAACGCGTCGCCGCCCTCGTCGAGCTGGCCCAGGGTGGGGACGCCGACGCCTTCGGCCTCCTCTACGAGCGCTACGTCCACCTGGTCTACCGCTACATCTACGTGCGGGTCGGCTCCTCCCACGTGGCTGAGGACCTCACCTCTGAAACCTTCATCCGAGCGCTGCGCAGGATCGACTCCTTCAGCTGGCAGGGCAAGGACATCGCGGCATGGTTCGTCACCATCGCGCGCAACCTGATCACCGACAACGCGAAGTCAGCGCGCTTTCGCATGGAGGTCACCACAGCCGACATGATCGACGCCGACCGGCGGGTCGACGGTCCGGAGAACGAGGTGCTGGCTCATCTGCGCGACACGCGCCTTTTCGAGGCGATCAGGACCCTCAAGCCCGAACAGGCCGAGTGCCTGGTCCTGCGCTTCATGCAGGGCATGTCACTGGCCGAGACCGCGCTGGTGATCGGCAAGTCTGAGGGCGCGGTCAAGCAGCTCCAGCTGCGCGCGGTGCGCGCTCTCCACCGCCAGCTCGGAGGCGAGTCGCCATGAGCTCGACGCCCCCGGCGCCCACGTAACTTCGACCGCCTGCGCTCGTTCTCAGTGCAGGCCGGTCAGTCCGCCACCAGATCCATCCAGGATCCCGTCAGAGCAGCCCGGCAGAGCAGCCCGGCAGACCAGCCCGGCAGACCAGCCGGCCAGGCAACGAAAGGAGGGCGCGTCGTATGCCGTTCGTGAGCAAGCGCGCGGACCTCCTCGAGCGATCCCTGCAGGGCCTCGCGAGCACGGACCCGGAGATCCGCAACCTGGTCGCTACCGCGGCTCGGATCCCTTCCCTCACCTCCCGCGCCTGCGCCCCGCGGGACGAGTTCGTCAGCGCTCTCGGCCTCCAGCTACGCGCCGAGGCTCTGGCCCAGCCCGCCCGTGCTATCGTCTCCGACTCCCGGCAGGTCGAGGGACGTGCCACTGTGGAACGCCGCTTCGCCCGCCGGCCGTTGGTCTTCGTCATCGGACGGGGGATGCCCCGGATTCTCGCCGGTGCCACCCTGTCGCTGCTCGTGGTTGCCGCCATCGTGGGCGGAACCTCACGGTCATCCTTGCCCGGCGGCCTGCTCTATCCCGTGAAGCAGGTGCTCGACTCGGCTGCTGTTCAGCTGGCCGGCTCTGACTTCGACCGTGGGGTCACCTTGCTGTCCCAGGCCCAGGAACACATCAGCGATGCGGGTGCGCTCGTCGAACGTGACGGGGCGAGTTCAGATCCCGCTGAGGTGAACCAGGCTCTGCTCGGCGCCCACGACACGGTCACCGCCGGTCAGCGAGCGCTGCTCGACGAGTTCGACCGCACCGGCAACCCGCAGGCATTGATCGCCGTTCAGGACTTCGTGGTTCGCTCAGTGCCTCAGCTGAACGCGCTGCGCCCGGTGGTCCCCCCAGCGTCCAGACCCGCTGTCGCCTCCCTCCTTGCGCTGCTGCAGGAGACCCGGACAACCTTGGCCCGCAAGGTGGCGGTGGGCGGCCCGCCGTGTGCAGCGCCAGGGGGCAACAAGCCCGGGAGGCCGGAACCGCGGAGCACCGCCACCGGCACGGCAGG
>ERZ1739051.50-NODE-51-length-12453-cov-14.686804_pt1 | contig 12453 bp, 11 predicted proteins | sample MGYA00581757_ERZ1739051 | MGnify/ENA primary metagenome ERZ1739051 (study PRJEB42929, sample SAMN08275523) | rhizosphere metagenome | isolation source: Rhizospheric soil replicate 3 | host: Colobanthus quitensis | place: Antarctica: Devils point, Livingston Island...
CGATGTTCGTATCGAGCCAGTGGTAGCCGTAGGTCGTGGCGATCCGCTCGGCCTTACGCCAGGTCAGCAGCGCCTCCACCAATGGATGGGTATCGCGAAACGGCTCCAGACGCCAGGCGCGCGTGTCAGGAACCACGACGCCGACCGCGGCCAACAGGTCCCTGACCTGCAACGGGTTGCGCAGGTCGGTGGACTCACGCCCGACCGCGTGGCACAGCACGTCGGCGTCCCGGGCCCGACGGATCTCGCGCGCGTGAGCCTCGTCGTCAGGTCGCGGTCCAGCGGAGTCCTCGATCAGCCTCTCCATGGTCGGGCGGTCTACAGGGAGACCGCTCGCGGCCAGCTCGACGCAGAGCAGGGAGGCGGCTGACTCGGACTGGCCAGTGCTGACGGAACGCGTCGAGAGGTCGGAAAGGGCGGCCATCTGCCGTGTGGCGATGTCGAGGGCGGTCTCGGCCCATGCCAGGACACGCTGCGGCGAGGTCTGCCATGTCCCGGCAACAGCCTCGGGGCGCAGGTACCCGTCGGACCGGACTGGACGCTCGGGGTCACCCTGGTCTCCGGGATGGTGCTCGGCGGCGAAGTCGAACAGGTCTCCGCCGGCAGTGCGAGGCAGATCCGAGGTGGCCAACCGGCATGCAGTGGCCCAGGCGACAGCGGGGTCTGCGGTGCGACCGCCGACCAGGATCCGATGGGCTTCGGCGATGTCCCAGCATCGGTCGAGATGAACTCCGTGTGACACCAGCGGTATTGCGTCAACCTCGGCGGACCAGAAAACCCACCGCGGGTGTCGCTCGGTCTCCAACCGCGCTACTTCCTTGATGATCTCGTCGCAGCTTCCGACCATGCCCGAGCCCATGCCCAGGTCCCCGCCGGCCTGCCCTGTCATGGATGGCCCGGCCGTTCTCGCTGTCCTCGTGGACAGCGTGGTCGCCGACATCGCCGACATCGCCGACATCGCCGCCATCTCGCGGACGAAGCACACGGCGACAAGCTCGGGGGGAGGTTGTCGCGCGGGCACCTGCCTATCCAACAGCAATGGACACCGTAAAGAGTTGGTCAAGAGCCCTAGCGGACCGCCGACGAGCGCTGGCACGCTGCGGGCGCGGCCGCAACGATGTGGCCCCACGAGGTTGTTCAACGGAAGGCTTCCCATGATGTATGCGCCTCATCGCCTCAGCGCGGCCGTTCTGGCTGCCGCGCTGTGCGCCAGCGGTCTGACTGCCGTGGCTCTTGCCGGACCTGCGGCCGCGGACGGTCCCGGGGTGGGCACTCCGTGGGTGGCCAGCGTCGGCGACTCGTACATGTCGGGGGAAGCCGGCAGGTGGGCGGGCAGCTCCAACGCCTCGAGCTCGTATGCCGACGCACTGGGCAGCGCCGCCTACTTCGACAACGCCACCAACACCGGTGAGCAGATCGCGCGCTGTCACCGCAGCAAAGCTCAGGAGTCGTACATCGGTGGAGGGGTGAGCGGGCTCAACCTCGCGTGTTCCGGCGCGAAGACATCGACGTACACAAGCAGTGACGGCTACTTCAAGCCGGGCCTCGACTTCTCCGACAACGGGGCCGGCCAGCAGGGGCAGGCCAAGATGCTGCAGACGTTCGCGACGGCGCACAACGTCAAGATGGTCGTGGTCGGCATCGGCGGCAACGACTTCAACTTCGCCTCGGTCGTCCAGTCGTGCGTGACCGACTTCGTCGGGTCGCCGTCCTGGTTCCCGAACTACTGCTACGACGACTCGTCGGTCACGGCCAACTTCACCGCGGCAAACATCAGCACGGTGCAGACCAAGGTCGCGACGAGCCTGCAGAACGTGCGCGCGGCCATGCGCAACGCTGGTTACGCGGACTCAGCCTGGTCCATGGTGGTCCAGACGTACCCGTCGCCGATCCCGAACAGCGCCGGATTCCGTTACAGCCAAAGCGGATACACACGTCAGAGCACTGGCGGTTGCGGTTTCTGGAACAAGGACGCCGACTGGGCCAACAGCACGGCGCTGCCGACCATCAATGGCACCGTCAGGAACGCCATCACCGCGTCGGGTGTTGCCGGCGTCAAGACCCTCGAGCTCGCTTCGGCATTCAATGGGCGACGGCTCTGTGAGAACACCGTCGGGTTGTATGAAGAGAAGGGGCTGACCTCCTGGTTGCAGTCGGGGGCAGTGGACCAGACCGAATGGGTCAACCAGATCCGTACGGTGTCAACGATCGGCACCAAGTACTACATCCAGGAGTCGCTCCACCCGAACTACTGGGCGCAGATGGGGCTGCGTAGCTGCGTGCGTCAGGTCTGGAACGGCGGTGCAGTCCGCGGTGGGGCCTGCACCATCGCCGGCACCGGGCTTGTGGCTGGCGAACCGAGGATGGCCTTGAGCTGAGCCCCTTGGCCTTGAGCTTGGCGCGGATGGCCTTGTGCGAGGCGCGGCTGCGTTGAGCCAGCGCCGCAGGGTGCCTTCAGCTAGCCCACCGTGGGCGCCTTGGCCGAGCGATAACGCAGGAACGCCAAGATCGCGAACAGCACGACCGAACAGATTCCCAGGAAGAGTGGGGCGACGATGCCGAAGACGGCAAGTCGCCCCACTGCTGCGAGATCGACGCGCGGGCCGAGGTAGAGGGGAACGTCGACACCGGCCGATGCGGTGTGGCAGGAGATCGTGTACCGGCCCGGCCGGAAGGTCGTCGGCGTCGAGGCGATGGCCACGAATGTGCCGCGGTTGTTGCTCAGGATGGTGCGGCCGGAGAGGTGTCGTAGCGGCGTCTCTCCGCCGGCCCCGGTCGTCACGCACCGTAGGTCGCGCAGGTCATCCGCCCCGAGAACGCCGTCCTCGGCATACAGGGTGAATCCGTCCTTTGTCACCAAGATCGACGAATCCGGTTGGTAGACACGGAAGTCCGAGCGCACGAAGCTCACGAACGATGAGATGCCGATGCCGCCGAGAATCAGCCCGGCAAGCAGCAGCACGCTCGGCAGGACGAACCATGCTCGCGATGGACCAGCCTTGCCCGAGATCCCCATGGGCTGACGATAGCCCGCAGCGGTTGGGTATCCCGGTTGTGCACAGGTCAGGCGGCGGACCTGACCCGGACCTGCCGTTTGATCCGGCTCAACATCGCCACCATGCCTCGCAGCCGAAGCGGTGAGACCGCCTCTGCCAGCCCGAAGCGGTATGGCGCATCGTCGGGCACCGCCAGCACCTCGGCGACGCTGAGCCCGTCCAGACCCTCATACAGGATCCCTGCGAAACCCCGCGTAGTCGGCGCCTCCTGGGGTGCCTGGAAGAACAGGTGCACCGTGGCGTCCTGCGACGACTTCGCATCCCGGGCGGGCTCGACCTCGACCACCAGGAACAGGGGTGACTGACACTCGTCGACCCGCTCGAGCAGCTCGGCGTGCCCCACGTAACGCTCGGGAAGCTCCGGAAGACCATCGCTGAAGTCGAGCAGGAGGGTGAGCCGGTCCCGAGCCGACAGGGCCAAGAAGTCCTCGGCGATCTCGGTCAGGGCTGCCGGTAGCGGAACCTTGTCGTTGGTCACCTTGTCGTTGGTCACCTGGTGCTGGTCACTTGGCGCCGACCTCGATGGGCACCCGGACCGCATTGCCCCACTCGGTCCATGAACCGTCGTAGTTCCGGACCTTGTCGAAGCCGAGCAGGTGGGTCAGCACGAACCACGTGTGCGATGAGCGCTCGCCGATGCGGCAGTAGGCCACGACGTCATCCGAAGGCGAGAGTCCCTGCTCGGTCAGGTAGATCGCCTCGAGGTCGGAGCGGCTCTTGAACGTGCTGTCCTCGGCAGCCGCTCTGGCCCACGGCACTGACCTGGCGCCGGGGATGTGGCCCCCCCGCATCGCTCCTTCTTGCGGGTAGTCAGGCATGTGCAACAGCTCGCCGGAGAACTCTCCGGGGGAGCGCACGTCGACCAGCGGCCCGATGTGGGCCAGCACGTCGTCCTTGAAGGCGCGGATCGGAGCGTCGTTGCGTTCGACCACGGGGTAGTCCACGGCCGTCTGCACCGGCACCTCGCGGGTGATCTCGCGCTCCTCGGCGACCCACTTGGCCCGACCGCCGTCGAGCAGGCGCACATCCTCGTGCCCGAACAGGGTGAAGACCCACATTGCATACGCCGCCCACCAGTTGCTCTTGTCGCCGTAGATGACGACGGTGGTGTCGCGGCCGATGCCTCGCCCACCGAGGACCTGGGCGAAGCGCTCGCCGTTGACGTAGTCACGCGTCACCGCATCGTTGAGGTCGAGGTGCCAGTCGATCTTGACCGCCCCCGGAATGTGGCCGGTGTCGTAGAGCAGCACGTCCTCGTCGGACTCGAGCACCACCAGGTTGCCGGTGTTGACAGCTCCGTCGTTCAGCTGGCCCGCGAGCCAGTCGGTGGAGACCAGACGCTCGGGGTGGGCATAGTCCGCGAACTTGCTGTTGTCGTCGGTGGCGACGGCCATGAGAGACACCTTCCGCTGGTCGCTCTGTGAGTCGTTCGTGTGGGTTGATGGGTATGTCGATCCGTGCGTCGATCAGTGCGTGTGGGAACGTATGCCCCGCATCGTCTTTCGCGCCCTCTGCGGCGTCAACGTCACAGTCCCCATGATGATTCCTGGCCCGGTCCATGAGGTTGCCCGACCGTCCCACCCTCTCATGTACAACCGCGCCGAGGGTGGACCTCCGGGCTGATCTGCCGCGCTGCGGCGTGCACTCTGGCTGGGCGCTGCGGCATGCTTTCCGTATGGGCAATGACACGAGCTCCCGCGGGCCATACGTGGAGGTCGGCCGCGAGTTCAATCGGGACACGAGGTACATCGAGTCGCGGATCACGCAGGACGGCCGCGACGGCTACCCGGTGGCGCCGGACCGATACCGGCTCATCGCGGCGCGCGCCTGCCCGTGGGCGAACCGCGCGATCATCGTGCGGCGCCTGCTGGGGCTCGAGGGTGTGCTCTCGATGGGACTGTGCGGCCCAACCCATGACGAGCGCAGCTGGACCTTCGACCTCGACCCGGGTGGCATCGACCCGGTTCTGGGCATCGAGCGGCTGCAGGAGGCGTACCTCGCCCGGTTTCCCGGGTACGAGCAGGGCATCACCGTTCCCGCGATTGTCGAGGTCTCCACCGGCCAGGTTGTGACCAACGACTTCGCACAGATCACCCTCGACCTCTCGACGCAGTGGGCCGAGTTCCACCGCGAGGGAGCGCCGGACCTCTACCCGCAGGCGCTGCGCGGGGAGATCGACGATGTTGCTCGCCGCATCTACACCGAGGTCAACAACGGCGTGTACCGCTGCGGTTTCGCCGGATCCCAGGAGGCCTACGACGCTGCGTATGACCGGCTGTTCACCGGGCTGGACTGGCTCAGCGAAAGGCTGTCGACGCGGCGATACCTGGTTGGGGACACGCTGACGGAGGCCGACGTGCGTCTGTTCACCACACTGGCCAGGTTCGATCCCGTCTACCACGGGCACTTCAAGTGCAACCGGAGCAAGCTGAGCGAGATGCCGGTGCTGTGGGCGTACGCGCGCGACCTCTTCCAGACCCCGGGGTTCGGCGACACGATCGACTTCGGCCAGATCAAGGAGCACTACTACGTCGTTCACGAGGACATCAACCCACTGGGCATCGTCCCGAATGGGCCGGATCTGTCGAGCTGGCTCACTCCGCACGGGCGTCAGCAGCTCGGTGGCCGCCCCTTCGGCGACGGCACTCCTCCCGACTCGAAGCCATTCATGATCTGAGCAGGCGATGCGCGATGGAGTATCACCCAACGTGGAGCATCTGCTCATGGCTGCGACAGGACCTCCACCAGCTCGATGGGGTCGGCCTCCGCAGCCGTCTTGTCCAGCCGGTGCCGGACCACCCGCGCGAAGCGCAGCGCCAAGCCGGCCGGATAGCGGGGAGAGGTCTGAACGCCGTCGAAGGCGATCTCCACCACCACCTCGGGGTGTAGCTCGATGACGTAGCCGTCGGTTGGTCCCGCCGCGTGCCGGGGCAGGTCGGCGGTTTGCCAGCGCAGCATCTCGTCGGTGAGCCCTTTGAACGTCTTGCCCAGCATGACGAAGCCACCCGCTGGCCCGAAGCGTCCTTGTGGGTCCCGTGCGCCGAGGTGGATGTTGCTGAGCCAACCACTGCGACGGCCGTTGCCACGCTCAACGGCCAGGATGACCAGGTCGAGGGTGTGGACCGGCTTGACCTTGACCCAGCCGGCCCCGCGGCGCCCCATGTCGTAGGTCGCGTCGTCGGCCTTGACCACCACACCTTCGTGCCCTCGTGCCAGGGCGTCGACGGCGAATGTTGTGGCCGCATCGAGCTGAGCGGCATCGGCGACGTCAGCGACCTGAATCCGAGGCGTCAGATGGACCAGGGCAACGGCCCGCTCGAGAGCAGCGCGGCGGACGCGGCTGGGCTCGTCGATGAGATCGACACCATCCAGGTGAAGGACGTCAAAGAGGTATGCCGTCAGCGGAGTCCGCGCGCGCGCAACGATGGGATCGATGCGACTGGCGGCACGAGAACCGGTTTCCTGAAAGGGTCTTGGCCGACCATCCGGGTGCAACGCGATCAGCTCGCCGTCAAAGATCGCACTCGCCAAGGGCAGCAACGACATGAGCTCGACCACCTCGGGAACGCGATCAGTGATGTCGTCCAGCGACCGGGTGAGGACCCGAATCTCCTTGCCCTGCTTGTGAATCTGGGCGCGGATCCCGTCCAGCTTCCACTCCACCCCTGCCGGCCCGGTCTTGACCAGGGCCTCGGCGAGGCTCTTGGCTGAGCTGGCCAGCATCGGGGCGACACCCACGCCAACCGTCAGATGGAAATTCTCGAGCGCCTGTGGGCCATCCACGAGAAGGGCCTGCGCGACACCCGCGAGATTCCCCTGCGCGGCAACGGCGCGGCGTACCTCTCCGAGGGAGACGCCGCCTGCCTCGGCGACCGCGGTCATGACCACGGACTCCAGGGCACCCTGGCGCAACCCACCCCTCAGCAGCCCCACGACAAACGTTCGTTCCTCGATGGTCAGTCTGCGGACCAGTCCAAGGAACAGGTCGGCGCGAATGCGCGATGATCCGGCACCGGAGATCTCGCTCGCGTCCTGCATCACTTCGTCCAGCTCGGACAGCGTCACGATGCCAGCCTCGTGCCGCGCAGGCGGCTCGGACCCGGATGACCGCTCGGTCAACGGTGATCCCTCGGATCCCTCGGACCCCTCGGATCCCTCGGACCCCCAGGACAGCTCGATGCCGGTCCGACGTTGGCGCAGTGAGCCGGAGAGGTAGCGCGTGGCCAGAGCGATCTCATCGCCCGGAGCCGCGCCGTCGGCAACCTCCAGAGCACACCGGCGCAGCATGTCGGCGATCAACGACACCTTGGAGTTGCGTGAGCTCGTGCGGGCCACCTCGTTCGAAGTCTGTACAAGATCGGCCAGCAGCATGATCCAATGTTGGCAGGCAGGTCCGACAGTCAACAGGAGGACGCTTGTGAGGATCTTCGGCGAGGGCGGGGACGCCCGGCATGACCAGATCGACCGATCCGGGGGCGACACCACAGAGGTGGACACGACCGAGGTAAGAGGCTTCGACGACAGCACAGCGGCTGGCGTCACGCGAATGTTCGAGCGGCTGATGGATGTCGGGATCGATGGCAGGGGCCGGTTCGACTCGGCACAGAAGATCGCGGACGTCGCGATGGCCGGGCATTCCGATGCTGAGCGGGCCATTGACGCGATCGTCCGCTCGCACCTCAAGCTCGCCGTCGCGGGTGGGTTCGTCACCGGTCTGGGTGGCTTCCTTGTCATGCCGATCGCGTTGCCTGCCAACGTTCTGGAGTTCTATCTGGTCGCGACGCGGATGGTGGCCGGTATCGCGTCGACCCGTGGCTATGACATCCGTCAGCCCGAGGTGCGCTCCGCCGTACTGCTCGCTCTCGTGGGCGCAGATGCCGACGACCTGCTCAGGAAGCTCTCGCCTTTGCCTGGGGCCAGCACCGGTTGGCTGGCTGGTCTGGCGGTCCAACGGCTGCCCGGCCCGGTGCTGCTGGCGGTCAACAAGGGGGCCGGCTTCCGTGTCCTCGGGCAGCTCGGCAAGAAGTCGCTCACCCGATTCGGCAGGGTTGTGCCCCTGGCCGGTGGCATCGTGGGTGCCGGCGTGGATGCCTACCTGCTCAAGCGGATCGCCGACTACGCCCGTGACGAGTTCCCGATCATGGGGCGCCCGGTCTTCTGAAGGAGAAGTGAACATGGCTGCAGCCAGGCCGGTGCGCTGGGGAGCTTTTCGCTCACTGGCCACCGCGATTCGCACGGCGACCCGCCCGGGTACGGCCGGTTTCGGAGCTCGCATGACGTCTCTTCCGAGGCTCGTACGTGCCACGGTCAGAGGCGAGTATGCCGGGACGACGCGAGGACGTCTCTTCATGCTCGTTGCGGCCGTGCTGTATGTCGTCTCGCCCGTCGACCTTGTTCCGGAGCTGTTCCTGCCGTTCCTGGGGCTGGGCGACGACGCCCTCGTCATCGGCTGGATCGCCGCGTCGGTGATCAACGAGACCGAGTCCTTCCTGAGCTGGGAACGCGAACGCGACCGCACCGTGCAGGGCCACGTCGTGACCTGACCTGATCGGCCTCGCCGGGTTTTGCACAAGGGTGACCACCCTCGTCCCACCATGCACAGACAGATGAGGCCGTATGTCGCGACGGCCCGGCGGACTCCAGGGTCAACCCATGAGGACAACGATCCACCTGAGCGGACCCGCCGATGTGCTGGCCGTACTGCCCTACCAGCTTGGCTTCCATCCCCGTGACGCCCTGGTGGCGGTGAGCCTGCACGGCACCCGGATGGGGCTGGTCCAGCGCATTGACCTACCGCCACCCGAGCACGTCTTGGACGCCGTCACCGCGATGATCGGGCCACTGCGGCAGGACAACCCCCGGGCTGTGCTGCTCATCGGCTTCGAAGAACGTGAGGGCGAAAGCCGCGCGATGCTCGACGAGATGTCCAGGGTCTGCTCGGCCCACGGGGTGGAGGTCCACGACCGCATGGTCGTCCGGGGCGGACGCTGGTACAACCTGGACTGCATCCAGAGCTGCTGCCCGACCGAGGGCCGGGAGCTGCCAGCCCCGAGCGAGGTTCCTGCGGTCGCCGAGTTCGTCGGGCGGGGCATCTGCCCACTGCCCGATCGTTCGGCACTGGCCGATCGCGTGGAGATCAGCAGCCCCTTGGTGAGTCGGGCGATGTCAACGTTGGCAGATGAGTGGCTTGCGCTGCGGCGCGAGGCCATGGATGTCGACGAGAGCGGACTTCGCTACAAGGGGAGTGAGCTCAACGGAACGGAGAGCGAGCTCGATGAGTCGCAGAGCGAGCTCGATGAGGCGGAGAGCGAGCTCCATGCATGTCGTGCGAGCGAGCTCGCAGTCTGGTCGCGCGTCCTCTGCGATCAGGACGACGCCGAACCGGTCCAGGCTCTCCCGCCGCAAGATCTGGCCATGCTGGCTGTCTCATTGACCGATGTGGATCTGCGCGACGGTCTGATCGCGTGGCTGTGCCCGGGCACGCTGCCGCCCGAGCTCATCGACCCGATGCTGTTCGACCAGATGAGTCACGCGCTCGTGGAGCCGGTGTGGCTCAACGGAGACCGTGGTGACGTTGAGCAGGTCATGGCCCTGCAGCGCGTGGAGCACCGGCTTTGCGAGCTGTGTGCCGCGCTGCCGGACGAGTGGGCAGTGTCGACCCTGACCGTGCTTGCGTCCTTTACCTGGTGGCGGGGAGATGGTGCCCTGACCCGAATCGCGCTCGATCGCGCGCTGAGGGTCGATCCGCACTACCGCCTGGCCCAGCTGCTCGAGCGGATGGTGGATCTGGCCATCCGGCCCGAAAGAGCAATCGCGTGACTTCGACATCACCGCTGATGCCGTTCCAAAAGATGGACAACCCATCCCGTTTGAGGCGCAGAATCCGTATACTCGAGCTCAGGTCACGAGTTCCAGCATCAAGCCCCGGCTTGCTGGGCGGCAACCCTCCTCCGCGGCGGGGTGCCCCGGGTGATGACCCGGCCGGCTCGAACAGAGCGGGCAAGCGCGGGCCCTGACCACCACGGCGGGTCCAGACATTTCGGGAGCTGATCGTGACCGTCACCCTAAGGCGTCACCGAGTGCGAGAAGAGAGTTCTACGGCCCGTTCCAGGCCGCTGTCCGATGCCCTTGCTGAGGACGAGTCCGCGGCCTGGTCGACCGGCGCCTGGCGCGAAGGAGCTCCGCAAGGCTCGCGGCGATACGAGGACATCGGAAGTCTGGCTCTCGAGGCGGGTGGTGGACTCCCGCAGGTGCGCGTCGCCTATGAGACGTGGGGGACCCTCAACACCGCGCGGGACAACGCGATCCTGGTCGAGCATGCTCTGACGGGTGACAGCCACGTCTCCGGGCCAACCGGTGTCGGGCATCCGACTCCGGGGTGGTGGGAGGGCCTGATCGGCCCGGGTCTCCCATTGGACAGCGACCGCTGGTTCGTTGTGGCCAGCAACGTCCTCGGCGGCTGCCAAGGAACCACTGGTCCGTCATCCCAGGCGCCCGACGGACGTCCATGGGGGAGCCGGTTCCCCTTTGTCACGGTGCGTGACCAGATCGTCTCGGAGGCCGCCCTGGCCGACAAGCTGGGGATCTCCGTGTGGGCGGCGGTCCTCGGGGGCTCCATGGGCGGGATGCGCGCGCTGGAGTGGGCCGTTACCTATCCTGAACGCGTCCGCCGGTGCATCGTGCTGGCCTGTTCTGCCTATGCGTCGGCCGAGCAGATCGCCTGGTGCCAGCCGCAGCTGCTGGCCATCCGCCAGGACGAGAGCTTCTTCGGCGGTGACTACTACCACCAACCCCAGGGCCCCGAGCTCGGGTTGGGGTTGGCTCGCCGGATCGCGCAGGTGACCTACCGAAGCGAGCCGGAGCTCGACCGCCGTTTCGGCCGCGCCGTTCAGCCAGGGGAGCAACCTGTTGGCGGTGGCGGTCGGTACGCCGTCGAGAGCTACCTGGACCACCACGCCGACAAGCTGGCCAACCGGTTCGACGCGAACTCCTACGTGGTGCTCACCGAGTCGATGAACTCCCATGACGTTGGGCGCGGACGCGGTGGCGTGCGGGCTGCGCTTGAACGGGTGACGGCTGATCTTGTCGTCGTGGCGGTTGACTCCGACCGGCTCTATCCGCCCCGTTTGTCCTACGAGATCGCGCAGGCCAGCGCCGCTTCAGGTCCTGTCCAGGTCATCAGCTCGGGCCATGGTCACGACGGCTTCCTCCTCGAGACCGACCAGGTCGGCGGGATCATTCGCGAGACCTTGTCCAGAAACGTCGGGCGCTGAGGACGGCGACGCGGATATCCGGTAGCGTCACCATGCGCGGCAGTGTCGCCGCGCCGTGGTGAACGAGGAGGTTCCAGGTGGCCGTAGTCGTGGGTTATGTGCCGACCAAGGAAGGCCGGGCCGCGTTGCGGCGTGCTTCCGAGGAATGTCTGTTACGGCGCACCAAGTTGATCGTGATCAACTCCAACCGTGGCGGCAAGGACTTCGACATGGACGAAGCCCGACGGTTCGAGTCTGATCTGTTGGCCATCCAGGGTCATCTCGACGAGGTCGGTGTCCAGCACGAGGTCCGTCAGCTCGTTCGCGGAAACGAACCCGCTGAAGATCTGATCGAGGTTGCTGAGGAAGTCAAAGCTGACTTCATCGTGATCGGCCTACGCCGACGCACGCCGGTCGGCAAGCTGATCCTGGGCTCAAACGCGCAGCGGATCCTGCTCGATGCCTCATGCCCGGTCCTCGCCGTCAAGGCCGGCCCCGAGGATTGAGCAGAGCGTCCGCGCACGAGATATCGCGGCGATGGGAACGACGTTTGACGCGGTCGAGGCGCGAGCAGGTCGTCAGGCGTTTACAATGGTCATGCGCACAACCGGAAAGCCACTGCCGGACCGGTGACCGCGAACTCCTCCCGCCCCAATCACTGGCCCCGTTGACGCTCCAGCGCCGGCCATTGACCCACGCGTTGTAACAGCCTCGCGACGAAAGGTAGTCGGTGTCGACTGTGTCGAACGATTCCTCCCCATCTGACCCGCGCGCCAAGAAGCCCATCAAGCTGCCCGCTGAGTTCACCCACATCGCCCTTCAGGAGCTGGTGCGGATCGGGACCACCCACGGTTCGGTGGACAGCGAGCAGCTTCGGCTTGCGTTGGTGCAGGCCGAGGTCAGCCCCAAGCGGATGAAAGTCGTGTTGCGTTCGCTGGACCAGCAAGGCATCCACGTGATGCTGGATACCGCAACGGCGCACCGCGCTGTCGCGGCTGCCAAGTCTCGCCCGTCGGCGACTGCCTCTGTAGCGAAGGCTGCACCAAAGAAGGCGGCTGGTGCCAAGGGCGTGCCGGCCAAGACGGCTACGGCCAAGACGGCTACCGCCAAGACGGCTACCGCCAAGACGGCTACCGCCAAGACGG
>ERZ1739051.51-NODE-52-length-12397-cov-5.858694_pt1 | contig 12397 bp, 11 predicted proteins | sample MGYA00581757_ERZ1739051 | MGnify/ENA primary metagenome ERZ1739051 (study PRJEB42929, sample SAMN08275523) | rhizosphere metagenome | isolation source: Rhizospheric soil replicate 3 | host: Colobanthus quitensis | place: Antarctica: Devils point, Livingston Island...
AATGATGTGATTGGAGCGGGAAGACATGAACAGCTTCATCACGTGCTTGATGATTTTAGGCAGAATTACTTGACTTGAAAAAAAAGACAAGCTGCTAGAAGTGGGAGGGCGGAATGATAGAGATACAGAGAGTCTACGACGAAAAGCCGCGAGTACGCGGCTACCGGGTGCTGGTGGACCGGGTCTGGCCCCGCGGCCTGAAGAAGGAAGAAGTAAAAGCTGACCTCTGGCTGCGGGATATTGCGCCCACCAGCAACCTGCGCAAATGGTTCGGACACGATCCGGATAAGTGGGAGGAGTTCAAGAAGCGCTATTTTGAGGAACTGAATAACAAGAAGGAGGATCTTGATATCATTACCCGCAAGGAGCGGGAAGGTAAGGTTATCCTGCTTTACGGCGCTCGGGATACGGAGCACAATCAGGCAGTCGCACTTAAGAAATATCTGGAAAAGAAGAGCCGCCGCAGAAAAAAAGCCGTTTGAATTTAGCTTCTTAAGCCGCAGTTTCTATGCCGGCCCTTGGGGTGTGTTTCGTCGAAGATACCGTGGTGGTAGGCCAGGATGAGCCCGAGGTACTCACCACGCATCCCCGCGTATTGAAGAAATAGAGCCGACGTTATCAAACCTTCCAGGTTGGCCTTGTTGCAGAAAATGGGAATTGAACGCAACAAGGTCGCAAGGCCACTATAAGGACAATTCAGGAGCCGTAGTCCATCTGGATGTAATGGCAGGGGCAGGTCATTGCGCAGATGGAGCAACCGCTGCATTTGGCGTAGTCGGTGAACATATTGAACCCGACCGGCCAGTTCATGTCTTTGCTGATTGCCTCCCAGGGACAATAAATCCGGCAGCGATCGCAGACGAAGCAGCGGCCGCAGCTCATGCAGCGCCGCGCCTCGTTCACGGCTTCTTCCAGAGTCAGGCGCAGGTTGACCTCCCTGAAGTCCCGGGTCCGGTCTGTCACCGGTTCGACATCGTGGTCATTGCGAGGTTCAATCTGGTAATAATCGAGCCGCATTTCCGAGGCATCGATGGGGGCGGGCACATAAGGCCTGCGGGATTTCCGGCCCTGGAGGAATTCATCGATAGCTCGGGCGGCGTTGCATCCCTGACCGATGGCAGCGGTAGCGAAACCGGGCAACAGCATGTCACCGCCGGCGAAAACACCGGGGCTGGAAGTCTCAAAAAAAGGTGAGGTCAGCACCTGGCCGCCCGCGGCGGCGAGTTCCTCAATGCCGGTCAGGTCGGGCCTCTGGCCTAGCGCCGCAATCACCGTGTCCGCGGGCAAGGAGAACCCGGAGCCGTCGACGGCCACCGGACTGTGACGTCCAGATTCATCCGACGGACCCGGCTCGGTCCTGATAAAATTAACCACGAGCGAAGACTGATCGCCGGCGGCGCCGGTGATCTCCAGCGGCGCCATCTGGAATTCGAACTTGATTCCTTCCTGTTCGGCTTCAAAGGTTTCGCTTGAAATAGCCGGCATTTCAAATCTGGTGCGGCGGTAGGCTACGGTCACCTGCGCTCCCAGCCTCAAGGCTACGCGGGCGGCGTCGATGGCCCCGTTGCCGCCGCCGATCACCAGGACCTGGCGGCCAGCATCACGCAGTTTCCCGCTGTTTACGCGGCCAAGAAACTCCTGTGCGGGCAAGACTTCCGGCAGATCGCTGCCAGGCACTTTCAGGCTGATCCCTTTGTGGGCACCGACCGCGACATAAACGGCGCCGTATTCGCCGCGCAGCTCTTCCAGAGTGAAATCGACACCGATTTTGACGCCGTGCCTGATCTCCACCCCCAGGGCGGTGACGTTATAGATTTCCGCATCGAGCACCTCGCGCGGCAACCGGTAGGTGGGAATACCGGCCCGCAGCATACCGCCGGACTCCGCCGTCGCCTCAAAAACAGTAACTTTATAGCCACGCCTGGCCAACTGGTAGGCGCATGACAGTCCCGAAGGACCGGCGCCGACGATGGCAACCGGCAACGGCTGGTTTTCATCTGTCAGCCTTTGCAGCTGCAGCCCCCGCTCAAGACCGTGGTCCCCGATGAATCGCTCCAGGTTATGTATGGCCAATGGCCAGTCCCGGCGACGTCGGTTGCAGGCGTTCTCGCAGGGATGCGGACAGATACGCCCGATGACGGCCGGGAACGGATTCTTGTCGGTGATAATATGCCAGCCTTCGTCGAGGGATTCCTCGAGTGAGCGGCCAAAGAGTTCCGACTGCGCAATCTGGGTGAAGTGGCCGCGGATGTCCTCGCTGCTGGGGCAGGCATTCTTGCAAGGCGGCAGGCGCCGGACATATACGGGACAGCGGCCACTGTCAAGGGGGGGCAGAGTACGCGCTTCTAAAGGAAGTATCTTATTGCTGTTCATTGGCTGCAGCCGTTGGTCCGAGGCTTTCTGGCCTATCGTCGCGCCTGCATGGAAATATTGAAGGAGGTGCGGGCGAAACGGTAGCTGTCAATGTGATATTTGGTGAACTCGAAGCCGGTAGCTTCGAAGAAGTGCTTCCAGCCTACGCGCTCGATCCATTCGCCCACGCGTTCGTATCCACGGGCGCCGTCCTTGTAAGCATCAACGATCTTTCGCACTGCATCGCTCACCTCGGGCCAGCGGGGCGGGTTATTAGGCAGGCCGAACGTCGCCAGCTTCATGAAGGCGGGTCCACCGCGGGTGTTGGAAGACTTGCCCCCCACCCAGATGGCCAGGGTGTCGGTGTCGGCGTCCCGGATCTCCAGGCCCGGGCACTGGCCGTGGCAGGCGCCGCAAAACATGCACTTCTCCTCCACTACCTCTACGGTGTCCCGCCCACCTTTGCGCGCCGGCCGGATGGCGGCCACGGGGCAGATGCCCACGACCTTGGGCAGCTCGCAGGAGGCGATCCTTTGCTGATCGAGCCTGGGCGGATGATGGTGCTGCAGGATGACGGCGATGTCGGCATGCGAACCGCAGTTGATCTGGCAGCAGGAAGATGATATTTTCAGCCGCTGGGGCAGGTCGTCCCGGATGAATTCCTGGTAGAGCACATCCATGATCGACTTGACCGCTCCCGAAGCGTCGGTCCCCGGCAGGTTGCAGTGCAGCCAACCCTGTGTGTGCAGGATGTTGGAGATGGAATGGCCAGTGCCTCCTACGGGCAGGCCGAGGGTGGTTTCGATCTCTTTGATGAGCGGCTCGACGTCCCCTTCCTTCGTCAGCAGGAATTCAATATTGTTGCGGGTGGTGAAACGCAGATGGCCCTCGCAATAGCGGTCGGCCACGTCGCAGATCTGTCTCACCTTGAGGACGCTGAGCATGCGGGGCGAGCCCGCCCTGACGGTAAAGAGTTCCTCGCCGTCTTCGGATATGTGTTTGTACACGCCTGGCTTGATGTTCTCGTGATCCACCCAGCGGCCATAGTTGCGCTGCATGGCGGGATGGAGGTATTTGCCGAAATCGGGGGCGCCATTGTTGCGGGGAGCCTGCTGATTGGCCGCCATCTCAGGACTTCCCTTCCGCGCCGCTGTCTTTTTTGGCCGCCTCGTCCGAGGCGCTCTGCCGGGATGAGCTTCCTGTAGCCTCGCCCGCTTCCGGACCGATGACCTCCCGGTCAACCACGTTGGGCTGCTGGTGCGGCTCACCGTACATACGGGGCGCAGAGTACTCCTCGAACTTGATATAAGAGTTGGTGCGCGGCTGTTTCACCATTTGTGGGTCCGGCTCAAGCCCGATGCCGTCAAGGAAAGAGGCCATGCTGATGCGGTCGATGAACTCGCCAACACGCTCGTGATCGAGTCCGTACTCGGTCCAGAAATCCCAGATGCGCCGGACGAGGGCGACGAGAGCGTCCCAGTCCCCGGGCGCGTTCATCTTCATGAAGGGCACGAGGAGCGAGCTGAAAATATCGCCGGTCTTCAGGGTGCGTTTGCCGCCGATGAGGATAGTCACACCGCGATCGTCTCCCGGCCGAAGCGCCGAGTGCATGACGTTAATGCAATGCATGCAGTGGACACAGTTGTCGTCGTCGATCTCGATCTTGCCGCTGCTTAAGCTGATGCAGCGGGTGGGACAGCGGCTCACGACATTGTCGATGACGAATTCCTCGCCGTTTTGTTCGATGAAACGGGCCACCGCTTCCTGATCCACCTTCATGTCGTCACGCCAGGTGCCGATCAGGGGCAAGTCCGAGCGCATCATGGAGCTGGCGCAGTCGTTGGCGCAGCCTGAGAGCTTGAACTTGAATTTATAGGGGAACTCGGGGCGATGCAGTTCGTTGATGAAGGTGTCGGTCAGGAACTTGGAGAGGCCGAGCGTGTCGTAACAGGTCATCTCGCAGCGCGCCGGCCCGATGCAGCAGCTGATTGTGCGCAGCGCCCCACCGGAGCCGCCGATATCCCAGCCTTTTGACATCAGCGCCTCACCTGCGGCGTGCGTTGATTGATTGTCGGAACCGAGCATGAGCACGTCGCCGGTCATGCCATGGAGCTGCAGAATCCCAGCACTGTGCTCCTCGCTGATATCGCAGAGTTCGCGGAGCGCCTCGGTTGAATAGACGTAGCCGGAAGGTTCGATAACCCGGACGGTATGAAACTGCGCCACCTTTGGGAACTCATCGCGCACATCGGAGTACCGGGCGAGGACACCGCCGCCGTAACCACTTAAATTGAGAACGGTGCCAGTCCAGTAATTCCAGCGATCCCGGTAGGATTTTTCCAGCTGACCAAGTAGCTGGCCCACGGCAGCCTTGGACGCGGCAAGACTTTTGAGATCGGTGACGAAGCTGGGCCAGGGGCCCCGCTCCAGTTGATCCAGCAATGGTGTGTCCGTTAGGGCTTCCATGCGGTTACTTGCCAAGGTTTTTTATACCCGCGGCGACGTTTCGCAAAACCAGAGCAGCGTAAAACCAGCCATTCCTAGTTCCCAAGAAATTAGTTTAAGCCTCCCTCAGGGAATCGGCAGTCGAAAAACGTGCATTGATTTCGAGCGGGTTCATTATCAACTTTTTCTGAAGCACACCTCTGGGCAACGCATAGCGTATAATTTCCAGCACACCTGCCCTTAGTTGAGGAATCGTGAGAACAGACATGGGACCGAGCAAATGAACCGCCCTTCGACACCGGAAGCCGGCGACGCCGATAAACGGATCACCCTGTTTGTCGCCACGCTCAGTTCTTTCCTGGCGCCGTTCATGATTTCAGCCGTGAACATCGCCATCCCCATGATCGGCAGTGAGTTCGCCGCCAGCGCCCTGGTGCTGAGCTGGTTCGCCACCGCTTATCTGCTAGCGGCAACCATGTTCCTGGTACCGTTCGGCCGCCTGGCCGACATCCACGGACGCAAGAAGGTCTTCATCATCGGCATGTTCGTTTATGTGACCTCGTCCCTGATCGCGGCGGTTTCCAATTCAGCAGCGCTGTTCATCGCGGCAAGGGTCGTGGAGGGAACCGGAGCCGCCATGATCATGGGCACCGGCGTGGCCATCCTCACCTCGGTGTTTCCGCCGCGGGAACGCGGCCGCGTTCTGGGGATCAACGTGGCCGCCGTCTACCTGGGACTTTCACTCGGTCCGTTCATCGGCGGCTTCCTCACCGACTTTTTCACCTGGCGCAGCATTTTCATGGTCAACGTGCCGCTCGGACTCTCGGCCCTGGCGCTGGTCCTCTGGAGGCTCAAGGGCGAATGGGCAGGCGCCCGGGGCGAGAAGTTCGACCTGAGCGGATCGGTGATCTACGGCGTCATGCTGGTGGCGCTCGTCTACGGCCTGACTCAGGTACCGGAGATGCACGCCCTGGGGGCGGCGCTAATAGCGGTTGGCGTCGCCGGACTGCTAGCTTTCATCTGGTGGGAAGGAAAAGTGGAGCATCCGGTCCTGGATATTAGCCTGTTCAGGAACAACACCATCTTCGCCTTTTCCAACCTGGCGGCGCTGATCAATTACAGTGCCACCTTCGCCGTGACTTTCCTACTCAGCCTGTACCTGCAATATACAAAAGGCTACAGCCCGCTGATGGCCGGCCTGGTGCTGGTGCCACAGCCGGTGGTGATGACTGCGCTGTCGCCGCTCGCCGGCAAGCTGTCGGACCGCATCGAGCCGATCATCGTCGCCTCGATCGGCATGGCAGTGACCACGCTGGGGCTGTTCTTCCTCGTATTCGTGGGAGAAGGGACCAGCCTGGCGCGGATCATTCCCAACCTGATGCTGCTGGGGATAGGATTCGCGCTCTTCTCCTCGCCCAATACCAACGCGGTCATGAGTTCGGTGGAGAAACGGTATTATGGCGTTGCCGCCGGGACGCTGGGCACCATGAGGACGATCGGGCAGAGCTTCAGCATGGGCATCGCCATGCTCATCTTCGCGGTCTATATAGGGAGTACCCGGATCACTCCCGACAGCTACCCGCTGTTTCTCAAAAGCATGCGGGCGGTTTTCATCATCTTCACCTGCCTCTGTTTCGCGGGAATATTTGCTTCGCTGGCGCGGGGGAAGGTGCGGGAGCCACTCACCGAGCAGGGTAAGTGATACGTCCATCCTCGACGACGGCAAAGGGAGTCATGGCGTGTGGCTTGAACTCGCCACTGGGATAGATGCGCAGCACCTCCACTTGATGAACCGTTAGATAATCGGTAATGAGCGAGCGGTGGCAGCGAAAAGAAGAGGGCGCCCTTGCGACCCTGACCGCCGGGAAAGATCCATCAAGAGGATGCTTCCTGTTATGGAATGTGATAATGAATAAGAAGCCTCTAAAAGCAAAGGAGATATGAGATGGAACCGTTTCGATATCATGTCTATATCTGCACACAGGAAAAGCCCGACCCCGATGCGCCGAGCTGCTCTGCCCGCGGGAGTCAGAAGGTCCTGGAAGCTTTGAGGGCGGAATTGGGCAAGACCGGCCTAGGGGACGAGGTCCAGATCACTACATCAGGTTCCCTGGGACTGTGCACGCGCGGGCCGAACATGGTTGTCTACCCGGAGGGAGTATGGTATTCGGGAGTCCAGGTAGAGGATATACCCGAAATCGTGCGAGAACATTTCGTCGCTGGCCGCACCGTGGCACGACTGGCAAATGAAGACCCTGGGGCTCTCAAGGCCGAGGTCCTCGAGAACAAGCGCAAGGCCATCGCCGCGATGAAGGCTGCGCAAGAGGCCCAATCAAAGAAATAGCTTATCCTGGCCTTTGATTCCAAGTTCGATACCCGTCAGCTGTCGAGTTTTCGATCATGAAAAAATGCCTTGAACAATGTGCCGCATTACCCCACGCGTTTAACTCAAAAACGTATCAGGGGCGCGATTACTGTATATCTTACGCCATCGCCTACTGACGCAAAGAATACAAACAGCATAATGGCCGCGCCGAGCAGGGTCACGTTACGGAAGAAATTGAGTTGCTCAGTCTGGCGTTGAGTCGCGTCATCGACGGTCCAGAAGTTATGGAAATAGAAGGCGGCAATCGTGACGTAGAGGCCGAGCATGATCGCACCGATATCGGGCCAGATGCCAACGGCGATGAGCACCGCGGCCACTAACTCGTAGAGGCCGGCCGGCCAACCACCCAGGGGGGCCAGCGGCATATTTTTGGAACGCGCGTAACCGACCATCATCTCTCCTTTGCTCAAGTGTCCGAATGCAGACACCAGAAAGAGAGCTATGAATAATATTCGTCCTATCAGTAGAACAATTCCGGCTCCAGTACTCATGATCGCTACCTCCTCAACAAATGAATGTACAAGATTTGATAATGGTTTGTTACCCGAATACGCTGGCCGGTAAACCGAGTAGTGCCAGGTTCAGCCGAAGAAGCCAGATGTTGCGGGGCCACCAACAAATGACAGAAAGTGAAGACTGTGGCAGCTGCTTAAGACCGGGAATCGAACCCATCTCACAGAGTATGGTTAGCAAAATGTTAGCGTACGCTCGACACGATAAAGGCGTTGATTATGAAGCATAGAAACCACGACGCGCCGGGGGCGGCCTTTACTCCTAGTGCGGTGTCCCAGGCCTAGAATGGCTCTCAGCGCTTCTAGACTTGGATCGCCTGACTGTGGGACTACCGCGGAGCATGTCCGGGACCTAACCGACCGGGGGTGCGCATCGAGCTTATCTAGGAGAACCTGACCTTCACGGGGGGAGGACTCGCCGCAGGAGAAATCTCCTTTACATCCCAAGGTTTCGGACTTCAAGCCAGGGGGAATGTCCTTCTACTACGGATATATCTTTACCTGGGAGGTAGTAATCATGAGTTGTGGAATGGAACATGGACCCGGTTACGGTTGTAATGAACACGGGGGATTTGGCGGTGTGAAAAAAACTCATCATACCTGTCCGACTTGTGGCATGCCGCACGGTGCGAAGGCTGGGTTTGGAGCGATGGAAGCTGACCTCGGCTCTGGCAAGCTGGTAAAAAAGGCGGTGAAGAAGCTCCTCATCGAAAAGACGAAAGCTAAGATTGACGCGCGTTGGGGTGACAAACTTGATGCAGTTGCGCAGGAGCTTGTTGACATGGCTGAAGAAAAAATGAAACTGAAAAAAGAGATGTGGAAGCATAAGAAAGAGATGAAGGAGCGCCTGCACGAGATCCTCGCCGAGGAGATGGAGGAAGAGGATTGAACGGGATTTTCAGCTAAAATCCCGGCACCTTAGACTGGAGGTGAAGTTGCACCGTTTTCGTTGACACTTTTACAAAGCGGGTCAACTCCATAGCGGCCAGCTGATTATACCTGCGAGGGTCGAGTTCAGATACCCTAATAAGCCCTCACGGGAGCGACTTTATTCATTTCTAACGGACTTTCAGACAAAATAGATACTCTGCCGCCAGTTAAATAAATATTATAGCGGCGACAGAAATGGCTCCCCATCTAGTCCCAACTAGTACCAGATAGTCCCTTGTAGTGCGGTTTCCAATGGTTGCATTTACCTTCGAGTTTCTTCCTTTACCATCCAGCTCCATCTATTTTGTTAGCAAAATGTTAGCGTTTTTCAGGATTACTACTGTATTTTTCCAGACGTCGAGTTCAGTTGATTAATAAGCGCCTGCATGTCCATGATAGAAAGGCCCGATTTATTCATGCCGGAATTCATGAAATTTGTCATTGATTTGGCCAAGCCGCTCGTTCCCGTGTTGGCCTGCATCATTTTACCGCCCCCCATCATGCTCATGCCTCCGCCCATCGCGATTGGAGCGCCGTCTCCCATCATGCCGCTCATAACTCCATCCGACGCGTCATTCATCATCGCTGTGACAATACCGGAGGAAGCAGTCATCCCAAGCGTCTTTGCATACTCTGTCATGGCTGCCATGACCATCCCGTAATTTCTCATGTCCTGAGTCGCCCCGGCTCCTGACCCGGCGACCAGAGGATTCATCGATTGTGTATGAAGGATATCACTCACCTTGAAATAATTGCCCATCGCGGTGTTCGCGGCGTCGATGTTTATCGAGGTCATGCCGCCTGACATATTGCCGGCCATCGTCTGGGCCATGGACGTGATCGGGGTCAGCTGGATTCCGGTCATCGTAACGCCTGCAGAAATCGAGGGAATAACAGCAGACATCGTGTCGGTTGCAGCCATGGTCATCATGGAACCAGTTGCTTCATCAGTGTAAGTTCCTCCGCTCAACAAAAGCATGGCGGGGCCGGAGTAGTCGCCGATCGTCATGCTGAAATTGCCTTGCAGGTCTGTCGTTGCGCTGGCTAGCTGTGAGCTTTTGGCTCCGTTGTTGATGGCATATGCCGTTACCATCCCGCCATCGATCGGACCCTTGACCGCCGTACCGCTGATCATGCCGTTTCCTCCCACGATGTTCACGGGCGGGGTCGTCACGCTGCCGCTCTCTCCACCGCAACCGAACAACATAAACAGCGACGCGACCAAAAGAATAAGACAGAAAGCCACCTGCAGGCTGTCTTTTTTCATTACGTACCTCCTAAAATCTTGCCGGTCTATGAAAAGCTCGGCATTTCAATCAACGCCTTGACGCTGTCACTTTCATCAGCGTCATCCCGGCCAAAAGAGCAATGGCCGCCAGGATGCCCGGCCCAAACAGGTCATAGCCGGTTGCCGGCATAGTCGAAGCACGAACGGTTGGAGCCGCCGGCACGTTGCCGGAGGTGATCCTGGCAACTGCATTTGCAGCGCCCCTGTCGGCGTCCAGGCCGAGTTCTCCCAGTTCAGAGTTCCCGTTGGGATAGATTCCGGAAAGATTCAGGATTGCATAATTGGCGGAAATGACCGACATCTGGGCAGTCGAAATCATCAGGCTCATGATAAAATTCCCATTGACGTCAACAGTGACCGGCGAACCGAGCGCGACGCCGTTCTGGTAGAGCTGAACGGTCGACAGGGGCACGAAATCGCTGCCAGTCAATACGGAGCCGTTGAATGACATCCTGGGCCATATCACATTGCTTAGGCTCATGACATAGGCTTCGCTGTCGGCGATCTGGGCCTGTGTCAGAAGCTGCGAGTCGCCGAAGGAAGGCATCGGCGACGGCGGTCCGACCGGAGTCGACCCGTGCTGGATGAATGGATCGATGTTCCGTGCAAACAGCGCTGGATTGGCGTCGTATAATCCCGGGTCGATCGAATCAGCCGGGTCGGGATTCTGGACATCGGCCAGTCCCGGATAAGTCAGCGTCGGTTGTCCGGCAGTACCGTGACAGGCCGAACAGTTTCCTTCATAAACCGTTTGACCGTGCACCGAATCACCGAAGGTTCCTGCCGCCGCACCGGTTGTCGTATTGCCATTACTGGGAATCGTGCCTGATGGATTGCCGTTGCTCGCCAGGGCGACTGCGCCAAAAGCGAAAGTCAGCGCCACTGTCAAAACCACCAACAACACCATGTATGTTTTTCTTCCCATCGAACCGCCTCCATTTCAGTTTGCCTTCCTTATCCGGCGAAGGTTATTTGTCCCATTGATTTTTTTTTCAAACATCCGGCCGTATTGACAGGAATTTGAAACAAAATGAGGAACATCACTTAACTTTGCCGACATCAACTGCGAGTTAGCTACGTTTATTAATTCCGAAGGAAAAAATGTGCGAGGCTCATCTTCGAATGTTGTCATTGCAGGAAGAGGAGCCTGCGGCGAAAAAACCTGGCGGGAAGGCGTAGGAATCGAACCTACCAACGACGGGGTTACCGCCGCCTACCGGTTTTGAAGTTTAATACATCTCATATCTTCTAGTCCCCACTAGTACCCGATAGTCCCTTGTAGTGCGGTATCGGATGGTTGCGGTTACCTTCCCATACCATCTAGTCCCAGCTATTTTGTTAGTAAGTTGTTAGCGTTTGCCCACCGTTTTGACCCCCTATAAAGAAAATTTCTTGTACCAACTCAGGGTGTCAACTAATACGGGTTGACTCCTTCCACTGCTAACAGAGACTTTTGTTAGTATCATGTCAGGTTAAAAACGAGATCCCCAGCAATGCCGGCGACGTTCGGCCGTCTCAAGAGCGCGTCGGAGATGTTCAATAGGGAACAAAATGGGCAGGGTGTTTCCGGGATCATCCCGCGCATGACTGTTGGGAGAAGCGCATGGTAGCGATGGTCGAATCGAAGAAGAGCTCCCTGCTGCGAGTGGCGCCGCGACTGATGCATATCCTGCGCGTGCTCGCCAGACACAAGGCCCTGGGCGCTCTGCGCGGCGAGAAGCACTTGCCGCCGCCGAAAGCGTTACGGGAAACCTTTGAAGAACTGGGAGTGACCTTCATCAAATTCGGACAGGTGCTCGCGATGAAGCGCGACCTGCTGCCTGCCGCCTACACCGATGAGCTGAAGCTGCTACACGACGAGTTGCCGCCGATGGGCTTTGACGCGGTGCGCGCGACGGTCGAAGCCTGCGCGGGCGCCCCGCTGACGGAGTTGTTCTCATCGTTCAGCGAAACGCCGCTGGCCGCCGCCTCCATCGCCCAGGTGCATGAGGCGACAATGCGGGACGGGCGTCACGTGGCCGTGAAGGTGCAGCGGCCCGGCCTTGAGGAAATAATCTCCACGGATATCGCGGCACTGACCTACCTGGCAACGCTGGGAGGAAGGCTCTTTCCGCGTCTACGCGCGTTCGACCTGCCTGCTGCGGTGCGTGAATTTGACAAGAGTCTGCACCGGGAACTCGATTTCCGTCGCGAAGCGCGCTCAATCGTGCTCTTTCGCGCCGCGCTGGCAGACGTTCCTGACCTCTGGATTCCGGATGTCGTTGGGGCGTGTTCGAGCGGAACCGTGTTCACCCTGGAGTTCTCGGCCGGCGAAAGGGTGGATCTCTACGCGAAGCTGCACCCTGAAGCGATGCCGCAGTTGATCAACACCCTGGTCAGGCTGATGCTGCAAACGATCTTCGAAGAGGGGATCTTTCACGCCGACCCGCATCCCGGCAATGTCTTTGTTCTGCCCGACGGGCGGCTGAGCCTTCTCGATTTCGG
>ERZ1739051.53-NODE-54-length-12268-cov-8.484729_pt1 | contig 12268 bp, 8 predicted proteins | sample MGYA00581757_ERZ1739051 | MGnify/ENA primary metagenome ERZ1739051 (study PRJEB42929, sample SAMN08275523) | rhizosphere metagenome | isolation source: Rhizospheric soil replicate 3 | host: Colobanthus quitensis | place: Antarctica: Devils point, Livingston Island...
GGTGGGGTTGCTGGCGCGCACCCTGTGACGGCGAGGCCGGGCTCGCGGTCGCCCGCGCGACCCGGGCGCGGGAGTCCGCGGACAACGAGTGAGCGAGGGCCGGACCGAGGTCGAAAACCACGTCCTTGGCGTGCAGGCCCGGGGACTCACTGCCAACGTCAGCGAGGGCCTGGGCGGCGGCGGCACACATCGCGGAAAGATCGGTGTGATGCGAACCGTCGCCCCCGCCCGGGAAGATCGTTCGCGTCACGCACCGTCGGTCCGGGTCTGGCAATCGGGCGGCGGTCACCGCGAGGTCGTCGATCCTGACCCCGAGCGCGCCTCTCATTCCAGCATTCTTGCTCATCCCGAGCCGCTGCTCACCTGCGCTTACGACGCAGGACCTGGTCGACGCTGACCGCGATCAGGATGAGGGAGCCGGTGAGGACCTGCTGGTAGGTGGTGTCCCACCCGAGCAGGTTGAAGCCGTTGCCGAACAGCTGCAGGATCAGCACACCGGCGCCCGCCCGCCAGATGGCGCCCTCGCCGCCCATGATGCTGGTGCCGCCGACGACGGTTGCAGCGATGGCCGTGAGCTCCAAACCGGTGCCGAGGCTAGCCTGCGCCGAGCCGCCCCGGGAGGCGAGCACCAGTCCGGCCAGCGCCGCGCAGACCCCGCTGATCGTCATAGCCAGGATCCGAACCCGGTTCACGTTGATGCCGGAGAGCCGGGCGGCTTCGGCGTTACCGCCCACCGCGTAGAGGCCTCTGCCGAAAGTGGTACGGGACAGGAGCAACCAGGTCACAGCAACGACCGCCAAGAAGAGCCAGCTGGCCAGGGTGAGGCCGATGGGCTGAACCGGGTAGTCGAGGATGCGGAAATCCACGAGTTGGTGCGCGAGGGGGTAGACGATCGCGCCGCCGGTAAGGAGGACCGCAATGCCGCGGAAGACGATCCCCGAGGCCAGGGTGGCAATGAACGAATGCACTCCGATCCCGGTGACGACGACACCGTTGAGTGCCCCTAGGGCTGCGCCAACCGCAATGGCCACGGCGAAGCCGACGCCGACGCCGAGGCTCTGCGTTGCAAAGACCCCCACGACGGCGCTGACCGCCAGCACGGCACTCATCGACAGGTCGAAGATGCCAGAGATGATGCACAGCGTCGCACCGCAAGCCAGTATCCCCACCACCGCCATCTGGTCCACCAGGTTGCGCAGGTTTCCCGCGGTGAGGAATGTGTCGGTGCTCACGGAAAGCAGGACCACTAGTACGCCGATGCTGATGATGATCCCGTAGTCGCGGACGAGCTGGGAGCGGTTGGCGCGTCGCTGTTGCGGGGGCGTGCTGGTCTGCGTGGCAGTGGATGTCACCGGAGATCCTTTCGGTCAGCGAAGGCCGCGGCCAGAACCTTCTCGGGGTTGGCTTCCGCGGCGTTGAACGTGGCACTGACGTGTCCTTGACGCAGCACAGTCACACGGTGAGAGAGGCCAAGTACCTCCTCGATCTCAGAGGAGATCAGCAGCACGGCAATGCCGGAGGATGCAAGCTCACTGATCAGGCGGTGAATCTCGACCTTGGCGCCAACGTCGACCCCCCGTGTCGGTTCGTCGATGATGAGCAGCCTGGGTCGACGCGCCAACCACTTGGCGAACATCACCTTCTGCTGGTTCCCACCCGACAGGGTCCAGACCTGCCCGGCAGCGTTGGCGCCGCGTACGTCGAGCCTGCTGGTGGCCTCAGCCGCGAGCCGCTTCTCGGCCCGGGGGCGGCGAATGCCGTACGTCGAACTCCGGTCCAGATTGGCCAACGTAATGTTGTCCCGTATGGACTGGTTGAGGTGTAGACCTTGGTCCTTACGTGACTCGGGGACCATGGCAACTCCCGAGCGCATGGCAACCGCAGGTGACCTGGGTTTGAGGGGCTTGCCGTCCAGCCAGATCTCTCCGGCGTCTGGGCGGTCCGCGCCGAAGATGAGCCGGGCGAACTCCGAGCGACCACTGCCCACCAGACCGGCGAGGCCGACGATCTCGCCCGCCCGGATCGTCATATCCACTCCCCGGACGTGGGTGCCACGGCTCAGGCCCCGTGCCTCGAAGACAATCGGTGCGTCGGGTGGCACCTCCGGCAGTGGCGGGAACAGGGTGTCGACCTTTCGTCCCACCATCGCCTGAACCAGAGTTTCCGGGGTGTGGTCGGACGCCGGCTCCGTCAGGATGTGGTGGCCGTCGCGCAGCACCGTGATCGTGTCAGAGACAGCGAGGATCTCCTTCAAGAAGTGAGATACCAGGATCACGATCACGCCGCTGACCGCGAGGCGCCGCACCAGGTCCAACAGGGCCTTGGTTTCGGAATCAGTCAGGACAGCAGTCGGCTCGTCCATGATCAGCACCTTGGACCCGCGAGAGACGGCCCTGAGGATTTCCACCTGTTGCTGTTCAGCGATGGTGAGGGTGCCGACTTCCCGTTCGGGGTCGAGGGTGAACCCGACACGTTCGCACAGCTCGGCAAACCGTCGACGATCTTCGGCTCGACGGACGAACCCTGCCCGTTGAGCCCAGGCGCCGAGGAAGACGTTCTCCAGAACGGTGCGCGCCGGGACGGTGGCCAACTCCTGGGAGATGATGCTGAGCTGGTGTTGGAGGGCGTCCGCGGGGCTCTTGATGCTCACCGGCTGACCATCGATGAGGATCCGACCCGCGTTAGGCCGCTCCACTCCACTGAGGATTTTCATCAGAGTCGACTTTCCCGCACCGTTCTCGCCGATGAGGCCGTGCACGGTGCCAGGGTGGAACTGCACCGTCACGCCGTGCAGGACCTGTATTCCGCCGTAGCTCTTGAAGATGTTCTCAAGGGCCACTCCCGACGCCCCCACGTCGTCGTTACCCGGAGCAGGACGCTCCGGGTCGGCGTCGGCGCGGGGGCGTGAACTGCCGGGGGTCATTCGTTGTACTCGCCCTGGACATTCGTGACCGTGTTGGCGGTGCACAGTCCCTTAACCGGCGAGAGCTGCGTCTCGGAATTGGAGGTGGGCACGTTCGCACCTCGCGCCTTGGCCAGACCGAGGGCGGCGGCGGTCGCACCGCTAGTGGACTCAGGCAGGCACCACGTGCCGAACCAGCGACCCGCCTTGACCGCGTCCACGGCCTGCCGCGAGCCGCCATTGCCGATGAAAGCAATCTTGCTGTTTGCGCCAGCGACCTTCTCGGCCCCTGCGATGGCTTGCGAGGAGCCGATGACCACGTTCACGTCAGGGTGCGCCTGCAGCACGTCCTGCATGGCCTTGCGGCCGCTGTCATTGGTGTAGCCGCCTTCAACCGACATGACCACCTTGACCCCCTTAGCCGCATTGAGGACGTCGGTGACGGCCTTGGTGCGTGCATTGTCCAAAGGCAAGCTCTTGAATCCCTCAAGATAGGCGACCTTGCACGGGTTTGCTGCTGCCTTTTGACAGGCAGCGACACCAATGTCGCCCAGGGCCTGCCCGTTCTTGGTGGGCACATCGATCAGAGTGATAGTTCCGGTCACCTGCGGGTCCTGGGTGTCGTACTTCGTGCCGATGGGGGTGAACTCCACGACGACCGCGATCCCGGCCCTGATCGCCTGCTCGACGGCCGGCATGACAGCGGTTCCGTCGTTGGCCTGCACGACGAAGACGTTGTAGCGCCGGGAGGTCACGGCGTCCTGAATCTGGCTTGCCTGTTTTTGGGCATCGAAGTTGGGGTCGAAGAACTCAGCCTTGGCGTTGTGCTTGCTGGCGTAGTCCTTGATCCCCGCGAAGGTGGCAGAGGCGAAGGAGTTGGCGCGGGCGAACCCGAAGAAAGCAATGTTGAGCGGCTTGCTCTCATCCGCCTTCGGCACGGAGTCCGGACCCGTGATGGCGCCGGAAACCGACGACGTCGATTCTCCGCTTGAGGTCGAGCTGTTGGAGGAGGCGCCCTTGGGCGCATCCACGGAGCACGCAGCGAGGAGGAGCGTGCCCGCGGCAATGGCTGCAACGGGGAGGCGGGGGTCCAGCTTGAGCTTCATGGGCGTTCCTGTCCGTGTGGAGGGTATGTGTCTGTGGTCTGAGTAGGGCCAGTCGCGGTTCCTGAAAAGTACGTGCCGGGGAGCGCGGAGCTTGTGCGTTGAGCACAGCAGCCCAGCCCATGCCTGTGCAGACCGACGTGTGACGGGCGGCGCCTCGATTGCACAATCGAGGCGAGGGGTGCCTTGAGCGCCTTCCCGTGTGGTCAGATCGACGATGCGGACGCGCTCGGCACGAGAGGATGCAAGTACATGGAACGAACGACCCGTGTCGCCGTCGACGTCGGGGGGACGTTCACGGATGTCGTGAAACTGGACCCCGAGACGGGAGATCTTGTCTTCGACAAAGTGTCCACCACACCCGATGCGCCCACCCGGGGGGTGCTCGTTGCCTTCCAGAGAGCCAAGGCCGAGTTGGACGATGTGGTGATGTTCACCCACGGGACCACGCTGGGCCTGAATGCGCTGCTCACTCGTACCGGGGCACGCATCGCGATCATCTCCACGCGAGGCTTTCGCGACGTGTACCTACTGGGACGCACTGACCGCCGCGTGAACTACGACATCCGCTACCGCAAGCCCACGGCCCTGCTCGAGCGATCCGACACATTCGAGGTCACCGAGCGGAGCCGTTTCGACGGCTCAGTCGAAACGCCCCTAGACCGGCAAGATGCCCGTCAGGTCGCGGAGGAGATCGCGCTGCGTGGCTACGACGCGGTCGCGGTTGCCTTCCTGCACTCCTACGCCCATCCCAAGCACGAGATCCAGATGCGGGAGATTCTCGCCGACGTTGCTCCCGGCGTCGCGGTGACCTTGTCACACGAGCTGTCGCGAGAGTACCGCGAGTACGAGCGCACCAGCACCGCTGTCCTGGATGCTTACATCAAGCCCGTCGTCGCCGAGTACCTGGAGAAGCTCGAGGCTGAGCTGGACGAGGGCGGGTTCAAGGGCCGGTTCCTGATGACGCGGTCAGGTGGCGGGGCGATGACGGCCAAGGCTGCACGCAACCAGCCAGTCAGCCTGATTCTGTCCGGCCCCGCCGGCGGCGTGATCGGTGCTGCGGCACTGTCGCACCTCATCGACCAACCCAACTTCATCACCGTCGACATGGGCGGAACCAGCCTGGACGCGTCGCTGATCATCGACCACGAGCCCGTTCTGTACCAAGGCGCCGAGTTCGAGCAGCTCCCGATCAACACCCCCTCGCTGTACATCCACACCATCGGAGCCGGCGGCGGCTCGATCGCATGGCTTGACGAAGCAGGGGCGCTGCAGGTGGGCCCACAGAGCGCCGGCGCCTCGCCCGGCCCCGCCTCCTACGGCGGTGGCGGCACTTTGCCGACCTTCACAGACGCAGTCCTCGTCCTCGGGTACCTCGGCTCCGACACGGCACTGGGTGGAACGTTGACCCTGAACCGTGAGTTGGCGGAGCAAGCGCTCGCACCCCTGGCTGAGCAGCTGGGGATGTCGGTCGGGGCTCTGGCTCGGAGCATCGTGCGAATCTCGGATACCAAGATTATGGGCGCGGTCCGGGCGATCACCGTCGATCTGGGACGCGACCCGAAGGACTTCGTGCTGTTGTCACTGGGCGGCGCGGGAGGGCTGGTCGCGGTTGAAGTCGCGCGCGACCTGGGCATTCCCACGGTGATCGTGCCCCCCGGGCAGGGCGCCTTCTGCGCCTTCGGGATGCTGATGGCCGACGTCCAGCACGACTTCGCCAGGACGAACGTGATGCCGCTGGCCCAGATGTCCCCGAAGACGGCCGAAGCGTCGTACCGGGAGATGGAGGATGAGGCCCGGGCGCGGCTAGTGGAGGAAAGCTTCGGCGAGGACCGGCAGACCTTGGTCCGCACCATGGACGTGCGGTACACCGGTCAGGAGCACTCGGTCACGTTGCCGTTCCCCGACGACGCTGAGAACCTCGTGACAGCAGTTCAGTCTGCCTTTGCCAACCTGCACGAACGGCAGTACGGACACGTCATGCCCGACCCGGTGGAGGTGACCGCCCTGCGGTTGCGGGCCGTCGGTTTCGTCGACAAACCGACGCTGCCCACACTGGACGGGCGGGACGAGGGTGGCCCGCAGCCGATTGGCAGCCGGATGGTCTACGTCTCCGACGAGAGACCCGCTGTCGAATACGGGCTGTACGTCCGTGAGTCCCTTCGGGCCGGCGATGTCATCGAGGGCCCGGCAGTGATCGCCGAGCACACCGCGACCACGGTCATCCACGAGGGGGACCACCTGGGAGTCGGCGCGATCGGTGAACTGGTCATCGCGTTGGGATCAGAAAGCGTGGAGGTGCACCAATGAGCGACTCGATTACCACAGAGATCATCCGCCACGGACTCCTGGCTGCGGCCGAGGAGATGGCTCGCAACCTGTGCCGCACGGCGTACAACACGGTGGTCTACGAGATCCATGACTACGGCATCGGCATCCACGACCCGAATGGCGATGTGGTGGCCGATGCACCAGGCATCGCGATCTTCACCCGGGCGAACGACTACGGCATCAAGAAGGCCATCGAGTTCCTGGGCATTGGCGCTATCGAGCCCGGCGACGTGTTCATGCTGAACTACCCGTATTGGGCGTCCGCGCATACCCTCGACGTGCTGGTGTTCGCGCCGATCCACCACGAGGAGCAACTGATCGGGTTCGCCTCTGTCCGGTGCCACGTGCTTGACCTCATGCAGAAGGACGCGGGATATGTCCTCGACTCGACGGACATGTACCAAGAGGGCATCTTCTTCCCGGCCACCAAGCTCTACCGACGCGGTGTCATGGTCGACGACCCCTTTAACATCATCCGGTTCAACAGCAGATTCCCGGAGCGAACCATCGGTGACATCCAGGCCGAGGTGTCGGCGTGCGTCACGGGTGTTCGCCGTGTTAAGGAGATCGCCTCCAAGTACGGCACCGATGTGGTGCTCGGCGCGATGAACGCGATCAACGACCATGGGGAACGGTTGGCCCGACTGGGGCTCGCGAAGCTGCCGAAGGGCACTTGGACAGCGCACGACTTCATCGACAACGACGGTGTCGATCTGGACCGAATGATCAAGATGAACGTTACGGTCACCATCACCGATGACGAGATGGTCATCGACTGGACCGGCAGCGACCGTGACGTGCGGGGCCCACTCAATGCCGTGCGCGGTCTAACAGAGGCGCTCTGCAGCTTGGTTTACAAGGCCCTCACGACGCCGGACACCCCGGTGGTCGCAGGCAACTTCCGGGCCTTGCGCGTCGTGACGGAGCCCGGCTCGCTCATGCATGCGGTTCCGCCACAGCCGACCTTCACGTTGTGGAGCGGACTGCTGGCTGGCGAGGTCATCCTGAAGGCTCTTGCGCAAGGCATGCCGGACCGGGTGCCTGCCTGCTCCGGCGGTGACGTCGCCGACGTGATGGGCCTCGGAGTTAACCCCCGCAATGGACAGCCATGGCTCGAAGCCACAAATGAGGCGGTTGGCTTCGGTGGGCATGCCGGCGGTGATGGCGAGGACGGCATCATGCACTTGTCCGAGCCCGGTTGCCGGAACAACCCGGTCGAGGTCCTGGAGACCAAATCACCCATGTTCATCGAGTCCTACGGGTACAGACAGGACACGGGTGGGGCTGGCCGCTACCGCGGCGGAGTCGGAGTGGGCCGTAGCTACCGCTTTCTTGCGCCTTCGACGGCAATCTGCATCGTTTACAAGACCAAGACCAAGCCGTGGTCCATCGGTGACGGGCATGTCGGGGACAACAACCACGTCATAATCAACCCCGGCACCGAGCACGAGGTCATTCAGGGCGGCAGCTACAACCACATGGAGACGGGAGACGTCCTGGTCAACAACACCGGTGGTGGCGGTGGCTACGGCCACCCCTACGACCGGGAGCCGGACCGGGTGTGCCGGGACGTCCGCAACGGCTTCGTCTCGGTCCAGGCCGCAGCTGCTGACTACGGTGTGGCGGTCGATGTCGACACCCTTGAGGTCGATCAGGAAGCCACGACCGCATTGCGTTCGGTGCGTCGCTCCTGATGTCGGGACAGGTCCACGGAACGGCCAGGGCTGCTGGAAGCCTGAGCATTACGAATGTGGTGGTCTTCGACGGCGTCACCGAGGAACTGCGTGAGGGTCCCATCACCATCGTCGACGGTCGAATCGTCGAGCTAGGCGGGTCAGTAACCACCTCGGACCGCGTCGTGGACGGCAGGGGTGGCTGCGTCATTCCGGGTTTGATCGACGCACACTTCCACGCCTACGGCATCAGCCTGAATCTCCTTGAGCTGGAGGCAAGCCCGCTTAGCTACGTCGCGCTGATGGCTGCTCGTCGTCTGGCTTCGGCCCTCCACCGAGGGTTCACCACCGTCCGGGACGTAGCAGGCGGAGACCCGGGACTCGCCAAGGCCATCGACCAGCGGCTGCTTGCTTCCCCGCGGTACCTCTACACCGGCCCGGCGTTGACCCAGACGGGCGGACAGGGCGACCCGCGACCGGCTGACCTGGAGTTGTGCGCGTGCGGCGGGCATGCCGGCGAAATCGTGGACGGTGTCGACCCCTTGCGCCGTGCCGTGCGGGAGCGGTTCAGGCGGGGTGCCCATGCCATCAAGATCATGACCTCAGGTGGCGTGGTCTCCCTCACCGATCCGTTGCGCATCCCGCAGTACTCAGCCGACGAAGTCCGGGTCGTGACCGAGGAGGCAACTCGTCGCGGCAGTTATGTGGCTGCCCACGCCTACTCCCCGGAGGCCATCGTCCACTCGGTTGTCAACGGGGTGCGCTCGATCGAGCATGGGAACCTCCTGGACCAGGAAACGGCGGAGCTGATGGCACAGCACGGCGCCTTCCTCGTCCCGACCCTGGCGACCTACGACGCGATGGACCGCAAGGGTGCCGATCTGGGTATGGCGCCGGTGTCGCTGGCGAAGAACCGTGAAGTGCTCGAGGCTGGGCAGCGCGCTGTCGAGCTCGCTCTGGAGGCGGGCGTGAAGGTGGGGTTCGGCACCGACCTGATGGGGACTCTAGAAGAGGAGCAGTTGCATGGCCTCCGGCTGCAGGTTGATGTCGCGGGACCACTGGAGACTCTTCGGTCTGCGACCTCGGTCAACGCCCAGCTAATCGGGCGCAACGACCTGGGCAGGGTCGAATCCGGCGCCGTGGCCGACCTCGTCATCCTGGACGGGAACCCGTTCGAGGACCCGTCGTTGATCTGGTCCACAGACCGAGAGCGGGTCGTGGTGCAGGGTGGTATGCCGCTGTGAGTTGGCGGGTGCCGTGGGTCGACGCCGACACGATCTTCCGTGTCCTGCCCTGGGTGGACGCCGTCGAGGCCGTCGGATTGGCCCTAAGTGCGGGTCTCGACCCTGCCGCGGACCCGAGCAGGGTCGGAGTGCCGGTCGGCGCTGGTGAGCTCCTTCTGATGCCCTCGGAAGTTGCCGAGCGCGTGGGGATCAAGGTTGCCTCGGTCGCCCCTGGCAACACGGTTCGGGGGCTGCCGAGGATCCAGGCCGTCTATATCCTGATGGATGCGGCCACGTTGACGCCCCTGGCGCTGCTCGATGGGACCGCCCTGACAACGGTGAGAACGCCCGCCGTATCGGCCTACGCCGTGGCACGTCTGGCCCCACTCGAGGCGCGCACGCTCACCGTCTTCGGCAATGGGCCACAGTCGTGGGGCCACGTGCGGGCCGTCAGTTCAGTGCGACCCATCAGCGAGGTCGTCGTGGTGGGGCGTGACGCTGGCCGTACGGCGAATCTGGTTGAGCGGTTGCGTTCCGAAGGCTGCGAGGCCCGCCCGGGGGACGCCGAGTCGGTTGCCCTGGCCGACATCGTTGTCTGCGCCACGTCGGCGGCCACACCGCTCTTCGATGGGGATCTCGTGAAGGACCACGCCTGTGTGGTGGCGGTGGGCAGCCACAGCCCTGCCGACCGCGAGCTGGACGACCGATTGATGGGCCGAGCGATGGTGGTCGTCGAGGACCGTGCAACCGCACTGCGCGAGGCCGGTGATGTTGTCCTCGCGGTGAAGTCTGGCGTGCTGAACCCCGCCACCATCTTGGATCTGCCCAAGGTGGCAGCCCACGAGCAGTGGACCTCGAATGGACCGACCGTGTTCAAGAGCGTTGGCATGGCTTGGCAGGACCTTGTCATGGCAGCGGAAGTCGTCAAGCGACTTACCCAACACCCCCACGCCGCGTCGATCGTTTGAGGTGATGCATGAACTTGTTGCGTAAACCCATTGTGGCCCTGTCAGGTAGCCAGACGACTCGTCGCGCCATGAAGCGCTGGCCGGTCACGCGTGCTGTGGTGCAGAGATTCGTTGCCGGGGAGAAGACGTCATCGGCTGTGGAAGCGGTTAGAAGCATCAGCCGGAACGGGCTCCATGCCACCCTCGACTATCTGGGGGAAGACACCACCGAGGAGGAAGCCGCGGCCGCGACAGTGGCAGAGTATCTCCGGTTGATCGGGGCACTCGCCGCGGCCGGGGTGGCCGAGGGGACCGAGGTGTCCGTCAAGCTCTCCGCCGTTGGCCTATCGCTAATCGGGCCCGACGGCGACGCCACGTACGGACCGGACTTCGCGTTACGCGAGGCGAGCAGGATCGCCGCCGCTGCCTATAGGGCCGGGGCCCGGATGACGTTGGACATGGAGGATCACACCGCGGTTGACGCCACCCTGGACGTGCTCTTCGCGCTCCGGAAGCAGTACCCCGACATCGGGATCGCCATCCAGGCGATGCTACGACGAACACCGCAGGACCTGACCAAACTCGTCGGTCCCGGATCTCGGGTACGGCTGGTCAAGGGCGCATATGACGAGCCGGCCTCCGTTGCCCACAGGGGACGCAACGAGATCACCGGCGCCTACCTCAAGGTGCTGCGGACCCTGATGCAGGGAGAGGGATACCCCATGATCGGCTCCCACGACCCCGCGGTGATCGAGGAAGCCATGCGGTTGGCCCGAGCCGCGGGCCGGAAGGAGAGCGACTACGAGATCCAGATGCTGTACGGCATTCGGACCGATGAGCAGACCCGCCTGCATCAGCTCGGCATTGGTGTGCGGGTGTACGTGCCCTACGGCTCCGACTGGTACGGCTACTTCACCAGACGTCTGGCCGAGCGTCCGGCGAACCTTCTGTTCTTCCTGCGTGCACTGACCGCTCGCGCGTAGATGCGCTGAGCACCCGAGAACCCGGCGATGTCGTAGGAGATGGGGTCGATGCTGTGATCTATGTTCCCGTTCCGATCAATGAGCCTGTGCGGGACTACGCGTCGGGGCGCTGCAACCACCGAGCGTGGCGACCGGAGGGTCCGGGCATCATCGCCAGGCACGGTGTCGACTTCAGCCGTTTCATACGGGTCTCTCATGCCCGGTGCATCGATTCATCACCCGCCCAACATGCAGAGTTGGCTGTCTGGAGACACGAGTCCGGTTCTCGACGCCGCAACGGACTTTGTCTCAGTTGTTGTCTCATTCGTCGTCGTCCGGCGCGGTTCGCGCTCGGTCTTCGGCAGGGCAGTTGAGCACGAGGCGGACGCCGACGGCCCCGCCTGAACGTGGGTTCGCAGAACTCGAAAGCGTGTAACGGGGTAACCCGTTCGTGGGTTCAAATCCCACCGCCACCGCTCGTGGTCGTCCGCGATCGTCCCTCAGGTCGACGATGGCGGACGACACCACACACGCTTGCACCGGCTCGTTCATCGATGCCTGACACGCGTTCGACACCACGAAGATGACTGTTCTGCTCAGGCTGACAGGGCAGGTTGGCCGACGGGTGATCCTTGTTTGTCAAGGAGCAGCCAGCTCAAGCGTAGATCGAGCAGCTGACCGCCGTTCCCCGACGAGCGGCATTAGGCTCGCGCAATGATCGATCACCTCGCCGAGCCCACCGACGAGCATCCCTCGGGCAACCTGGGGGGTGTCGGCCATCAGCAGGCCAATGAACCGATCCCGAGGGTGCTCGTGATCGAGCATGAACCGACTGCTGGCCCTGGACGGGTCGGCCAGTGGCTGTCCGCTGAGGGAGTCGTACTTGAGATCTGTCGCCCGTATGCGGGTGAGGCGGTGCCTGAGCGGCTCGAGGCCGACGGTCTGCTGGTCCTCGGGGGCTCGGTCGGACCGCAAGATGATGCCGTCGCGCCATGGTTGCCCGCAACCCGGGCCCTGCTCCGACGTGCGGTCCAGGACGCGGTGCCTACCTGGGGGATCTGTCTCGGCGGACAACTGCTGGCGACGGCCCTGGGCGGCGACGTCCGGCGGGGCGCGAGCGGTCCGGA
>ERZ1739051.54-NODE-55-length-12198-cov-13.843696_pt1 | contig 12198 bp, 11 predicted proteins | sample MGYA00581757_ERZ1739051 | MGnify/ENA primary metagenome ERZ1739051 (study PRJEB42929, sample SAMN08275523) | rhizosphere metagenome | isolation source: Rhizospheric soil replicate 3 | host: Colobanthus quitensis | place: Antarctica: Devils point, Livingston Island...
GGGCGCCCAAGACGCCGGCGGTGATCATCGTTCGACGCGACAACGCGGGCCGAGATCGCCAAAGACGGCACGCGGTCCGAGCTCGCAAGGGGGACTCGCTGTGGGTGAATTTTATCTTCATGAGAGACCTCCAGGGGATGATCGCTGTCCATGCCGTATTGCCGTTGGAGCGACCGACATCGGGTTTCGTTCCCTGCCCTGCGGTGTCGATTTGGTCACGGGGCTCAGCGGGGCCGGGGGACGGAAAGGCTGCCAAGTTGGTTCTGATCGCCATGTGGCTGCCCGCCGGGACTACGGCAAGGACCCTCGCCACCACAGGCCACATCGCTCAGCTCGGTCCCGCACATGCCGCGTGGTTTCGCGATCCCGACGGCAACACTCTGGCGCCACCGGGCACCGACCCTCGCCGTGTCGACCTCATCTCCGCCCGCCGCGCCATGGCGGCGGCCTGTTCCTCAGGCGAGGTGCCCTGTTGTGCGATGAGCCGTTCCAGGAGCGCCGGGAGCGCTGTGAAGTCCTTGGGCCGGGCGGCGGCTTCTTTGGACCGGATGATGTCTGCCAACGAGGCGACGGGCATCTGCTCGCCTCGCACCTCGACCCGCAGGGCTGTGCGCACCAGGTCCTCGTAGCCGTCGGTCCCGCTCGGCTTGAAGCTGATGTCGAGCTCACCAAACTCGCAGGTGAGGTTCCATATGCCAACGTTGGCAAGCGATGCAGCGTCGTGGGAGAAGGGAAGACCTTTGGGTACGCCCTGGGTGCGGATCCCGGCCCCCAGATCGGTGAGTGCCTGCGAGAACCATCGCAGGTTCGCCTGTGTGGACCGGGGCGTGAAGTCCATATCGCGGGTAGGCGGACCGCCGCGGCGTGCAGCTCGCCGGCATACCCCCCGATGACGACGTACTCGACGCCGCGGCGGTTGAACGCCTGGACGATCTTGAGCGGGTCGAAGCGCTCGGCACTCAAACTGGCGCCTTGGTCTTCTTCCGGGCTCGCAGAGCGGCGGAGACCGCCGCGCGATCCTTGGCCACACGCGTCGCCTGGTAGTCATCCCATGCCTGGCGCTCTTCTGGGGAGCGATGCTCCTCCAGCTCCCGGAGCACGTCGTCATGATCGTCGTAGGGCGCCAGCTGCATCCGCAGCTCGAAACCCGCCGCTTTCAGGAGTCGCATCAACGTCGGCAGCGTCGGTTGGCGACGGTCATGCTCGTAGGCGGACACCATGGTCCTGGGCACGCCGGCCCGTTTGGCCAGCTCGGACTGGCTCAGCCCGGCCTTCAGCCGGGCGTATCGCAACAGCCCAGCGCCCGTGGAGGGCATTTCGTCGTAGACGCTCACGTACACGATTGTATGCCTCACGTTTGGTGTGCGCGGCCTCAAGAATCGCTCCGTTCGACGTCCGCATGCCGATGGGCCTTCTGGTGACAGCTTTTGGGTTATCCCGTCACCCGGACGTGATCCGGATGAAGCAACGGAGCCCGGCCCTCTAGCCTCTCTCTCATGGATGTCGTTACCAGCTCTGAGCGGCCAGACCTCGAGGACGAGGCGGGCGCTGCCTTCCGGGTGAAGTGGCCCGACTTCATCTTCCACGACCCGATCGCGAAGCAGTACGTGGCTCAGGTCGCCGAACGCTTCCCGCAGTACGACGTGTTGCTGCTGGATGAGGGTCGAGTTGTTGCCGGTGGCTGGGGCGTGCCCATTCGCTGGGATGGCACAGTGCAGGACCTGCCTGACGGCTATGACGGCGCCATGGTCCGCGCCGTTGAAGGTCATCAGGGCGGCGTACAGCCAACGACGTTTAGCTTCATGGCGGTTGCGGTTGGCAATGGTGAGGTCCAACGCGGCATGGCAGGGGAGGTAATGGCCGCGCTGCGAGTTCGTGCTGTTGAGGCTGGGCTGACCCATGTCATCGCCCCGCTACGACCGACTTTGAAGGCGAGGTACCCGTTGGTGCCGATGGCCAGCTTCGCCACATGGACCCGGTCGGACCGGCTGTCCATCGACCCGTGGATCCGAGCCCACCAACGCATGGGAGCCGCAATCCTCGCTCCATGCCGGCGGTCCATGGTCATAACGGGCGCTGTCTCCGAGTGGGAGTCCTGGACCGACATGGTGTTCCCCGAGACCGGCGCTTATGTCGTGCCCGACGCCCTGGGCCTGGTCGACATCGACCGGGAGAAGGACATCGGCACGTACGTCGAAGAGGGCCTCTGGGTTCAACACCGCTGAGGTCGCTGGGTAGCCGTCGGGGCAATAACCTCATAGTGCCAACCGTTGCCGATGCGGGACCAAGGGCCGGTCTGGGCCAGAACGTCCACCGAATTGCCCCACCGCCATCATCTCGGCGCCGCACTCAGGTCAGAATGGTGCCATGAGCCCGAAGCCCTCCGTCAGCCAGATCCGCGAGATCAACGACAGCATCCGATATGCGATGTGGTCGGTATTCAAGGCCACCTCGCCTCTCCCTGAAGATCGCGCCAAGGTCATCGCCGAGGTGGAGGGGCTGTTTGCCGAGGTCGCCGAGCACGGTGTAGTTGTGCGCGGGGTCTATGACGTGGCTGGCCTTCGGGGGGATGCCGACTTCATGATCTGGTGGCATGCCGAGGACATCCGGGCCGTGCAGTTGGCCTATCACCGCTTCCGCCGCACCGAGCTCGGCGCCCACCTGGAGCCGGTGTGGTCGGTTGCCGCCCTGCATCGTCCGGCGGAGTTCAACAAGGGGCACATCCCGGCCTTCATGGCCGACGAGCGCCCGCTGGACTTCATCTGCGTGTACCCCTTCGTGCGTTCCTACGAGTGGTACCTCCTGGACGATGTGGAGCGTCGCGCACTCCTTTCGGAGCATGGACAGATGGCGCGCGGCTTCCCGGACGTGCGGGCCAACACGATCGCCTCGTTCGCGTTGGGCGACTACGAGTGGATCCTGGCGTTCGAGGCTGACGACCTGACGCGCATCGTCGACCTGATGCGCCACCTGCGAGGCTCCGAGACACGCCGCCATGTCCGCGAGGAGGTGCCGTTCTTCACCGGACCACGGGTCGAGGTTGCGGCCCTGGTCGACTCGCTGCCCTAAGGGGTCGTCGCCAGCTGCCCTGAGCCGGGATGGCTGCTGAGCGCTCGGGGTGGACGGGTCAGTCGCCCGTTGCGCCGTCGATGCACTCGCGGAGCAGGTCGGCGTGGCCGTTGTGCCGGGCGTACTCCTCGATCATGTGGACGTACACCCACCGCAACGAGATGGGGCCTCTTCTGCCGACGAAGGTGTCGTCGAGGGACAACGTTCGGACGGCGTCGTCAGCTGCCAGGCACTCCGCGTTGTACGTCGCGATGTCGTGCTCGACCACGGCATCGGCGACGTTGTCGAAGTCACCGTCCTCGTCGTCATCGGGACAGCACAGCTCAGAGAGCTCGAGACCCGCGGCCGAGGTGCGGAACCACCACCGTTCGACCTGGGCCATGTGCCGAACCAGACCGAGCAGGGTCAGATTTGACGGAGTGACCGAGGCGGTCCTGAGCTGGGCGTCGGTCAGCCCCGTGCACTTCCACAGCAGGGTCCCGCGATGGAACTCCAGCCAGTTTTGGTACATCGCGCGCTCGTCGGCGATGCGGGGCGGATCCGTGCGGAACTGGCTCGGGTCTGGGCTGGTCACGGCATCAGGGTTTGTCATGGCCCTCAACCTATCGACGGCAGACGACACCCCGCTTCTGGTTATTCGGCGGCAGGTTCCAGTCGCAGGCTGACGCTGTTGATGCAGTATCGCTGGTCCGTGGGGACGTCGTATCCCTCACCCTCGAAGACGTGACCGAGGTGGGATCCGCAGTTGGCGCAACGGACTTCAACCCGCTTCGTGCCCATGCTGTGATCCTCGATGTACTCGACTCGGTCCTCGGCGAGAGGCGCATAGAAGGACGGCCAGCCGCAGTGACTGTCGAACTTGGTGTCGCTGCGGAACAGCTCGGAACCGCATGCGCGACACGAATACACACCTTGAGTCAGGGTGTCGGTGTACTCGCCTACACCAGGCCGCTCCGTACCGGCCTGGCGAAGCACCTCGTACTCCGCGGAGCTGAGCTCCTCACGCCATTGCTCGTCGGTCTTGCTCAGGGGATAGCTGCGGCCGTCGTTCATGGGAGTCCTCCTACGCAGGGCTGATAACCAGTGCATTCCGAGTGTGCCTTTCACCGTCTAGACAACAACACGCCCCGAGCGGAAAGTTCCCGTCGGGACGTGTTGTCGTCGGCACCTCACGCTGCCGTCAGATGGGCGGGCTGCCCTGAGGTGAGGAAAAGGTGGCTGGCAGGCACGCGCGCTCGCCAGGCACCCGGCATACCCGGGTCCAGCAGTCCTGGTTGGTCAGTGCCTGTCGCCTCCGATGTTGAGCCGCACGACCTGGGGGTCGTGGTCTGAGTCCTGGTCAAAGAACTCGGAGTTGGTGTGCACGATGTCGTAGACGAACGGCTCGTCGTCATGACCGCCCGCCAGCGCCTTGCTGAGCAGGATCTGGTCGAGCACCTGGCTGTTGCCCTCGAAGACGTAGGAGTAGCGCTCCTTCTCCGGCAACGTGCGCGGCAGGTCGACGATCGCGTTGGCGCCGGAGCCGACCATGATGTCGACGGTCTGGCTGAACTCGAAGTCGTTGATGTCGCCGAGCACGACGACGTTCGCGTGTGCGTCAGCCGCGAGGAGCAGGTCGAGGAAGGACCGCACCTCCTGGGCCTGCAGGTGACGCCCGGTCTCCGAGAAGCGCACCGGTTGCTGCCACTTGCCGAACAACGCGTCGTCCCCGCCCTTGGAGGCGAAGTGGTTGGCGATCGCGAAGACCGTCTCGCCACGGAAGGTGAACTCGGCGACCAGTGGCTTGCGGGAGTCGTTCCAGGCAATATTGGTCGGCGTGATCCGCCCCGGGTTGAGGGCCAGGTGCGGCTTGCCGTTGACCATGGTCAGACTCTCGGCCGAGGTCGCGCCGCCTGCGGGAGCGTCGACGAACCCGACCCCGCGGTCGGCACGATAGATGAAGACCTGGCGGATGTTGCCACCGGGCGCTCCGCCGTCAGTCAGGTCCTGGGGGTTGACCCAGCGCGCACTGTAGGCCGGGCCGCCGACGGCCGTGATGGCGGCGATCAGCTTGTCGCTGGTCACGGTCGAGTCGACCGTGAGGTCCTGCACCGCTCCGCTGTTGTCCTGGATCTCCTCCAGCGCCAGGATGTCCGGGCTCTGCAGGTTGGTCACGATCTGACCGGCGAGGCGGTCGAACTTGATCTGCGGGTCGCCGGGCGCGAGGTTCTCGACGTTGAAGGTCGATATGGCCAGCTGGTCCCTGGACTGACGCTTGGTGATCTCGCGCTGGAGCCCGCCGAGCTTCAGCGACGGCGCCGCGGTCACCTCGAGCTTGGGGTTGTTGAAGGAGTAGTCGATGACACCGACCGTGTCGCCGGGGATCGAGTCGCCGACACTGGCCATCGGCATCGCGCCCTTGGGCAGAAGCGCGTCATCGAGCTGCACCCGCATGGCGTTGGGGTGGTCGTAGCCGGAGTAGAGGACCCCGCCACGCTTGGTCGTGACAGCCTTGACGTGCCTGCCGGGGACGACGGTCATCTCGCCGAACGACTTGGTGGCGCCCACGACCTTGGCGTCGCGGACTGTGGCCCGCATACCTTCGAGGGACTCGTAGAAGTCGATCGCGTCGGTCTTCGGGCGGAAGAGCGCCTCGACGTACTCGACGTTCAGGGGGTTCCCCTCCTCGATGACCTGCTGTGGCGCGATGCGGTCGACGCCGAGGACCACCGGGGCGGGCAGTACGTTGCGGGACGAGATGACGGTGACCCTCGGGCCGGTCAGCTCGGTGGTGGTCAGGTTGCTGCCTCCGCCGGGGCGGAACTCGGTGATCGAGCCGTCGATGCTCACGTCGTCGCCGACGGCGACGGTGATCAAAGCCTTGTTGGTGAAGACGAACAACCCCTCGCTGGTGGCGATGTCGGTGTCCGGGGTCGTGCTCTGGACCCAGTAGCCGTTGGTACCTACCGCGGTCACGACTCCGAGGACTCCGTTGACCCGCTTGCCGCTGTATGGCGAGGTGTGGCTCGTGCCCTGGATCTGCGTGATCGTCTCGGGATCGTCGAAGGGCGGGATGACGGTGCAGGCAGGCGCCTCGACGGCGCTGTTCTCAGGCGTCGGGCTGGTGGCCAGGAAGTCCCACGCGTTGTCGTCGGTGTCGACGCAGGGGCCGCTTCTCGTGGCCGATGTCGTGTTGCTGAGTCCGGGGGCCGCGGAGCCCTCGGCAATCGCCGCGGTGCCGTATCCGACCCGGTCGACGAGGGTGCTGTCCGCCAGTACCAGGTCGATGCGGCCGTTGGTGCCGCTCATCGCTGCCGAGCCAGTTGCGTCTGGCGTGGGCAGCGACGTGGTGCCGCCGGTGCCCGCGGCCATCTGCACGAGGTAGGTGTGCTTCGGCGCAACGGTACCGCTCAGGGTGGCCGTGCCATTTGCCGGCGATGTGCCCGTCGCGGAGTAGTACTGCACGAGCCATCCGGTGACGTCAACCGCTGCGTTCGAGCGGTTGTAGAGCTCGACGAAGTCGTTCGTCAGGGTGGCGCCGCTGTTGCCGCCACCGCCGTAGACCTCGGAGATCACGACGTTGGCGGAGACCGCCTGCGCAGGGGCGGCGGTGAACAGCGCACCGCTTATGGCGAGAACGGGCGCGATCACAGCTGCACACGCTCGGAGACTGAAGGCCGACATTGACTACCTTTCGGAAAGAGGTTGACGTGGAGGGGTCCCCGCGACCCCGGGCCGACCATATGCCCCCTTTGTGAAGTTCGGAAGACCTCCATACCAACACTTACCAACCCTTTAACAACTTGCTGGTAACCGCCTCCGACTAGGCTTCAGTCCATGGCAAGCAGCGCGACCGTGCTTCAGGTCCCAGGGCCTGAAGGTGTCGTGCGCGATGTTCGGATCTCCAGCCCGGACCGGGTGATCTGGCCGTTCACCAGCACCGAAGAGACCGACGCCACCGAAGGCACCGATAGCGCCGAGATCACCAAGCTTGAGCTTGCCGAGTACACCGTGTCGGTCGCGGACGCGATGATGCGTGCACTGGGCGACCGGCCGATCACCCTGCAGCGCTTCCCCGAGGGCATAGAGGGGGAGGAGTTCTTCTCCAAGAACCCTCCGCGAGGGGTGCCGGACTGGGCGCGGTCAGTGATCTGCACCTATCCTTCGGCACGGACCCACCCGCAGCTGGTCATCGACGAGATTGCCACCGCGGTCTGGGCGGTGCAGATGAACACCGTGACCTTCCACCCGTGGCCGGTCCGCAGCGACAACAACGACAACCCCGACGAGCTGCGAATCGACCTCGACCCCCAGCCCGGGACCGGTTTTGCGGAAGCCGTGCGGGCGGCATACGTCCTGAAGGACCTGCTGGAGGAGATCGGGCTCATAGGCTGGGCCAAGACGTCCGGCAACCGTGGAGTTCACGTCTATGCACGGGTGAGCCCGACGCATGAGTTCCTGGACGTGCGACACGGAGTTATCGGGATCGCGCGCGAGCTGGAGCGCCGTATGCCGGACGAGGTCACCACCGCCTGGTGGAAGGAAGAACGCGGCCAGAAGGTGTTCGTGGACTTCAACCAGGCCAACCGGGACCGAACCATCGCCTCGGCCTACAGCCCTCGACCTCTGCCGGGTGCGCCTGTCTCGATGCCGGTCCCCTGGGAGCGACTCCGTGAGGTGCGACCGGGCGATTTCACGGTGCATACGGTGCCGGCGATCCTGGCCGCCGAGGGCGATGCATGGGCCGGGATCGATGACGCGGTGGGCGACGTTGCGCAAGCGATTGCATTGTGGGACAAGGACATCCACGACCGCGGGCTTGGCGAGATGCCGTTCCCGCCGGACTACCCCAAGATGCCGGGGGAGCCGCCGAGGGTCCAGCCCAGCCGACGACGTCGTGATCCCGACATTCCCTGACCCGGAGCGGCTCGAAACGGTCGGTAATGGTCATCCGGATGCTGCGGCGGGCGTGCCGGATGGCGGGACTACGCTTTTTTGAGGAAGCGCTGATCGCATTGGTGTACGAGCATGTCGAGATGAGCATTCAGTCCAAGTCCGACCAGTCGCTGTCCGTCCAGCCAGGGTCTGACCGGTCACATTCCGCTCAGCCACGTCCCGATCTGCTGCGCCAACGGACGAGGACGGTGTCAGCTTTCTGCTTCGCTTGTAAGACTCCGTGGACCCTGACCTGCGAGCAGAGGAACGGGATGTGGGTGGTTTTCTGCACGCGATGCGGAATCGTGCGTCCACCCCGACGCGACCTGGTGGCGCCGTCCCCCTGGTAGGAGTACGGCCCTCCCGGCAGCAAGGAAGTCACGCACCAGCCCTCAGCGCTGAAGAACCGCCTCGAGGTCGTAGGCGATGGGTCGGTCGACCTGATCTGCCCTGCATGACTCCGGGTCGCGATCAGGCCGCCACCGCAGCAAGGTCACCGTGTGGCGAAAGCGGTGGCCCTCCATCTGGTCGAACTTCACTTCGACCACCCGCTCCGGGCGCAACTTGACGAAGCTCACGTCCTTGTTGCCGCTGAACCGTGAGCGGTCCGTTGCGCCCTTCACCGGGGCGCCCTGCTCGTCGGTCACCACCAAGGCCGCGAGCTCGTCGACCAGCTCGAGGCGTCGGGCGTCGGTGAACGCCGAGATGCCACCCACGCTGTAGAGGGTGACGTGCTCGTCGTACAGACCGAGCAGAAGGGAGCCAACGCCGTTGCCGGACTTGTGGATCCGGTAGCCGAGGACCACCGCCTCGGCTGTCCTGGAGTGCTTGATCTTGAGCATGACGCGTTTGCCCTGCTGGTACGGGGCGGCCAGGTCCTTCGCGACGACGCCATCGAGGCCGGCACCCTCGAACCGCTCGAACCACTCGCGGGCGGTCGTGGCATCGGTCGTGGCCCTGGTCAGGTGCACGGGCGCGTCGACCGGCAGGCTGGACAACACGGACTCCAGCCGTTCGCGGCGGGCGGCGAACGGCATGGCGGTGAGGTCATCGTCGCCGAGGGCAAGGATGTCGAAGCAGATCAGCTCGGCTGGAGTCTCCAGGGAAAGCCGTTGGACACGGGAGTCGGCTGGATGAATGCGCTGGGAGAGGCTCTCCCAGTCGAGTCGTTGTGCTCCCTGTGGGCCCGCGCGGACCACGATCTCGGCGTCGATGGCGCATCGCGCGGGCAGATGTTCGAGGACCGCATCGACCAGTTCGGGGAAGTACCGGGTCAGTGGCTTGGAACCTCGGCTGGCGAGCTGCACTTCGTCCCCGTCGCGAAGCACGATGCACCGGAACCCGTCCCATTTGGGCTCGAAGGACAGGCCACCCGCGACGGAGTTGTGCGCTGGCACACCGGCGACGGCCTTGGCCAGCATGGGCGACACCGGAAGAGTGATGGGAAGGTCCACGATTGCATTGTGAACCTGCGACGATGCCTGCGTGTCGTCAAATCGTCAGTTTGATCGAAAGAGTCTCGTGGTGGCCGCCGCGGCAGTTTCCGCCGCAGCAGGCCTAACCGCGGCCGGATTCGTCGGTGCGGCAACGTATCTCGCCCGCAGGGTGCTGACGCCTGACCGGCTCAAACCGGACGACATCCAGATACTCCTGGTCGAGAACGACAGCGTGACCTTGCGGCTGACATCGGAGTCAGGCCAGCCCGGCCGATACGGGCTTTGGCTTGACGGCGGTCAGGGCCACGCCCGGGTGGGGCAAGTGCTCGAGCTGGACGAGGCGACCGGGTGCGTCCGACGGGTGCTGGATGGTATCGACTCCGGTGAGCTCCGCGTCGGGGCGGCCCGCTGGAACCAGTACTACTTCGCGGGTGACCCCCACCAGGCGTTGGGGCTGCCGTCGCGTGATGTCGAGATCGCCGCAGAGGGAGGGATGCTTGCAGCCTGGGAGGTGCCACCTGCGGACGGACCCGGGGATCGTTGGGCGATTCTTGTCCATGGCAGGGGAGCGCGACGCGAGGAGTGCATGCGTGCGGTGCCGGTGCTTCACGAACTCGGCTTCACCATCCTGATACCCATGTACCGCAACGACATCGGCGCCCCATCTAGCCCGGACGGCAGATACAGCCTTGGGCTTTCGGAGTGGCGGGACCTCGAGGCGGCACTCGTCCATGCCGTCGGAGAGGGCGCCCGGGAGGTGGTGCTGTTGGGGTGGTCCATGGGTGGTGCCATCGTCCTCCAGACCCTGGACCGTTCGTGGCTCTCGGATCGTGTGACGGCGGTTGTCCTCGACGCACCGGTCATCGACTGGGCCGACGTGCTGCGCCACCATGGCGTCTTGAACAAGATCCCCGGCCCGATCGGGAGCCTGAGCCGTTCACTGATCGGCCGTCGCTGGGCACGTCGCCTCGTCGGCGTCCACGAGCCCATCGACGTGGCCCTGACCAACTGGGAGCACCGCGCCGATGAGCTGAAGCATCGCACCCTGCTGATCCACTCCCTTGACGACGAGTTCGTTCCCGTAGGGCCTTCGGTCTCATTGGCCGCCAAGCGCCCCGACCTGGTGCGTTTCGAGCCATGGCGCGAGGCGCGGCATACCAAGGAATGGAATGTCGATCCCGAACGATGGGATGCCGTTGTCCGTGCCTTCCTCACTGAGTGAACGGACTGCGGCCGCTCAGGAGCTAGGGCCGGGACCAGCGTCCAAGGATCGTTCCCTGCGACTCGATCAGCAGTCGGGGCAACAGGTTTGACGTCACCGACGCTCCGGCAGTGATGCGTGTGTGGTCCCCGGCGACCAACGTCGGAGCAAGGGTTAGACAGAGCTCGTCGAGTCGCCCCGCGGCAGTCAGGTCGCGCATGAGATGGGGACCGCCCTCGCACAGGACGCGACGCAGCCCCCTGGCTGCAAGGGCGTCCAGTGCCCCGGCCAGGTCGACGCTCGCATCTCCGAGGACGATCACGCTGTCATCGCCGAGCGTCCCCCTGGCGAGATCGATCGCCTCGGCCCCGGCCTGCTTGCAGGTGAGCAGTATGACCTCGCCCGAGCTCTCGCGGGGCTGGCTCAACCGCGGCGGAATGTCGGCCGAGCGGCTGACGACCGCCATCGTCGGATGCGCGGGTCGGCCGGTGCGATGATCCAGCCAAGGGGCCCGGACAGTGGCTCGCCGATAGCCCTCGATGCGTGCAGTTCCCGCACCAACGAGGATCAGGTCGGACAGGGCTCTCAACAGTGCGAATACGTCGCGGTCGGCACCGGTGTTGATCGAGCCGGAACGCCCGTCTCCGCCGGTTGCGGCACCGTCCAGCGTCGAGATGAAGTTGGCCCTGACCCAGGGCGGTGAACCGGGGAGCTCGGGGTAGGCATAGGCGAGAGCCAGTGCCTCAGAGTCCATTGCCCCCTCATGGCCGGGGGCCCAACGGCCGAGGTCGTCGTGGGAGAGGAGCACGCGCATGAGTGTCATCCTGCCATTGAGCTGGCGGTACGAGTCCGGTGAGGTCGCGCCCGAAACGGGATGATGCAACCATCGGATCATGGCCAAGAAGAACAAGCACGTGAAGAGGACGTCCGGAAAGACCGGCAGGACGGGGTCGTTCACGCAGGCGCTGGGAACCGGGCATGGCTTCGTGCTGGCGGATCGCGACCCGCGCTCGACACCGGGCTACGACGGGGACAAGGCTGCGGGTGCCGACCTCATGGCCACGACGGTTCCGGAGCTCGATGACCTGCAAGAGCGTCTGTATGCCGAGGCGACGTCCGGCGGGGCGTCGGCGCTGCTTCTGGTGGTGCAGGGGATGGACACCTCCGGCAAGGGCGGCATCATGCGACACGTCGTCGGTTCGGTGGATCCCCAAGGTGTGAGCCACACCGCGTTCAATGCACCAACCAGGGAAGAGCGTGAGCACCCTTTCCTGTGGCGGATCCGCCACGCCTTGCCCCAACCGGGTCAGATCGGTGTCTTCGACCGCTCGCACTACGAGGACGTCCTGATCGCCAGGGTCCACAACCTGGTACCGCCCGCGACCTGGGGTCGTCGCTACGGGCAGATCAACGCCTTCGAGCAGGCCGTGACGCAGGCCGGCACCACCATCGTCAAGGTCATGTTGCACATCTCCAGCGACGAGCAGAAGGCGCGCCTCACGAGACGTCTCGATCGGCCTGAGAAGCACTGGAAGTACAACCCTGCCGACGTGGACGAGCGCGAGCGTTGGCCGGCAT
>ERZ1739051.55-NODE-56-length-12175-cov-6.210066_pt1 | contig 12175 bp, 6 predicted proteins | sample MGYA00581757_ERZ1739051 | MGnify/ENA primary metagenome ERZ1739051 (study PRJEB42929, sample SAMN08275523) | rhizosphere metagenome | isolation source: Rhizospheric soil replicate 3 | host: Colobanthus quitensis | place: Antarctica: Devils point, Livingston Island...
ATAAATGTTGGTGATGTTGTTGAAGGCTACCGCGAATTTGAGGTCAAAAAGAAACTATAGCAAAGCTGTATACTTTTCTGCTGAAAGAAGGTCGTTGACTTCCAAAGGATTACTCAACTTAATTTTAACCATCCAGCCTTTTCCATAAGGGTCTTTATTTACAACATCGGGTGACTCTTCAAGGGCGGGATTCACTTCAAGGATCTCTCCGCTAACCGGCATAAACATGTCTGATACTGTCTTTACTGCTTCGATAGTTCCGAAAACCTCTTCTCTGGAAAGTGTCTCTCCAAGGGTTTCAATTTCGATAAAAACTATATCGCCTAACTCTCCCTGCGCAAAATCAGTAACGCCTACATAACCTGTATTTCCTTCAACGCGAATCCATTCATGGTCTTTGGTGTACAATAAATTTTCGGGAACTTTCATATCTGAGATGGTTTTAAATCTTTTTATAGTTTTTATTTTTTGAACAGCGTTTCTCAGGCCAAATGTAAAGATTTTTTTTAAATCTGTTCATTATGTTTTTTGGAAGATGAACGTTTTCTGCAAAATCAAATAATAACATTTTTAGTTTGTGTTCTAACTACTGAATAAGTGTAAACTTAAGACTGAATCCGAAGTTGGTGTTCGATGTTGGGAATGTATTTGCAACAAATGGATTATTCATAGTACGATCAGCAAAGATCTGAAGATTAAACCTGTCGCTGAGTACATAATCAGCAGTTGTACCAATAGTGAATACCCTTTGTCCAACAACAGGCTGATTAACATTCTCAACCAGCTTTCGTGCAAGTGTTTTATTATCACGGATAGAAAAATCGAGGCGCAGATTCAGATCACTTTTCAGAGCTCTTTGACCTCCTCCACCTGTTTTTAGAATAATCTGGACGTTATCAAACCTGTAACCAGCTCCGAAAATAACCTCATTTATCCTTGCATCAGCAATCTGGTTACTTGTCAGATTAAGGGAAACAGTGCGTGACTTTTTCCATTCAAACCTTGTGGTAAGGCTGTTCTTCCAATTCAGGTCCACATTTATCAGTGGGCTAAACTGTTCGCTTATTGTCACAACATTAATTTCATATTGCTGTATAAAATTGTTCTGCAGGTCCCTTATCCTGCTTATTCCACTGCCATCAGCATCAAAATTCAAGTTGGTAGTATAAGAACCTACCTGATAAGTGCTTCTGTATTGATGGGTTAAATTTACTGATCTGAATAATTGTTGAACAAACTCGAACTTTGACAATCCATCAAAAGTTATTCTCCAGTTTGGCATCATCTTCAGAGCAGAGGGAAAGGGATCAAGACCCACATTTCTGGGATTTGATTTTGTATAAGCTGCCAGGAATGCAGGGATTAAAACTTCCCTGGAAGTCTGCCCGTAGCCGTTTTTAAAAGGTCCCTCCATGGGATTGCCTGTTAAGGGGTCCGTATCAGGGTCATAACCCGGATCTATCTTCTTTCTCTCAGCAGCTCTCCTTTCCGAAATAATGATTGTATTATCTTTAAATGCTTCAAATGTAGGAGACACGTAATCATTCTGTTTGGATATCTTTTCGAAAGCAGTACCCCAGGAAATGATAGAAATTGAAAAATTACCCGATATAATCCGATTACGTGTGCTGTCAGGAAAGTTCCCGTTATAATCAGCAATATAATAAGAACTTACGTTCTCTAAATATCTTCTTTCAGCATTAACGTCAATCCTTAAGCCGGGGAAGGGTTCAAAAAGACTTCGAGCTGAAATGTCAACTTTATTGTTGTATGAAGCCGGCGTATTAAGTAAAGTATCTTTTGAAAGCCAGCCATTTGTTACTGCTTTATCAAAGAAGTTATTATCGCTGTAACCAAGGATGAAAGGCCACCCTGGAGCCAGAACATTATTATAATTTGACATCCCCAGGTATTTAGTTTCAGGCGAATATCCGGGAAGGAATTGACCCTGGGCAGAGGTGTATGTCAGACTTACCGACCTGATTCCCATCAAGGCTCTTATCAGATATTCACCTGTAACGATAAACGGATTACGGCTTTTCTTAACCTTACCTTCAATTGTCACCCTTGCTCCGTCTACCTGCTCAACTGCCGTGAAATTAACCCTGTTCTCGCTGATTATATCCATTTTACCTTTCACCTCTACTCCATTCTTATCGAAAATCTTAACTTTTACATCTTTGGTATTAAGATTATGAATAATTGACTTTATAACATTTGGTTTGAAGGTTACATTATCCTTTGTATAGGTAACGGTTTTCATCTCAGCTTTCATTCTCTGTGCCGCATCGGGTCGCGTATTATTTTCAATGTTTTTAAGAAATTTAGATTTGGTATAAAGTGTCGACAGGTTTCCCATTGCAGTTAATGTCAACTCATTATGGTTTTTAATTGAATTCCCGACATTGATCTTCATACTGTCAGGGAAAAGTGGACCGGCAAGCCAGGTATAATCGGCGCCATACCTTGCATTGGCATTAACCCACGAGAGAAGAGGGAGCTTATTTACCGGTATTGTATAAGTAACGTTAATAAAATGATTATAGGTAGTTGTTCTTCCAAAATTCCGCAGATTTACCATTACCGAATCGCGCCAGAAATCGTATGTACTGCTATATCTTTTTTTGTCAACCCCTCCGAAGGGTTCATCAATTCGTGCCAGGTTAGTTGCAGTAAAATCGAACTTAAGCTGACGGGTAACATCATATTTAAAATCATAAATCCTGCTCCACTCAAAATCTTTTCTGAAAGATGGCGTTACCCTCAGGTAGGGGTTGTTAATATTCCTTGTTTTTACTTCATTATAATATCTGCTGAGATCGGTACGGAACGATAAGCTTTTTGGGAAAATATAAAAATTAAAGTCTTTAATAATTTTCAATACCGGGGAATTTAAAAATCTCACATTCTTAAAGGGCATTACATTGGCAGGTTGTGCCTGGAAGTCATAATTAAGGCCTCCCTTGTAATTCTTTTCAAGGTCAATTTCTGTTTTGGTATTGCTTTTATATATTTCGTTATAAGTGTAGTTCAAACTGAGGTTCGCAAGGTCCCAGGCATGAGGCTTTTCTCCCCTTTTGGTAATGCCGGCATTGCTTACCGTAATTGTTTTCCGACGTGAAAAATCCTCTGAAATAGAAAGAATAGAATCTCTTACCGATTTATTTTTTGCAGCAGCCAGGGCATCTTTTAGAAGAATATCGGGGTCGAGTGGATTATATTGAGGTTTGATCCTGGTTTCTGAATAACCAACATAAACAGGAAGCCTGACCCCAATTTTTTCAGGAAAAAATTTTCCAAGTTCCACACTCGATGACAAATCGTATTTCATGATCTGTTCTTTGCTCCGCTCATTCACTTTCTTATCGATACTACCCCATCCGGGAGTACTGGTCTGACCGACCATATCAACAGTTCCGAGATCTGCAAGACGCGCCTGCAAATGCGCATTGGCGGCCCATCCTCCATTCTCAATAAAATCGCTGAGACGTAATTCATTGACCCAGACTTCAGCATATTTGGGGTTCCCGTCATCCAAAATCGGGATTCTTGTTTTAATCGGGTTTCTCACCCCTATCATAATGACCCGTACATTACTCAGGTTTGGGTTACCGGAGACTGAAACCCTGGCGTTCCCATGCGTGTAAACAAATACATCAGATACGCTAAGTGAAGAGCCTGGCTCCTGCATCTTAAGATTACGTGCCTGCTTGGCATCCTGCAAAACAGAAAGATCAATGTCAAACTTGTTTTCCAAGGGCCACACCATTAGTCTGGCTTTGTCATCATTATTATCATACCTGCTATTTGGGGGAGTTAGTTTCAGTGGAATCTCATATTCATAAAAGTTCCCCTTATAATCCGATCCTATTCTGATAAAGGCTGTAAGTTCATCATTTTGCAATGGTTGACCAATCATTGCCTCTGCATGGACCTCCATCCGAAGCCGGCGATATTGTCTTATATCGAGATTCACATTTCTGAAAGCAGCCCGGGCATCTCCATCTTCAAGATTCTGAATCTTTAACACCATTGACTGTTCATTGAGCTGCCTCAGCTGTGGGTTTTGCGGGTCAGTAACCCTGTCAAATCCCGGAGGGAGCACATAATTAACCGGTGATTTCCCTGAATTCTCTTCGATGCTTACTGAACTTATTTCAAATGTACCATCGGTGGCTTCAGGTATCGTAACCCTTTCCCCTCCTTCCATAAATGAAATATTATATTTTCTCCATTCAGCCCTTACCAGGTCGAGTTTTGCAAATCGCATAATTATAGGTTCGTTGAAATTCCTGAGGAACATCCTCATGAACCTTATCGATTTAAAGTCTTTTATCGGACCAATTGCCTTCTGATATTCAGTAATAGGAATTTTAAACTGATACCATTTTACCTTGGAATCACCGGTAGGCTTTTTGTATGTATATTCAATTTCATCTACAACATAGTTTGAACCTACTTTCAGATCTCCAGGCCTCATACTAACCTTGTACTGAAAGTAACTTTCTGTTTCACTTAATGTATTATCGCGGTTGATATCTTCCATGTCGGGTAAAGTAGAACCGGAAGTCGGATACGATTCAATCGACATTTCTGAAGTAGGAGAGTTTCCCTCCTGCCCGTTATATTTTTTATACCTGTCGAGAATACCGAGTTGCTGACCATCATAGTCAGATCCCCTGAAATAATGATAATCATCGCCCGACGGATCTTTTAATATTTCCTGGTATGCTTCCGGGCTGCAAATAAGTAGTGATTTCTGAAGATAATTAGTGAAAAAAAATTGTTCGTCCGCGTCGCTGAGTCCATCGAGCCCAACATCCTGATACTTTCGTGTTTCGGGAGCGTTATCAAATGCGTGGACAACAGCCTGAACAGTCGGGACCCTTCCCCATGCTGTTGTATCAACATTTTTTACGTCAGGAGATCCGGGCAGACCATTTTCAAAACTTTTTCTGGAATCACGCAAAATATCTTCAGAAATATTTCCAAGGTTAATATAAAGGTCTCCACCTTGCTTATTGGGATCTTCAACAAATGGATCCATAACCCAGAACTTGACATACTGGATATTGGCGGTTTCAAAATCGCTGGTAAGTACTTCCCTCATTATACCCCCCCAGCGCGATTTCGGATCAGTCAGTTTCCCTGCTGCGTTCATCCCTTTTGAATATAACCCGGGATCTGTATCGTAATTATAGGGCCCCTTTTCTTCAGGGTAATATGCCAGGTTTAATACAGATATATTGGTAGGTATTCCACTGGGACTCTCTCTGTTCGGGAATATTTCATTTTCATAAATCTCTCTTACAAAATGGCTTGACTGTTCTTCCGGGTGCTGCTTTATATACTCCGGAGTTGATGACCCATTGCGTAAAAAAAGCGGGTCAATTACATACCATGCCAGTTTAGCCCTGTTAAATCCGCTGACCAGGTTGTTATTAAATCTTGCCTCAGGGAAAAGCAGGTCCTGACCCTGCGGAACACTGGCAATGGTCCAGGCGTTAAATGACTTAAGATCAAGTGGAATTTCACTGGCTTCAAAATCGTCAATATATGAATTACCGGCATTTGAGAGTGCCTTCGAATGACCGGGGATCAGGTTGGCGAACTCACCAAAGAAGGATATTGATGAAGGAGTTTTTGTATTAAGAAGAGGAATTTTGTCGATGATCTTTGTGAGTAATTGTGATTCCGATTTATATGAGGTATTCAATCCCCAAATCGAATTTGATATTGGCTCCTCACCATAATTGACTTTCTGGGTATATGGCCTTTCTGTAAGGTGAAGAAAAGTTCCGCCTAAATCGAAATTATCGGAAACCCTGTAATCGAGATGTGTGCCTACAAGGGTTTTGGTCTGAAAACCGAAAAACTGATTACTCTCCAGAGAAACCTGGATTGGGGTTTGCGACTCAATAAGAGCGCTGTTAATTATTCTTACTGTTCCCATGTTATAATCCACAGTATAATCAGTGTTTTCTGTCAAAGGAACACCCCCTGCAGTAACCTTTACAGCTCCCTGTGGAATACTTGTTGCATTAAGCCTTATCTCTGAGCCTGATTCTGCAGAGTATTGCCCTGTCAGTTTGAATTTGTTCTTCTCTGCCATCTGCCTGGCAACAGTCTGGGTGGAATCATATAGTTCCTGAAAGACATATTTACTAACTAATTTAGGATCGACAATCTTCTTTTTCAGATGGCTCCCGAATGGTTCAATCACAGGAAAGACAATTTTTCCCCTGTTAGTCATAACTGTTACACCATCAATGAAATCAAAAAAGCCATCGGGCTCCCTGTCAAGCTGAGAATTCAGGTCGTCTAAACCCATCACCTGTAATAATATCTGGTTGGCAAGATTACCTTCAGGCAGATAATTTATTGAGTTGCCTGTTTTGTCATCCTGGTAAAGAACATTCAGAACAAAATCCTTTCTCTCAAGTTTCCCTGATCCCAGCGAGTAGACGTTTTTCATCATCAGGTTCCATGTAGGCAATTTGGGACTTAATGTAGTACCTTTAAGAAGCTTAAGTATCAGTGACTGAGGGGCGCTGATGCCATCAGTTGAAAACTCACCTACCTTATATAGCTGACCTCCAAGCGTATACTCATAGGCAACTGCCAGAACCTCATCGGTATTCAGGGCTGTGTTAAGCGATATATACCCAAGCTGTCTGTTGAAATCAAACTCTCGTTCATTAAGTTTCCTGGCGTTCTCAATCTTCTCAAAATCACGTCCGATCTGAAAACCCGGGTATAAAGGCTCAAATGCATTCGTGACCTGGTCAACATTCCGGATTATTCCATAGGATGTTGTAAGCTGCTCATATAATTTGTTAGCGCTATTCTCCGGATAAATCAATGCACCGGGTGTACGCTGAAATGCCGGGACTTTATTGAAGATATGGTTTCCACTTTCTCCAAGGTCCATAAAAGCAATAATATTCCTATTGCTGGCTTCCTCAAAGCGGCTTGATTTGTTTGTGACCCAAACCTCGATTCTCTCTATATTAATACCTGAACTGACAATGGGAAGGTTTTTTAGTGCATCATCATAAATATCCCTGAAGTATTGTGAAAGAAAGAAATGTCTGTTTGCTTCATATTCATCTGCATAGATCTCGAAATTTGATAATTGAGCTCCACCCTTAACATCAACTACTGATGACTTTCCCTTCTGTTGTGAAAGTACTGTTGTAATCGTGAGCTTACCGAACTGCATCTCAGTTTTAAGCCCAAACAGGCTATAGCTTCCGGTGATCAGAGTTCCGGTGAGAGGAAGTGTAACATCACCTGCTTCTACTTTTTTCAGAATCTCATCTTCTTTCCCGGAGTACTGAAGTTTAGTTCTGTTCTCAAATTCAAACATGGCATCGGTGTTATAATTTATGCCCAGTTTCATTTTATCACCAATTGTTCCGGTGACGTTCATTTGAATTTTTTCCTTGAAATCGAATGTTGGAATCGTTTGGAGCTTTACGGGAAGCGTGGGGTTTTGAGTCTTTGATATATTAATTCCAAAGATAAGTTCAGCCGAACCCTGCGGGACGATATTTATAGTATTGCTGCCGAATATTTTATCGAATGCTGCACCCCCTATTTCAATCTGTGGTATCAGATTTGACCTGTAACCTGTTTCTCTGCCTGAGATCCGCGATTGCCAATAGTCACGCATCGCCCGGGTATATTCATATTTCCGGAATTCTTCGGGACTCATATGCACGGGAGTACGATAATCGAATGCCCCTATTTTCTCATAAATAATGTATTCGTTTTTCCCGGGATCATAAACTACAGATGATTTCAGGTTTGATGGTTTATCAAGAAAGAGAGGAGCTTTCTGCTTTGGTTCCCATGGTATTCCGGAATCGTCTTTTAATTTCAGAACTGACCGACGGGTAGTATCCGCTGTCCCTGCATTTTGCATAGCAGCCTGACTACTTGCTTCTGTGGAATTTAAGAGAAAAGAAGCGAAGAGTACAAGATGCAAAAATACCAAAAGATTTTTATATGATATCTCTGATCCCAATCCGGCGTATATTCTGAATTACAAGTTTTTAAGCGCTCTCTTTATCATGTCCTCAACAGTCAGGTTCTTTTCTTCTCTGACTATCTTATCAAGAACCTTTGAGACGGCGCTTCTGGCAAATCCAAGCATTACTAAAGCAGATAACGCTTCTTCACGGTTTGTATTGTCTGCAACGTTAAATATTTCACCACTTACCGACTGTTTTCCCAGTTTGTCTTTCAGGTCAACAATAATCCTTTGAGCTGTTTTTAATCCTATACCTTTTACACTCTTCAAAACATTTACATCTGAACCTGAAATGGCTTTCTCGATTTCCCCCGGGCTAAGTGAAGAAAGCATCATCCTTGCTGTATTTGCCCCGACCCCTGATACAGAAATCAGTAATCTGAAAATATCCCGTTCGCCGGTATCGGCAAATCCAAAAAGCTGGTGGGTGTCTTCCCTTATTACCTCGTGTATGAATACCTTATACTCACTTTTACCCTCGAGTTTCGAAAATGTGGTAATCGAAATATTGATAAGATAACCGATTCCACCCGTTTCAATGGTTAGGAAAGTCGGAGTGATCTGGGTAATGGGTCCCTTAATATATTCAATCATGACTATGGTTCTGCATTAAAAATATCCGGAGGAAGTTCATCAATACGGTCACTATGAGTTTCAATAGTCTGATGTTTAAGAGGATTCCTGCTTATCTCAGCATAAATCTGTCTGTTTCTGAAAATGTCGCATGCAAGATAGAGGGCCTGTCGGAATGAATTTTCTGAGGCTTCTCCTTTTCCTGCAATTGCGAAGGCGGTTCCATGAACCGGCGATGTTCTCACAAAAGGTAATCCTGCAGTAAAGTTAACTCCTGAATCAAATGACAATGCTTTAAAGGGGGTAAGACCCTGATCGTGGTACATTGCAAGAATCCCGTCGAATTTTGTGAATGAACCGGCTCCGAAGAATCCGTCAGCGGGGAATGGTCCAAAGGTCAGGATCCCCTCTTTTTGTACTTGTTGAATCGCCGGTAATATAATTTCAGCTTCTTCAGTTCCGATTAAAGAGTTATCACCAGCGTGAGGGTTTAACCCAAGAACCGCGATGCGTGGTTTACGGATCCCGAAATCGAGAATCAGCGATTGATTCATCAACCTGAGCTTGCGTAAAAGAGTTTCCACAGTTATCAATTCCGAAACCTTTCTGAGAGGAACATGGTCAGTGGCAATACCAATTCTCATGCTCTCTCCGATCATAAACATAAGCGCTTCTTCAGCGCCGGCCCGTGATTTCAGATAGTCAGTGTGCCCATTAAAATGAAAGGTTTCTGACTGAACATTATGTTTATCGATTGGCGCTGTTATAAGAACATCAATTTTACCACTGATAAGATCATCGACGGCTTTTTCCAAAGAAATAATAGCAGCCTCTCCTCCCTGCTGGGTTGACTTACCAAGTTCCACTCTGATATTATCATCGAGGCAATTTATTATGTTTGCCTTTTTTGAATTGGCCTCATCGGGAGTCCTGATATTATTAAATGTGAAATTATTGACATTCAATGCCTTCCGGTGATATGCCGCCACTTTTGGAGATCCATAAACAACCGGTGTGCAAATATCATTTATCATAGGATCAGAAAGAGCCTTTATTATTACTTCGTATCCGATACCATTAATATCTCCCTGTGAGATGCCAGCTAATATTGTTTTCTTTTCCATCAATAGTTAATTTTATTTAGAATAGTCAGCCGCGATTTTTTTCAAAAATGTCGAAAGCAACCTTAGTCCCGATGCGGGTCCGTTTTTTAATCTGTAAAAATCGTCCTTCTTTAACATCTCTGTTCCGGCAATATCCATGTGTATTAAAGGGTATTCTGCAAACCGTTCAAGAAATTTTCCGGCAATAATAGCTCCCGCTTCGCGTCCTCCAATATTTTTAAGGTCTGAAATATCAGACTTTAAAAGTTCTCCATATTCATCCCAAAAGGGTAGTTCGGCAATTCTTTCATACACATCGTTCCCACATTCCTCAAGAAGGTTAATATATTTTCTGTCAGCATTAGTCATGACGGCAATCGCCTGGTTTCCAAAGGTCATTGCTGCCGATCCTGTAAGTGTGGCAATATCGATTATCAGTTCCGGAGCATATTTTGAGGCATAGCTGATGGCATCGGCCAGAATAAGTCTGCCTTCAGCATCAGTGTTACCGATTTCAACAGTAAGTTTATTATACATTGTAATTATATCGCCCTGAGTATACGCATTACCGCCAGGGCGGTTATCTGTCGACGGAATTAATCCGATGATGTGAAGCGGAATACCTGTTCTGGCTGCCGTATGTAGAATACCTGTAACAATAGCAGCTCCGGCCATGTCTCCATTCATACCGGCCATAAAATCGCCGGTTTTTATATTCAGACCTCCTGTATCATAAACAATTCCTTTTCCAACAAGTACTATAGGATTTTTATTGACGTAGTTCGCGGGGCGCCATTCCAGAATACAAAATACCGGGGGATCGACACTTCCTTTGTTAACAGCCAGGAGACCTCCCATCTTAAGAGCCTCAATTTTGCCTTTGTTTAACACCTCAACCGAAAAACCGGCAGAATCCCCGATTCGTTTAATCTCTCCGGCCAGAGCCGTTGCATTCAGATGGTTAACAGGTTCGTTAATAAGATCACGGGTAAAATAGACAGCATCGGTAAGGTCAACAAGCCACTTTATATCCGCATCAGCAACCTTTCCTTGCAGGAGGAGCCTGGCCGGATAATGGAGCTTTTCACTCTCATCTGTCTGTGTCTTGTATTTTTCGAATGAATAAAAACTTAGAATAAGTCCTTCAACAAAATCTTCAATAGCTCCTTTATAAGATTCTTCAGATGTTATAACCAATTCAGAATGATTGTTCCCTTTTATAAGTTTTCTAAGATTGTATGCGGTTTTTCGAAGCTCTTCCCTTACTTTATGATGACTTATTCCGTCCTTTAATCTGACCAGGTAGGTGCATTTATTATAAGAATTGATAAAAGTGTATTCTTCCTTAGCCTTCAGCTGTTTTTGAGCATATTCCTTTTCTGATTTACTGAGGTTTAACCTCTCCGGTATATTGTCATTTCCAATAATACATACAACTGACTGTCCAGCTGATATTTGTGATATTTTCAGGATTTCAGATTTCATATAGCTGAAGCGGTTTTTTTGAAGATGTAAAGTTACTTAAAATATTGATTGTTTCGTTTCTAAAGCGTTACCTTTGTTGTGATTAATCTGCATTATATCTTAAGTACTTTATTATCATCATTGATTGAGATAATTTGTTTATTACTATGATTTTAGAACAATTATATGAGAAGGCTCTCAGGCTTATCCCACTGAATGAAGAGGAGGGTATTACTCTATATAACCAGGCGCCTGTTGAGGAGCTGATGTTTATTGCCAATAAACTCAGGCAATTGCACAATCCGGGGAATATAGTCGGATGGATGGTCGACAGGAATGTGAATCTTACAAATATCTGTTTTTCACAATGTACTTTTTGCAACTTTTGCAGGAAAAAAGGATCTGATGAGGGGTATGTCACTTCAACTGAAGACTACATAACAAAGATTGATGAATTGTATTCATTAGGAGGTGATCAGTTGCTTTTACAGGGGGGGATGAATCCGGATATTGATTTAGGCTTTTATATTGATCTTTTTAAAATGCTGAAGAAATTATATCCTTCATTAAAGTTGCATGCTTTAGGTCCCCCCGAGATTGTCTTCCTTGCAAAAAGAGAGAGGATATCTTATTCGGAAGTTCTTTCAAAGCTCATCGAAGCCGGGCTGGACAGTCTTCCGGGTGCCGGCGCTGAAATTCTTTCAGACCGGGTAAGAAAAATAGTTTCTCCCGCTAAAGCCACAACCACGGAGTGGCTTGAAGTTATGAGAGAAGCTCACAAGCTGAATCTTCCAACGTCTGCTACCATGATGTATGGCCATATAGAAACAATTGAAGAGAGGATCAGAAACCTTATCTTGTTAAGGGTTCTTCAGGACAAAAAACCGGCTAGTCATTATGGATTTATAACTTTTATTCCCTGGCCCTTTCAGGATGAAGGCCAAGTACTTCTTACGCAACAGGGGATCGGGAGCAGTTAAAATGGCCCTGACTATATCGC
>ERZ1739051.56-NODE-57-length-12135-cov-6.138411_pt1 | contig 12135 bp, 13 predicted proteins | sample MGYA00581757_ERZ1739051 | MGnify/ENA primary metagenome ERZ1739051 (study PRJEB42929, sample SAMN08275523) | rhizosphere metagenome | isolation source: Rhizospheric soil replicate 3 | host: Colobanthus quitensis | place: Antarctica: Devils point, Livingston Island...
CCGCTGCTCACTCCTCTGCCCTCACCACGTCTCTGGTACGTCTCCTCGCCCAAGCCGTTGCCGTCGCGTTTGCCGCCTTCGGCTCTTTTTCCCTGCGCCCCGTTGGTGTTTGCCGCCTCTCTCTTTTCTCCGTCCTTATCGCAGTAGCGCTCCACTACCTGCCGGTTGTCTTCTACTTCCGTCAGGCCGTCTTCATCGATCATGTCCTTGCCCTCCTGGTGCGCAATCGTCACCTTGCTCAGTTGGCCCTGTTCGTAACCTGTCGTAAATTGCGTAGCGTTGTTCTCAACCCTCAGGTTCACCTGCTTGCAGACGAATTTCAGACCCTCGTTCTGATGCATGGCGCCCGGCAGCATGCCGGCCTCCAGCAATCTCTGGAAGCCGTTGCAGATTCCGATCACCAGACCGCCTTCGTCCGCGAAACGCCTGACCGACTTCATGATCGGCGAGAAACGGGCGATCGCGCCGCAACGCAGGTAATCACCATAGGAAAACCCGCCGGGGAGGATGACGCAGTCCAGGTCGCTGATCTGGGTATCCTTGTGCCAGAGATAGCGGGCCGCGGTGCCGGGAAAGGAGCGCACGGCATCGTAACTGTCGGCATCGCAGTTGGAGCCGGGGAAGACCACGACGCCGAAGCGTGCGGCTGATACTTCAGTCTGTGAAGAGATAGTCACTATTCTGGCACTAGCTCGAATTCAAAATCCTCGATGATGGGATTCGCCAGCAACTGGTGACACATCTCATCGACGGCCTTACCGGCCGCCTCGCCGTCGGGCAGGTCCAGTTCGATGTACTTGCCCACGCGCACGTTGGTTACGCCTTCGAACCCCAGCGCCGGCAGCGAGCGCTCGATGGTGAGCCCCTGCGGGTCGAGGATGCCTGCTTTCGGTGTGATATAAACTTTTGCCTTCATCAGCTCTCCACTCTGTTTAGCATTTCCTTATATGCTTCCTCGACGCCGCCCAGATCGCGGCGGAAACGATCCTTGTCGAGCTTTTCGCGGGTATCGGCATCCCAGAAGCGGCATGTGTCGGGGCTGATCTCGTCGCCGAGGACGATGTTGCCATCCACGTCTTTACCAAATTCAAGCTTATAGTCAACAAGGATGACCTTGCGCGCGGCGAAGAAAACACTGAGCACCTCGTTGACCTTTAGCGCCAGGTGCCCGATCTGTTCGCGCTCGGGAGCGGTCACAAGCTCCAGCTCCTCGATATGCGCGTCGGTGATGAGCGGATCGCCCAGGGAGTCGTCCTTGAGGAAGAACTCCAGCATCGGCTTCTTCATCTTTGCGCCCTCCTCGAAACCGAGCCGCTTACAGATGCTGCCCGCGGCGTAGTTGCGCACCACGACCTCGACCGGGAACATCTCAAGCCGCTTGCACAGCAGCGTATCCTCAGAGGTGCGCTTCACCAGATGCGTGGCCACGCCGTTCTCCTCCAGCAGCTCAAAAAGTCTCGTGGATATCGCCGCGTTGCGTACACCTTTATGGGCTATCTGACCTTTCTTCTTGCCGTCAAAAGCGGTCGCGTCATCCTTGAACTTCTGGGAAACAAGCGCCGGGTCGTCAGTGGAATATACGATCTTGGCCTTACCCTCGTAAAGTACTTCAGGCGTCATATGAGACTCCAATTCACTATTTCTGTCATCCACATCCCTACACTTCCAGTTTCTCGAGGCGCGCGAAGACGGCGCCGATGTTTTCCAGGTAGCCGGAAGGGTCGAAGCAGCTTTCCAGCTCGGCTTCGGTGAGGGATGCCCTGACGGTTTCGTCTCGATTCAGCAGGTCCTTAAAACTGGTCTTGTCCTGCCAGGCTTTCATGGCGCTGGTCTGGACAACCCGGTAGGCCTCCTCGCGGGAGAGCCCCTTGTCCACCAATTTTAGCAGAACCGATTGGGAGAAGACCAACCCGTAACTGGACCAGAGATTGGCCTTCATGTTCTCCGGATAGACAACCAGGTTCTCCATCAGATCGGCAAACTTGTAAAGCATGTAGTCGAGCAGGATGGTGCTGTCGGGCAGGATGACGCGCTCGGCCGATGAATGCGAGATGTCACGCTCGTGCCAGAGCGCCATGTTCTCCATCGCCACCAGCGAGTTGGCGCGGATGATGCGCGCCTGGCCGCACATGCGCTCGCTGATGATGGGATTACGCTTGTGGGGCATGGCTGAGGAGCCTTTCTGCCCCGGTTTGAACGCCTCTTCTGCCTCAAGCACTTCAGTGCGCTGCAGGTGGCGAATTTCCGTGGCGAACTGCTCGATGGAAGAAGCGACGATGGCCAGCACTGTCATAAACTCGGCGTGGCGGTCACGCTGGATAACCTGGGTAGTTGCCGGCGCAGGCACGAGGCCGAGGTTGTGACAGACTTCTTCCTCGATGTCCGGCGGGATCATTGCGTATGTGCCGACGGCGCCGGAGATCTGCCCCACGGCGACGGTGTCACGCGCCCGCTCCAGCCGCTCGATGTTACGCATCGTCTCAAAACACCAGACCGCCAGCTTGAGGCCGAACGTGATGGGCTCGGCGTGGATGCCATGGCTGCGGCCGATCATGACCGTATTCCTGTGCTGAAACGCCCGCTTTCTCAATACTCCCAGCAGATGCCTCAAGTCGAATATCAAAATATCGGCGGCGTGCCTGAGTTGCAGCGCCAGCCCGGTATCGAGCATGTCCGAAGAGGTCATGCCGTAATGGATGTATTTGGAGGCCTCGCCCACATGCTCGCCAACGTTGGTGAGGAAGGCGATGACGTCGTGGCGGGTTTCCTTCTCGATCTCGAGGACGCGCGCCACATCGAAGGCGGCTTTTGCCTTGATCTCGGCCAGGGCATCGGCCGGTATCAGCCCCCGCTCCGCCCAGGATTCGCAGACGGCGAGCTCCACCTCGAGCCAGGTGGCCATTCGGCTCTCGTCGCTCCAGATGGCGCTTATTTCAGGGCGTGAATACTTGGGAATCATAACGCCACTTATTATTTAACGAACCGGCCTCAGTTTCCACCCGGTATCGACCCCTTATGGCGAACAGGAGTATAAGCAGCGGTAATAAGAAGCAGAGCAGACCGTCGTGCCGCGTCCCGTCAGTCCCCGTCAGTACTCCGGCCGCACCGTTTGAGACAATCAGCGCTTATTTCTTTTCGATCGACACGGAGTTGATGCAGTACCGCTTGCCCGTGGGCGGCGGCCCGTCCTCGAAGACGTGGCCCAGGTGAGAGCCGCAGACGGCGCAATTGACCTCGGTCCGCTTCATGCTGAAGCCTCTGTCGGTTTCATACGCGATGCTGTCCTCGTCCACCGGTTCCCAGAAGCTGGGCCATCCTGTGCCGGACTCGAACTTGGAACCAGTCTTAAACAGCTCGTTGCCGCAGCAGACGCAGATATAGACTCCCTCACCGATGGGAATGGAACAATCGCCGGTATACGGCGTCTCCGTTCCCTTTTCCCGGCAAACGCGGTATTGCTCCGGTGTCAGCTGCCGCCGCCACTCATCTTTTGTCTTTTGTATTTTTTCCTTTTTCATTTTATATTCGTCCTTTCAGGGACCAGGTCGGGCCTTTATGTCAAGGGTTCCCCTGAGCCACCTTTATTACACTGCCCCGGCTTCAGAACCCCTGTAATGAAAGCGCAAACGGTCGCATCGACCGGACCCTCGCTCAGGCGCGCGGGAAATGCGCTGCCGGGCCTGGTTCGAACGGCCGGTTTTCGGGAAAATACGGTACATGAGCGCCGTTGGCGCCCGCGGGAAATTCGATGTTGACGCTTATATCCAGTATGTTGAGGAATCATGAAACCGCAAAAACAGACGAAACTCCTGAGCACTAAAAAGGAAAACTCCGAAACCCCCGGCGGGTCGGCACCGGTCAGGCTGGGCATAAGCGCCTGCCTGCTGGGCAAGAAAGTACGCTACGACGGCGGCCACAGGCTCGACCATTACCTGACGGAAACACTGGGGCCCTTCGTCGACTGGATATCGGTCTGCCCCGAGGTGGAAACCGGTCTGGGCGTACCCCGTGAGCCGATGCGTCTGGTTGGCACCGCCACGGATGCGCGCCTGGTCACGATCCAGACCCACATCGACCACACCGAACGCATGCGCAAATGGGCGGGCGGGCGGATCCGCGAGCTCGCCGGAGAAGGGCTCTGCGGTTTTATCTTTAAAAGCCGTTCACCCAGCTCGGGAATGACGCGCGTGAAAATCTACAGCGAGGACGGAGTTGCGGGCCCCGTGGGTTCGGGAATGTGGGCCGGCGCCTTTATGGACGCCAACCCGCTGCTGCCGGTAGAGGATGAAAGCCGCCTGCGTGACGCTGATATCAGGGAGAACTTCATAGAGCGGGTATTCGTGTGGCATCGCTGGCAGCAGCTGTTCAGGCAGAGACGGTCAGTCGGAAGACTGGTCGAATTCCACTCCGGCCATAAATACCTGATCATGGCCCACAGCCCGGCGCACCTGCGGCGACTCGGGAGGATCGTGAGCGGTTCGAAGATAACACAAGGAAAGAGCCCGGGCCCAAAGACACTACCCCCCGGCCGCAAACGCTCCACCCCAACGGCCAATGAACTATACGACGCCTACCTCCCTCTGTTGATGGAGGCATTGAAATTACAGGCTACAGTGAAAAAGAACGTCAAGGTCCTCACGCACATGATGGGCTACTTCAAGCGGACGCTGTCGCCGGGTGAAAAGCAGGAGCTGCTCGGCGTCATCGAGGATTATCACCGCGGCCTGACGCCGCTCATAGCGCCGGTCACGCTTTTCCGGCACTATGTCCGTAAATACGACGAGCCTTATCTCTCACGTCAGCTTTATCTAAATCCTCACCCTGCCGAGCTGATGCTGAGGAATCACGTATAGGAGAAAGGCGCCGCGAAAGCCGCACGTCACAACCCGCCGCGGCGACAAAAACGTATGGATCTACCCGATCCTCACGAATCTCATCGAGGCCGACTGAGCGTCTAGCCTTCCCAGGCCTTGAGGTCCACCTATTTGTTCATGGGCGAACAATAAGGGGTATGTATATATGACGTACAGACTCGCGTCGGAAATCAGGGCGTGTGACCGGAGAGGATGGATGAAATGACAACCGAGAAAGCCATGTTCGCCGCGGGCTGTTTCTGGGGAGTTGAATCGGCGTTCAGCCGGTTGCCGGGCGTCACACAGACAGCTGTCGGCTACTCGGGCGGCAGTGACTTAAACCCGACCTACGAGGATGTCGGCACCGGCAGGACGGGTCACGCGGAGACCGTCCTTGTGGAGTTCGACCCCGAGGTTGTCTCCTACGGGAGACTGCTGGATGTTTTCTGGGAGATACACGACCCGACGACGCCGAACCGCCAGGGTCCGGACCGTGGAACCCAGTATCGTTCGGCTATCTTCTTTTTTACGCCCGAGCAGGAGAAAACCGCCAGACTCTCAAAGGATCAACTGGAGGCAAGCGGCCATTATCGCAACCCGATAGTCACCGGGATCAGCGCCGCGGGCGACTTTTACAGGGCCGAGGAATATCACCAGCGATATAACGAAAAACACGGGAGGTTCAGTTGTGGATAACGTTGGCGCGCCGGCCCCGGAAAAAACATATACGAGCCTGCGCCGCTTTAACGCCATCATGGGTTTTCTTCACCTTGCCCAGGGCGTGCTGATGCTGATCCTGAGCACCAGTTTCACGCTTCCCATAACCACGCAATACCTCAGATTCGACAAGTCATCCCTCAAGCTCGTACCGGACCTGCAGGAACCCTATTCCCTGCGCATCGCGCCGCTGGTCGCCGTCTTCCTGCTGCTCTCGGCCCTGGCTCACTTTTGCCTGGCATCCTTCGGATACGAATGGTATATCAGGAACTTGAAACAACACATCAACAAGGCACGCTGGTGGGAGTATTCGGTGAGCTCGTCAATAATGATCGTGCTCATCGCCATGCTGGTGGGGGTTTACGACCTGTCGAGCCTGATCCTCATCTTCTGCATCAACGCCTGCATGATCTTCTTTGGCTACATGATGGAGCTCCACAACCAGCCCACGACAAAAACAGACTGGACGGCGTTCCTGTTCGGCTGTTTCGCCGGCATCATCCCCTGGGTAGTCATCGTGCTCTATACGAGAGGGGCAAACCAGGCGGCGGAGACATCGGTGCCGAATTTTGTCTACTGCATCATGATCTCGCTCTTTATCTTCTTCAACATCTTTGCCGTAAACCAGTTCCTTCAGTATAAGAAGGTGGGACGCTGGCGTGATTATCTCTACGGCGAGAGGATGTATATCATCCTCAGCCTGGTAGCCAAGTCAGCCCTGGCCTGGCAGATGTTTTTCGGCACGATGCGGCCGGTATGATTGACTCAGCTAGACGACGGCCAGCATTTTAGCCGCCATGATGGCGGCGTTCTTCGACCCGTTTATCGCCATGCAGGCTACGGGGACACCGGGCGGCATCTGGACGATGGAAAGCAGTGAATCCAGCCCACCCAGGTCCTTGGTCATTATGGGTACGCCGATGACCGGCAGGCTGGTCATGGAAGCTATGACACCGGGAAGCGCGGCCGCCTTTCCGGCGCCTGCGATTATAACCTTAAGGCCGCGCCCGGCCGCGCCTTCCGCGTAAGCCGCCACCTTCCTGGGATCACGGTGGGCGCTCAATACCCTGGTCTCAAATGGAATCTCAAGCCGGGTGAGTTCGTCGCAGGCGGGTTGCATCACCTCGAGATCGGATTCGCTGCCCATGATAACTCCCACCAGAACATCCGTCATATCAACTGCCTCCATTAGTGGTTCGAGTTCTTCGAGCGTGTCGGTCATATCAGCCTCCGGATACTATACTGGTTAACCTGCGAAATACTTTCAGGATTTCACCGGTATCTCCTGCGATTCTCCCGTCCGGCAGAGTCCGTCGCGGAGCCAGACGAGCCCTATCTCTCGCCAGCGGCAGGTTCGGATGCAATGTCGTTGCGGAACTGCATGCCCTGAAACCGCACTTGCCGTACCGCTTCGTAAGCCTTGCCGCGAGCCGCGGTAAAAGTCGGCGCCAGCGCGCTTACGGCAAGCACCCTGCCACCGTTGGTCACGAAACCGCCGTCCTGTCCGGCTGTTCCCGCATGATATACCTCGACGCCGGGAAGGCCGCCGTCTTCGTCCAGCCCGCTGATAACGTCGCCCCTGCTCGATGAAAGCGGGTAACCGGCTGAGGCCATGATAACGCTGACGCAGCGTTCTTCCTTCCAATGCAACCTGTGCCCTGCCAGGGTCCCCTCGACGCAGGCCAGCATCAGTTCGACCAGGTCGTTTTCCAGGCGCGGCAGGATGGCCTGCGTCTCCGGGTCGCCGAAACGGGTATTGAACTCAAGTACTTTGGGTCCGCCGGCGGTCAGCATCAGTCCGGCGTAAAGCACCCCTTTGAATTCAATGCCGCGTTTTTTCAGTTCGTCTACCACGGGGCGATGCACAATATCTATAATATCGTCAACAAAACCCGGCGGCACCCTGGGAACAGGACTGTAGCATCCCATGCCACCGGTGTTGGGACCGTGGTCGCCATCGAAAATCCGCTTGTAGTCCTGGGCCGGCTCCAGCGGCAGGATGGTTTCGCCGTCGCAGAGAGCCAGTACCGAAAGCTCGTGGCCGACGAGGCATTCTTCTACCAGTACATCAAGTCCGGCATCGCCGAAGGATCGGTCGATGAAGCACTGGCGCAGGGCGTCCTCGGCCTCCGCCATGGCCTGCGCGATGATCACGCCCTTGCCGGCGGCCAGACCGTTTGCCTTGACCACGGTGGGAAAAGAAATTGCTGCGAGGTGCGCCATCGCGGCCTGATACTCGGCGAACCGGGCATAGCCGGCGGTGGGAACACCGGCCGCCTGCATGATCTCCTTGGAAAAACCCTTGCTTCCTTCAAGCATGGCGGCCTCGCGTCCGGGGCCGAAAACCTTGAAACCGGCCTCGATGAGTTCGTCGGCAAGCCCGGCGCAAAGTGGGGCTTCCGGTCCTATCACCACCAGGGAGGCGTCGATTTGTTTCGCCAGCTTAAGTATGCCGGCGTTATCGGAGTCCGCAACCGCATGACAGGTCGCCTGGCGGGAGATGCCGGCATTACCGGGTGCAGCGTGAACCTCGGAAACGAGGCTGCTCTTCAACGCCGATTTAACGATGGCATGTTCCCTGCCCCCTGAACCGACAACCAAAACTCGCACGGCGACCCCTTTGACCCGTATTTGTGGCTGATTACAACGGAGCTATTCTATCCCGGCACAAACGGGTACTCAAGTAAGCGGGGTCGAGCCGGCGATGCCACCATACCGGCGCGCGTGTTAAGATAGCCTCTCGTCAATATCAAGTCAGCGGGGAATGCATGAAACTGGGCATCATCGGACTTCCCAACTCGGGCAAAACAACAGTATTTAACGCACTTACGGCGCAGGCCATCGAAGCCGTAGCGTATCCGACCCCGATCGGCGAGGACGCGCATGTGGGAATTGTCAAGGTCCCCGACGCGCGCATCGACAGGCTTTCAGAGATATACAAACCGAAAAAGACGACCTTCGCGGATGTGACCTGCGTGGACATCACCGGTTTTGCCACCGGCATCTCCGCCAGCAAGCAAAAAGCGAAGGTGTTCGACCAGGTCTGGGACGTGGACGCGATCATCCACGTCGTGCGCGCCTACGAAGACCAGGCGGTTGTCCACCCGGATGGTGACATCGATCCGGTGCGCGACGCCGCCGCGCTGGACCTGGAGCTGGTCTTCCACGACCTCGAGCTGGTGGAAACACGACTCGAACGCATAGCCAATTCCATGAAGAAGGGCATCGGGGCCGGCCTCGAGCCGGAGCGGGACATACTCGAGCGCTTCCGGGCTCAGCTTGAGGAAGAAAAACCGCTGCGAAACCTGACGCTCTCGGATGAAGAACATGCGGTCATCGGCTCGCTTCAGTTCGTATCACTCAAACCGGAGCTGGTGGTGCTCAACGTCGGCGAAGATGACATAGGCAATGAAACGACAGCCGGGACGCTGGCGTCACTGGGCGCCCACTTCGAGGGCAAGGACACCGAGGTTTTTTCCCTCTGCGGCAAAATAGAGATGGAGCTGACCCAGCTGGAGCCAGACGAGGCCCGCGCCTTCCTCGAGGATCTCGGTATCGGGGAACCCGCCATGAACCTGGTCATCAGAAAGGCCTATGAACTGCTCGGTCTGATATCTTTCTTTACGTCAGGCGAGGACGAGGTCAAGGCCTGGACTATCCGCAACGGCACCCACGCGGTCAAGGCGGCCGGCAAGATCCACTCCGACATCGAGCGGGGATTCATCCGGGCCGAGACAATCAGCTATGACGACTTCATCGCGGCAGGATCGACGGTGAAGGGGAAAGAGCTGGGGACGCTGAGGCTGGAGGGCAAGGATTATATGGTGCAGGACGGAGATATCGTGAATTTCCGGTTTAACGTGTAAGCTTGCGCTAATCCTTCGCTGGTACAGGTCGAGGCTGCGGGAGTTGCCGCAAGGAAGACCTCATCAGCCGCATGGCGTCTACTGGACCAGTTATGCCGACTATCTGGCCCATAACCTGAGCGTGGATTTTAAAGTAAGCAACATGGGAACAGACTTTGCCTACGCCGTGCAAGTGACAGGCTCGACCGCAAATAACGGAGTCGTCTGCACAACCGCCCCACCGGTCTCCCTTGGGACAATTACAGCCGGAGGCAATCACCCGGTAACGCTCAAATACGCAGTCCCTGCGGATGCCAGCAGCTTCCTTGCTACCGTCAGTGCCACTGCCTTAGACGGCTGCAGCGGCAGCTACAGCTATCCGGAGCCATCAGCGGCTGTATGATGGAGAGAGCCGCTCCCGTTACAAGAACGGGAGGGCGCTAAATTTCACCCCGCCTGAACATGCGGTGAAGCCGCCGGGCCCGATCCGTAGCAACCTTGTTTGTAAAATCGTTGACGTCTTCCAGCCAGGTGAGTTTCTGTCTTGTTGTGAGCCGACTGTGTTTGCGAATCTGCTCATCTGTCACATAGTAGCTGTAGCCTCTGGCGGTTCGTTCATTCACCGTGCTCATCTCCCAGGCCAGTACTTTCGATCCTCTCCAATGCGTCAACATCGGCAATATCCTGCTTACGTCCCAGTTCGCGTTTGATAGCGATCAGATGCGGTAACGAAACCAGGTCGACCTGGAAGTCACCAGCATCGAGACTGACGCGAGACGCATACATTACATCAAAATCCATGGGTGATTCGATTACAACATCGACTTCGCGGTAGGCATTGGCATCGCCGCCGGCGCTGCTGCTCTGGAAGGTAATGGCCTTTAGATTTTTTTCTTCCTGCCAGATGCGCCGCTGTTCTTCATCCGCCAAATCCGCCGGATTTACCGGCAGGGAGATTTTCATCCCGACTGCCTCCATGGCGGAAAGGAGCGCGCTGATATTCGACGGCGACAGATCAACTGCAATGTCAAGATCCGCCGTCATGCGGGGCACGCCGTGAAGATTTACGGCTGTACCACCAAGGATGAGGTATCTCACCCTGTGCTTTTGTAACGCTTTCAGGATTTCCTCGTAGAACATCATTGTCTAATTCTACAGCACATCCTCTTCTTCCTCACTATTCACCTTGATAAACAGACACGGTATGATCGCGATCGCGCACATTACGGCGGCAATTATGAAAAAACGGTGCAGCACGACCATGATTGCGTCCATGCTGCGCTGCTCAACGATCTGCTGCATGCGTTCCATCATTTCCGAAAAGGTCTGCTGGCGCTGATATACGGACATCCCCTTGAGGTTGAGCGTCTCTTCGAACTGGTAGATTCCCCAGCCTGAGAGCGCCGCCAGGCCGATCATCTCGCCGGTCGTCTTGGCGACCACGTGTATGGCGGAACCCGACGCCAGGCGCGCGCTGCTGATCGAACCCACCACTGCCGCCGCCAGCGCGGGACTGTTGAGGCCGAAACCGAAGCCGGCTATCAGAAGGTCGCGCGTCTGGACTGCGCTTTCCACATCCACCTGCCAGCGGCTGATGAGAAAGAGTCCGACCGCCGCCAGCGCGAATCCGGCCACCGCGGTGATCCGGTGGCTGATGCGGTTTACGAGCAGACCACCGACGACCGCGCCCACCGGGATCATCGCCGTCATGCGGATAACCAGCAGGCCGCCCTCGATCGGCGTCGAATCTTTTGTCACGTAGGCGAAAAACGGCACCTGCACCAAAGCGGTTATCATCGCCACGCCCTCCAGCAGATTCGCCAGGTTGGCGGCCGTGAAGGTCACGTTCTTAAACAGGCTCAGCCGCAGGGTCGGATACGGCTGTTTTCGTTCCACCATTATGAACGCGATCAGCAGCAGAACGCCCAGCCCCAGCATGGGCAGCACGAAGTTGTACCAGCCAAGCGTACGCTGCCCGGAGAGCCCGACGGTCACGACGGTCAGAAACAGGGCCAGCAGTATCGCGCCCCGGTAATCGATCGGCACGTTTTGACGCGGCTTCTTCTCTATCAGCAGCCAGACCACCGCCATTACCATCAGCCCCAGTGGCACGTTGATCCAGAAGATCCAGCGCCAGCCCATCGGTTCGGCGACAAAGGCGCCGTAAAGTGGGCCGATAACGCCGCCGGCTTCGCTCGCGGACACAAGAATGCCGATGGCGAGCCCCTGCTGCATGCGGGTGAACCTGAAGCCCACGATTCCCATGGCGATCGGCACGATGGCGCCGCCGCCCACCGCCTGCAGCGCCCGGAAGACCGCAAGCCATTTGAGCGTGGGCGCCAGCGCGCAAAGCACCGAGCCGAAGATGAAGATAAGGATGGAGATGTTGAAGAGCAGGCGGTGACCGAGAAGATCCGCAATGCGGCCCATCACGGGCATCAGCACGGTATAACCGATGAGATATGCGGTTATGATCCAGCCGGCGCGCTCGACCGAAGTGGGCGAGAATGCGCCCTCGTAGTCCTTGACGATCGTGGGAAGAAGAGCGGAGACCGCGGTCTGGTCCAGGGCCGCGAGGAAAATGCCAAAGCAGATGACGGCCAGCGCCACCCAGGCGCCCGTCCGGCCCAGGCCCTGCCCGTGCGGCGACGGTTCCTTGGTCCCGCCACCCTTGCCTCCCGCCGCCCGCCGCGCGGCCGCCCCCCTCACCCCTCCGCCCC
>ERZ1739051.57-NODE-58-length-12065-cov-14.509908_pt1 | contig 12065 bp, 10 predicted proteins | sample MGYA00581757_ERZ1739051 | MGnify/ENA primary metagenome ERZ1739051 (study PRJEB42929, sample SAMN08275523) | rhizosphere metagenome | isolation source: Rhizospheric soil replicate 3 | host: Colobanthus quitensis | place: Antarctica: Devils point, Livingston Island...
CCAGGGTTGGCCGCGACGGCATCCGGCAGCCGCTGCTGTTCCCATAGCGCAGCAGGAGCGAGTAGAGGCGGAAGGCGCCATCGGAGACGGGGGCGTCGATGACCCATTCGGGCACGATCGCGAACCGCGGCTCCTCGACGAAGAGTGTGCCGGCTGCGGAGCCGCCGGCTTCGGGTGGTGGGACTTCTCGGGTCATGGCATGACCTCTCGACTGTTCGAGGTGAGGGTGGGCATGGCTGGCTCGACCGCCGGCCCTCAAGGGGCAAGCGCGTCAGGGATGCGTCAGGAAATGCGCCGGAACTGCACGGACAGAGCGGTTTCAGACGTCCGAACCGGCATACGGCTTAAGGACGTTCGCGCAGGTCAGGACCTATTCAGGCCGATCCCGGCACAAGCCGGATACGGCCCAGACTGCTTACGGATCAGAAGGTTGGGGGTTCGAATCCCTCCGGGCGCGCTCTGTGTTGAGACAGACGACCAGGCCCTGACCACCGGAAACGCCTGGCGGGGGCTTTGTAGTGTCGAATCGCGAGACACAGAATCTCATGATGCGAGCTCGCGGAAGGGGTCCGTTGGGGTCACCAGGCCTTTCGGCTGCGGGGTGCAGGAGCGTCGTGGCGCCTCGAATCTTCTGATTGCTTGCAGACGAACAAGTCAGAGGGCCAACCGTTGTGGGGGTTCGGCAACCTCAGGGGCCGACAGCCATGGCAACTGCTCCCACGGGTGACTCTGAACCTTGGCTCGCATAAGTGGGTGCAGTTCAGAACAAGGTCTCGGAGATGGACTTCACCTTCGGCGGCGTCGACGAGGCGATGGACCCACATGTTCGCTGCGAGTTCGGCGGCGATGCCCCGCCGTAAAGCCGCTCGCGGGTGGGCTGTCTGCAATGGTCGGCGCTGAGGTCCGCCGCTCTGGGGCGTTTGTCCCCGGCCGAGATCCCCGAAAACCGAACCCGGCGTTCAACTGCCGGGCTTTGCCCGGGCGCATCGTGGCATACATTTGCGGCTGGTCAAGTCTTCGCGCAAGGCGGGCTTTGCGCCGAAACCGCAGGATCTGGACTAGACCGATCGCCCACACGATGTACTGCACCGACATGGCGGCACGGAACGAATCCACTGTGTAGGTCGAAGGGCCACCGGGCGCCACCTTGTCGAGGATGATGCCGATCAGGGCGACGGTGCCCAGAGATGCGACGAAGCCACCGACGTTGACGATCCCGGTGGCGCTGCCCAGCCGGGTGGGCGGGTTGAAGGTCCGGGCCAGGTCGAACCCGACCATCGAGCCCGGCCCACCCACAGCGAGCACGACTACGAGGACGACCAGCAGCCACAGCGGTGCCCGTCCGGGCCAAGCAAGCACAACGGCCCAGACCGTCATGATGGAGCCGACGATCCACAGGATCAGCGTGGACCGGGAGTATGGCCAACGGGTGACGAACGCGCCGATCAACGGGCTGGTCACGACAGCGGTGAAAGTCATCAGGATGAGGAGGCCGCTGGCCAACTCCGGGGTCAGACCCTGTCCCGAGACCAGGAACGGGAACCCCCACAGGAGTGCGAAGACGGTGGCGCCGAACTGCGCGGAGAAATGCGACCAGAGGCCGAGCCGGGTCCCGGGCTCGGCCCATGCCAGCTTCAGCGCCCGGCCGACCGCCCGCATCTTCAGCTCATCCCGGTGGTGGTCCGCGTAGGGAGAGTCCCGGACGACGACGATCAGCACAACGCCAAGAAGAACGCCGACACTTGCCGCGCCCGCGTACGACCGTGTCCAACCCACGGAGTGCAGAGCCGCGGACAGTGGCGTCGTGGCGGCGACCGCGCCAACCTGTCCGACGAGGCCGGTCATCTGGGTGACCATCGCGGTACGCGCCGGCGGGAACCACAGTGCGACGAGTTGCACGAGGCAGATGAAGATCATGGCGTCGCCCATGCCGACGAAGACCCGCGCGCAGACCCCGGCACCAAACGTTTTGGCGAAGGCAAAGGCGAACTGGCCCCCGGTCATGATCACGACCCCAGTGACCAACAGCTTCTTCGCCCCGACCCGATCCAGAATGACGCCGACCGGAATCTGCATGGCCGCATACACGAACAGCTGCACCATGGTGAACGTCGCGAGCTCGGAGGAGCTGATGTGGAAACGCTCGGCAGCGATGAGTCCGGCCACCCCCAACGAGGTGCGGTGGAAGACCGCCAGGATGTAGACGGAGATTGCTGCGGACCACACCATCCAGGCTCGCTTGCCACCGAGGCGGTAAAGAAGTGTGGGGTCGGTGGGGGCCGGCTCGACATGGGGTGGCGGCGTCATCGGACACTACCCGCCTCGTGGTGCGCGTACTTCAGATGGTGGCGAGAGTCAGCCACGAAGTCGGCCTTAATCCCGGCGGTGAGCAGGGCGATCAGATGCTTGTGCGACGAGATGGCCCGTCCCATCCGCGCGTCCGAGACCCGCATGGCGACGTGCGAGACACACATCTGCCGCTCACACAGCGAGCGGTACGCCCGGGTCAGGATCGGGTTGCCGGCCGCTGACACGATGTGCTCGTGGAAGGTGCGGTCGGCTGCGACGAAGTCTTGCACGGCGCCCGCCTTGCGCGCAGTTCGCATCAAAGCCAGCAACCGACCGAGGTCGTCCAAGATCTCCTTGCGGTGAGGCCACACACGGCCGGCAGCCCACTCGTCGATGACAGCGCGGGCCTCGAACAAGTCCTGGCCCTCCTGTGCGGAGACTGGGACGACCATGGCGCCCTTCTTGGGATAGAGCCATACCAAACCCTCGACCTGTAGGCGTAGCAACGCTTCACGGACCGGCGTTCGGGAGACGCCGACGGCTTCTGCGACCTCGCCCTCGGTGAAGAACTGACCCCCCGATTGTGTTCCGTCCAGGATCCCGCGCTTGACGTGCGCGTAGGCGCGGTCGGAGGCGGACGGTAGACCGACGGCTTTTTGCATGATGCATCTATCTTAGATGCATCCTGTTTTGGGGAGTGCACGTTGTTACCCGCCCAGTTCGGCGAAACCCAGTTCGGCATACAGCGGTGCTGTACCGGGACAGACCGCCGGCGATGTGCATCAGGCAGGACGAGTCGCCGGCCGAACACACCCCGGTCGAGGAGATGTTGCTGATCTTGTCGGTGAGCATCGCCGAGGAGGTGGCGGCGTTCTCGAGCGCGAGCCCGACATCGACAATGCGGCGATCTCCGCGTCCGGCACGTTCTCGTGCATGCCATTGACCGCCTCTGCAAGTTCACGCGCGAGTGTCAGCCGGTCTGCGGTCGTGGCCATCTGCCAATCATGCAGCACTCCCAACCTGACAGTGCGCGCCACCGAATGGCTGCGGTGATGCACCCAGACCGGTCGGATCACCGGCGAATAACCCCGATGAGTGGACGTCGTCAAATTCGGCACGAGCGAATCGCCGCAATAGGGCTCTAAGCGGTGATCGACATGCTGCGTACGCGATCGCCGGCGATGACGAAAACAAAGTGGCTTGGGCCGTTGAAGCCGTCGCCTCCCACGGTTGCCGCCACCTCGGTGCGATTGTCGACGGTTGTGACTTGCGTCAGGGTGAGGGTGACATTAGCTCCGATGAACTCCCGGTCCGACCAGGTGCGAATCGCGTCGGCACCGGTGAAGGTGCGTCCCCAGTCGTCGACAAATCCGTCGTGATCGAAGGCGTGTAGGAAAGCGTCCGTATCGAGCGAATCAACTGCGGCGAGCAGGGTGCTGATCGGCGCGGGCAACGGTGTGTTCATCATGAGCCTTCTCCCTGAGCTGGACAGCGGGATTCGCCCTGCCACTATTGTCATGACTGGGCGAATCTCCTACGCGACCGAGGATGAAGAAGAAGATCTTCGAGGCCGATGCGGCTGAGGAATTCGGAGCGGATGTGGTCGGCGACTAGGCTGACCTCCTCTGACCCGTCGTTGGCTGGATCGATGTGAATGCGGTAGGGGCGTTCGCCCGCCGCCGCGTGGAGGAAACTGTTCACTGAATTCGACATCGTGATCTGCCCCTCGGCACCGACCACGGCCTTCCGTCACGATCAGAGCGCAGATCTGTGGGCGCGCACCATCCCGATTGACGGTGTCGACTACGACTACGCCGATCAGCTCGTGTGGGCTGGTATCGCCACAACGCCCGGGCTCCCCGCCACCTCCGCGCCCATCGCCCGGTCACGCGATGGGTTGCCCATCGGTGTTCAACTCATTGGTCCGATCTTCGAAGACCACACGCCCATTCGTTTCGCCCAGCTGCTCGAGCAGGAGTTCGGCGGCTTCACGCCTCCGGTGCCTAATCCTCTGTCGTTGAAATGGTCTGGCGGTTGAGGGCGGCGCGGCCTCGTCGGACTTTCTCGATGATCTCCTCGGCGGGGGCGTGCCAGATGAACGGTGAGGGTCGTTGTTCCAGTGATCGCCCCAGATCGTGATGGCTCGACGAGTTCGGGCACGTTGGTGAAGACCCCGCGTCGTAGTCGTTTGTCGGTGAGCTCGTTGAACCACCGCTCGATGAGGTTCACCCAAGAACTCGAGGTCGGGGTGAAGTGCAGGTGCCACCGTCTTTGGTCGCGCTGTGGCCAAGCCATCTGGTGATCTCTGGGGCCTTGTGGGCCGAGAGGTTGTCCAGGACGACGTGGACCGCCAACCCCCTGGGCACGGAGGTGTCAATCTGTTTGAAGAACGCCAGCACGTCCTTGGCGGTATGACCCTTGTGGCAGTGGGTGAGTACCTGCCCTGTTGCGAGGTTCATCGCGGCGAACAGGTCGGTGGTCCCGTTGCGCTTGTAGTCGTGGGTCATCGTGCCCGCGGGGAGGGGAACCATCGGCAGGCTCGGGTGGGTGCGGTCCATCGCCTGACACTGGGTCTTCTCATCGAAGCTGAACACCACCGCCCGAGCCGGCGGGTTCATATACAAACCAACGACGTCGTCGATCTTCTCCTCAAAATGCGGGTCGTTGGACAGCTTGAAGGCGTCCATCCGCTAGGGCTTGAGGTTGTGGTCGGCCCAGACCCGGGCGATGGCGTCCTTACCGATCCCGAAGCGTTTGGCCAACGACCGGGTAGTCCAGCCGAGAGACGCTGGGGCCGGCCATCCACGCACCGCGAGCCGGATTTCGTTACGGGCTCGGTGTCGGGACAGCTACAACGAGGTTCCATCGGGTCCACTTGGCGTGTCCCGTATGAAGGGTCCGCTACCGGGACGGATGGCACCCGGCGCGACCGGGTTGCCGGGACTCCAAAATGAGACATTGCTGTTCTTCAGCAACGTTAGCCACTCCTACGCGGACCTTTCTGATGAGTCAACGCGGGGTGTTGACACACCGACATCCCAGTTCTACGCTATAAATCACGTCATTCATGAGATTTATCTCATAAAAATCACATTGACGTGACTCTGGCGGCGTGAGGGCACCCCTCGCTCCGGCAGGTGCGAGGCGGATGTGACATCGGGTAGGAGGCCCTAAGTGCGTGCAGTCGTGTTCGAGTCCGAGGGACGGTTGGCTCTTCAGGAGCGCGTTGACCCCGTTCCGGGGTACAAGGAAGTGCTCATCGAAACCGCGGCCGTCGGTATTTGTGGCACCGACATCCACGTCTTCGACGGGGAGTTCGAAGGCACCGTCTACCCGCTCGTTCCCGGGCATGAGGCGACGGGCACCGTGGTGGCCCTGGGGGAAGGGGTCAGCAGTGTCGCTGTCGGTGACCACGTCGCGGTCAACCCCAGCACCGTCTGCGGCGAGTGCGAGTTCTGCCTGAACGGTAAGCAGAACCTATGCCGCTCCTGGAACGGCCTGGGCGTCGTGGCCTCGGACGGAGCCGCCCAGGAGCGCTTCACCGCGCCGATCGCCAACGTCTTCAAGCTCAAGCCAGAGACGGACCTGTTCCAAGCCGCTCTGATCGAACCGCTGGCGTGCGCCATCCGCGGCTGGGACGTCCTGCCGCGCCGTCTCGGTGACCACGTGCTCGTCTACGGCTCCGGGACGATGGGCCTGATCATGGCTCAGCTGGCCCCGCGAACCGGCGCCGCCTCAGTGAGCATCATCGACATCAACGAGCAGCGGCTCCAGACGGCCGCCGAGGTCGGCATCGAACACCGTTTCACCAATGCGGACGAAGCCGACCGCAAGGTGTGGGACGTCGTCATCGACTGCACCGGAAGCATTCGGGCGATCGAGGACGGGCTGCCCCGCGTCAAGGCCGGCGGCACCTTCCAGCACTTCGGCGTTGCGCCAGCTGAGGCGTCGGCGAAGTACTTGCCCTTCCGCATCTATCGCGACGAGGTCTCTATCGTCGGCACCATGGCGGTCCTCAACTCCTTCGGCCGAGCCGTGGAGATGTTCGAGGCGGGCGCCCTGACTCCCGAGCCGATGATCAGCCACTCGTTCACCCTGGATGACTACTCGCAGGCCCTCGACATGTTCCGCGAGGGCACGGGCCGCAAGCTGCAGATTCGTCCCAACGACACAGAGTCCCGGGCCTTCTTGTCATGAGCAGCGCCTCGGTGCCATCGGCTCGCAAGGCGCCAGCCTTGTCGCGCAAGCAGCTCATCTGGTTTGCGATCATCGTGGTCGCACTCGCGGCATTGAGTCGCGGCGTCAAGGTCGTCGACATCAATACCGCGGCCGCGGCGAACCCTAAGGCGTTCTCGGCCGCCGATTTCGGGAAGTCGGAGTTCCCCAAGGTGCAGGCGGCCATCGAGAAGCGGGCGGCGCCCGCGGGGACCCTCGCAGCCGCGCTCGCTGCCAACTCCGATGAGGCCAGTCAGAAGTACGGGGTCCCTGTCCCTGGTGGAGTCGGGCCTGAGATGCCCGTGAGTTTCACGGGTGTGGTCGGAACCGGCACCGATGGTGTCTACACGGTCAAAGTGGCCGGAGTTCCGTCCGATCTGTTGATCCGCGTTCAGACCGGTCCCGCCATCAACGGCACCGATCTTCGCGACGCCACGGGGACGATCACCTTCGGTCAGTTCACCAACCAGATCGCCTATCAGAACGCCGGATCGGCACTCAACGACCAACTCAAGCAGCAGGTTCTGTCCAAGATCGGCACTGGCAGCCTGACCGGGAAGACGATCTCAATCGTCGGTACTTTCCAGCTGATCAACCCCAAGGGCTGGCTCATCACGCCCGTGACCTTGAGCGTCCAGTGACTGGCCCCCACAACGGCATCGTGATGAGTGCGCGAAACGTCGTGAAGACCTACGGCGGGACGCGCGCCCTGAAGGGCGTCGACTTCGACATCCGCCGCGGAAGCGTCACCAGCTTGTTCGGCGAGAACGGCGCGGGCAAGTCGACGCTGATGAAGATCCTCGCCGGAGTGGAGTCCCCGACCTCGGGTGAGATCTTGCTGGACGGCGAGACCGTGGACTTCAGCTCGACAGTCGATGCCCGAGAGCACGGGATCTCGATCATCCACCAGGAGTTGAGTCTCGCCCCGAACCTCAGCGTGCGCGACAACATCTTCATGGGTCGCGAGATCACGACGCCGACCGGCGTGGACTTCGGTGAGGAGGCACGTCAGACCGCACAGCTCATGAAGGAAATGGAAGAGGAGATCGACCCGCTGACGCTGGTCGCCGCACTGCGGCTCGGTCAGCAACAGATTGTCGAGATCGCCCGGGCGTTGTCGGTGGACTCCCGCATCCTCATCATGGACGAGCCCACGTCGGCCTTAAGTGCCTCCGAAGTCACTGTTCTGTTCAAGCGCATCGCCGATCTGAAGTCTCGCGGCGTCGCCATCGTCTACATCTCCCACCATCTGGAAGAAGCGTTGCAGGTCGCCGACCACGCGGTGGTTCTGCGTGACGGATCGGTCACCGCCGTCGCCGAGGTCAGGGACGTTGACCTGGGCTGGATCGTGCGCAACATGGTCGGCGCGAACTTCAGCCTTGGTGAACCGCCCAGCGAAGAGGGCTTCGGCGAGGTGGCGCTATCGATCGAGGGCGTCAGCGTGGCCGATGCCGCCAACCCCACACGCCTGGTCGTCGACAACCTCTCACTCGACGTGAAGGCGGGCGAGATCGTCTGCATCTACGGCCTTATGGGTGCCGGGCGCACCGAGCTGCTCGAGGCTGTCGCCGGCCGGGTTCCGATAACCGCCGGTCGCGTCCTTCTCAAGGGCGCGGACGTCTCACACCTGTCGATCGCGAAGCGCTTGGCTAAGGGCCTTGGTCTTGTTCCGGAGGATCGCCAACGGGACGGGCTGGTTCAGACGATGCCGGTGGGACGCAACCTCTCGCTGGCCAGTATCAGTGGTCTGGTCCGCGGCGTGTTCCTTTCCGGCGCCCTCGAGCGGACGCTGGTGAACGAGTCCATCGGAACGGTCGGCGTCAAGACCACGGGGGCGGAAGCACCAATCGGATCCTTGTCCGGCGGCAACCAGCAGAAGGTCGTCCTCGGGAAGATCCTGGCCACCAGGCCGGAGGTGTTCCTTCTCGATGAGCCCACTCGAGGCATCGACGTCGGCGCGAAGGCCGAGGTGTTCCGGCTGCTGGCGGCGGGCGCCGCCAAAGGCCTCGCCGTCCTGTACTCGACCTCCGAGGTGGGCGAATCCCTCAGCATTGCTCACCGCATCGTCGTGATGCGTCGGGGGCACATCACGGCCGAGTTTGGGCCTGACGCCACCAAAGAAGAAATCATGGCCGCATCCGGTGAGGCTGTGGCTGTCTGATGTCAAGGAACGGACCGCCGACTGTGTCTAGTGCCACCAACGATGTAGAACGCGTCAAGCCGGCCAGCCGTTTCGCCGTCGGCCGCCTGCTGCTTGAAGGCCGAGCCTTCATGGCCCTCCTCGTCGTCATCATCGTCTTCTCGATCCTGTCCAAGAACTACCTGACGGTGAACAACATGTTGACGATGTCGTCGCATGTCGCCGTCTACGCACTACTGGCCATGGGGCAGCTTCTCGTCATCCTCAACGGTGGTATCGACCTGTCCGTAGGCTCCACGCTTGGGTTGTCGGGTATGGTCGCCGGCTTCCTGATGCAAGGGGTGCGTCTCGACGCGTTCGGCGTGGTCATGTACCCCGCAGTGTGGGTCGTGGTGATCGCCAGCTGCCTGGTGGGCGCGCTCGTCGGTCTCGTCAACGGCGTGTTGATCTCCCGGTTCAAAGTGGCGGCGTTCGTTGCCACACTGGGCATGCTCTACGTCGTGCGCGGTTTCGCGTTGCTGATGACCAACGGTCTGACCTACAACGACCTTGGCGGCCGGTCCGATCTCGGCAACACGGGCTTCGACTGGCTGGGCTTCAACAGGATTGCCGACGTGCCGATCGGTGTGCTGGTGATGATCCTCGTTGCTTTGGCGTTGAGCTTCCTGCTCAGCCGGGCCGTCTTCGGCCGTTGGCTCTACGCCTCGGGCGGCAACGAGCGGGCAGCTGAGCTGTCCGGTGTGCCGGTCAAGCGGGTCAAGATCTGGGTCTATGTCGCCTCCGGCGTCTGCTCGGCCATTGCGGGTCTTATCCTGTCCTCCGAGCTGACCTCAGCCAGCCCCACGGCGGGCACCTCCTACGAGCTGACCGCGATCGCCGCGGTGGTGGTCGGGGGCGCGGCGCTCACCGGCGGTCGCGGCAACATCCGCGGAACGCTGCTTGGTGCGTTCGTGATCGGCTTCCTCTCCGACGGCCTCGTCATCATCGGGGTGTCGGTGTACTGGCAGACGGTGTTCACCGGCGCAGTCATTGTGTTTGCCGTCCTACTCAACGCAATTCAGTACCGCGGTCGTCGCAGGCGGAACCAACCCGGCGGGCAGCCACCGGCCACCACTCCAGCCGACCATCTGACAGAACCGGCGAGCGAGCCCTCTGGCCACTGATCGCGGCCCCATCCCATCTGCAAACCGCAATAAACACAACGGAAGGAATTCACACCATGTCCAAAAGAACCACTCTCGTACTTGCGGGGGTCGTGACCCTCGCGCTCACCCTGTCGGCTTGCGGTTCAAGCAGCTCGGGGTCGAGTAGCAGTAGCTCGACTGGGGGTTCGGCGAAGAAGGGCGGCCTGATCTCGATAATTGTCAACGACCCGGCGAACCCGTACTGGCTAACAGAGGGGAACGTTGCCGCGGCCGAGGCCAAGGCACTCGGCTACACCGCCACGGTGGGTGCGCATAAGGGTGACACGAACACCGAGAGCAACCTGATTGACACCGCCATCACCAACAAGTCGGTCGCCATCATCCTCGACCCTGCGAACGCCGACGGCTCCGTTGGCGCGGTGAAGAAGGCCAACGCTGCAAAGATCCCGGTGTTCCTGGTCAACGCTGAGATCAACCAGGAGGGACTGACTAAGGGCCAACTGGTCTCCAACAATGCCCAGGGCGCCGCCCTCGGTGCGCAAGAGTGGGTGAAGGATGTCGTCCAGAGCGGCAAGTTCGTCGAACTCCTCGGTGCACCCTCGGACAACAACGCCGCCACCCGCTCCAACGGGTACAAGACGGTCCTGTCCCAGTACCCGAAGCTCGTCGAGGTCGGCAAGGAGGTCGCGAACTGGGACCGGACCCAGGGCCACGACAAGATGCAGACGATGCTCCAGGCGCACCCGGACATCATCGGCGTCATCTCCGGAAACGACGAGATGGCTCTCGGTGCCATTGCCGCTCTCAAGTCGGCCGGCAAGCTGAGTCAGATCAAGGTCGGCGGCTTTGACGGCTCCCCCGACGCCGCGGCGGCCATCAAGGCCGGCGAGTTGCAGTACACCGTGCTCCAGCCGGTTGCGAGTTTCTCCAAGAAGGCCGTTGACGAGGCGGACTCCTTCCTGCGCACGGGCAAGACGGGTTCCTCGACAGAGAAGCAGGCATTCAACTGCATCCTCATCACCAAGGCGAACGTCAACGACTTCATCGCGCCGTTCCAGCTGAAGTCCTAACCAAGCGGCGGTGGCGGCGGCCATCCTCCGCCACCGCCCCTGCACCAAGTCCACAGCAACCCTTCAAGGCAGGGAGTTCGAGCCGATGAGCTACCTTCTCAATGATCCGGCCGATTTTCGCGAGGAGATGATCAGGGGGTTCGTCGCGGCAAACTCTGAGTTCGTGCGACCCGTCGACGGCGGGGTGGTCCGTGCTCATGGCACGCCGCCGGGCGAAGTGGCCGTGGTCATCGGCGGTGGCTCGGGTCACTATCCGGCCTTCGCCGGCCTCGTCGGTCAAGGGCTGGCACACGGTGCCGCGATGGGCGATGTCTTCGCTTCGCCGTCGGCGCACCAAGTCTATTCGGTGGCCAGGTCTGCGGCGACCGACGCCGGGGTGCTTCTCACCTACGGCAACTACGCCGGCGATTGCCTGAATTTCGACCAGGCGGAGGCTCGCCTGGTGGCCGAGGGGATCCCGTGCCGCACCATCGTCGTCACCGACGACATCGCGAGCGCTTCCGAAGATGAGGCCCACAAGCGTCGGGGCGTGGCCGGCGACCTGGTCGTGTTCCGGGCGGCCGGGTGGGCGGCCGCCAAAGGCCGCTCCCTCGACGATGTCTGGGATCTGGCAGGGCGCGCGAACGACCGCACTCGCACGCTTGGTGTGGCCTTCTCGGGATGCACCCTTCCCGGTGCCAGCCACCCGCTGTTCACGGTTCCATCGGGGACGATGTCAGTTGGCATGGGCATCCACGGCGAGCCCGGCATCGCCGCCGATCAGCCGTTGCTCACTGCCACCGAGCTGGCCGGCATCCTCGTCGAGCGACTGCTGGCCTCCCGTCCCGCGGACCTTGCCGACGACGAGTCGAGGGTGGCCGTGATCCTGAACGGCCTGGGCTCGGTCAAGTACGAAGAGCTGTTCCTCACCTACGGCTTCGTCGCGGATCGTCTTGCCGACGCTGGTCTGGTCATCGTCGCTCCCGAGGTCGGCGAGATGGTCACGAGCTTCGAGATGGCCGGCGTGTCCTTGACTCTCGGTTGGCTCGACGACGATCTCGAGCAGGCGTGGCTGTCCCCGGCGGCGACCCCGGCCTGCCGGCGCGGCGTCGTGGACGCCGCCACGCCGGACCGATACATCGCGCCCTTAACTGAATCCGAGACGGTGTCACTGAAGGCGGCGTCGGCCGAATCCCAGGCCGCTGCCGAGAACGTCGTGGCAGCGCT
>ERZ1739051.58-NODE-59-length-11984-cov-6.477324_pt1 | contig 11984 bp, 11 predicted proteins | sample MGYA00581757_ERZ1739051 | MGnify/ENA primary metagenome ERZ1739051 (study PRJEB42929, sample SAMN08275523) | rhizosphere metagenome | isolation source: Rhizospheric soil replicate 3 | host: Colobanthus quitensis | place: Antarctica: Devils point, Livingston Island...
ATTTTTTGCAGCGAGCAACAGACTAAAGATAATAGTATTATACTAAAAAATCAATATTTATTAAAAAATCTGTGGGCTAAAGCCCTGGTCACCCGGGGATCTTGTTATCCGTCGGTTAAAACCGACGGCAAGTTTGTTGTTTGATTAGGCAATTCTGTGTCCTTTATCCGTCGGTGCCTGAAAGTAATTTGTGAATATAAATGCACTTATCTGGTTAAAGATACTACCTTGCCACTTTGGAAAAGAGAAAATAATTTAGAAGATTTGTCAGTTGGCTTAATATTTGACAAAATAAATAACATACAACATATGGAAGGCGTAGTAACAAAACAAAGAAATAAAAGTAACATATTTAAAGGTATTTTCAGGTATATAATTCTTTTGATTTCAATGGCCGGTTATGTGCCAAAGCATGCGACGGTAACCAGGACAATTGCAATGTCGGCTTCTCTTGTTTTTTCGTTTTATCTTGCAAAATTTCAGCCTCACAACACAACATTTGCCTTTATCTATTTCTTCATAAGTGAAGTCTTGTATATCGGGTTTATTATGGTTGTTCTTTCGAAAAACGGCTATCGTCATTGGTTTAAAAAGAAATGGGGCAATGAAGATGACGGATATTTAGTTTATGAAGCCATTCTGGGATTTTTGTTTTTTCATAATGCGTTAAGCCTTGGATATGTTGCTTCCGCCACAGCTGGAAGCTTTTCTGTAATTGATAATAAAGAAATCTTGTTCATAATAGTGGCATTACCTTTTATAACCGGATTTTTAATAAAAATATTTGCAGCAAAAGTGGTTTCAATAGATATTTATTACTGGAAAGACATGTTCCTGGGAAAAAAAATCTGTGACTTTGTGGTTTCCGGACCCTATAAATATTTTAGCAATCCGATGTATGGTATTGGCCAGCTTCCGGCCTATGCAGCTGCAATCTGGTATGGATCAGGATATGGTTTGCTAGCGGCATTATTAAATCAATGCCTGATTTTTACTTTCTATTACATGTTTGAAAAAAAGTTCATTAAAAGGATTTATCTGAATAATCCTGACAATAAGCCAGTCATTTAAATTTTATTACCCATACAGGAACGGTCTCACCTGCTTAATCTCCCCAGCCACCCATAAATTGCCCCATTTTGGCAAAAGTTGCTTTGGGATTTACACAACAGACAGGGATTTTTGAACTGTTTGCAATGATAAATTGTTCCGAAGCTCCCAATACATAATCGGCAACAGTAATGTTCTTTGTAGTCATTATCAGGATAAGATCAGCATTGATTTTCTGGGCAAAATCGATTGTCTGCTCAGCAAAGTTCCCTCTGGGCACTTCATGAATTTCATATTCTATGTTATTTTGTAACAGATATCTGATTGCGAAATTTATGTTTATGTTTGTCTTTTTAAGCAGATTTTTATCGGTAGTAATGGTAACAAGGAAGTGTATTTTTGACTCAAAATATTTGCCCATAAAAATTGCCATCTTTATCTTCTCCTTATTCTCATTCCTGAAATCAACCGGGAAAACAATATTATGATATCTGTCCTGATCAGATGGAGGGTCCTGCACCACGATAAAAGGGACTTTTGATTTGACAATGACTTTTAATGCCCAGCTACCGGTAAGCTTTTGCATTCCCTTCATGCCATGTGTGCCCATTACAACAATACTAGCATCCTTAGTATTTGCAAACTCAGCAATTGCTTTGAAGATGCTGCCTTTAACAATATTAGAACTAATAGTTAAATTGTACTTTTTACTATTTTCTTCAGTAACATGTTGCAGAAGAACCTTTTTCTGTCTATGGGCCGCTACAGTTATTCCCGTAGCAACAATATGAAGAAGACTTATTTCGTTTCCAACCATTCGACTTATTTTCACTGCATGCGCGAGAGCGTACCCTGCAACTTCAGTAAAGTCCCATGGCACAACTATTATTTTTTTATGTTCTTCCATAGCTTTTAAAAGTTTTCAATTTATATCCAAAGTTATTCAGATTTTACCAATTTTCAAACCATTATGTAAATGGGTTGTATACTGTACAATTAATAACTGGTATATAGGGTAAATATTATGACAGACGGTCAAATAATCTGAATAAGAAGGCTCTAACGCACACAACAATGCCATAATTGAATTAAAACTGCGCTTTTCATTTACTGAAAAGGGTGTCTGTAACTTATTAATGCAAAATATTGGCGATATAGTGGAACTTAGCGGCAAACATTTTATTATTTTTGCGCTACAATTTTTATTGACTATAATTGAAAAGGATGAAAAGAATAAAGATAAAACAATTGTTATCCGAACCAGCCCTGGGTTCTGAAGTATTGGTTAAAGGATGGGTAAGAACTAAAAGGGGAAATAAGAATATTGTCTTTATTGCTCTGAATGACGGATCGACAATCAATAATATCCAGGTAGTTGCTGAAACTACCTCTTTTGATGAGAACCTCCTGAAGGATATTTCAACCGGCGCTTGCATCGCTGTAACCGGGAAACTTGTTGAATCACAAGGACAGGGGCAGAATGTCGAAATCAATGCCACTACCATTGAGATTTATGGAAAAAGCGATGCCGAGACATACCCTCTTCAAAAGAAAGGACACTCGATGGAATTCCTGAGGGAGAACGCACATCTCCGGTTAAGAACGAATACATTTGGTGCCGTCTTCAGAATAAGACACTCAATGGCTTTTGCTATTCATAAGTACTTTAATGATAAAGGGTTTTTCTATCTTCATACTCCTATAATTACAGGCAGCGATGCTGAAGGAGCAGGTGAAATGTTTCATGTTACCACCATGGACATGAAAAACATGCCCCATAATGCGGATGGTTCAGTTGATTTCAGAAACGATTTCTTTGGAAAGGAGACAAACCTTACCGTTTCCGGACAGCTCGAAGGAGAACTTGGGGCTCTTGCTTTAGGTGATATTTATACTTTCGGACCAACCTTCAGGGCAGAAAACTCAAACACCCCCAGGCACCTTGCGGAATTCTGGATGATAGAGCCTGAAATGGCATTCTATGACCTTAATGATAACATGGATCTCGCGGAGGAATTTGTCAAATACCTGATAAAGTATGCACTTGACAACTGTCTTGAAGATCTTGAGTTCCTCAATAATATGATTGACAAAACACTTCTTGAGAAACTTAAATTTGTACTTGAAAATCAGTTTGTCAGAATCACATATACCGAAGCTGTATCCATTCTCACTGCTTCAGGGAAAAAATGGGAATACCAGGTAGGCTGGGGCCGCGACCTGCAAGCTGAACATGAAAGGTATCTTGTTGAAGTACACTTCAAGCGACCGGTGATCCTGACTGATTATCCGAAAGAGATTAAGGCTTTTTATATGAAACAGAACGGCGATGGCAAAACAGTCAGAGCTATGGATGTTTTGTTCCCGGCTATTGGTGAAATAATAGGAGGATCGCAAAGAGAAGAACAATACGACACGTTGCTGGCACGCATTAAAGAGATGAAAATGCCTGAGAAGGAACTCTGGTGGTACCTCGAAACCAGAAAATTTGGTACTGCACCACATAGCGGATTTGGTCTTGGCTTTGAACGACTCATATCGTTTGTTACAGGAATGTCAAATATCAGAGATGTGATTCCATTTCCCAGAACACCTAAGAATGCTGAATTTTAGAAATGCTTTATCAGTAGAACTTTTGTTGACAAGAAAAGGATGTTAAAGCAAAGGTTACAACAGAAGTTGCTTCAGAAACTATCGCCGCAGCAGATCCAGATGATCAAACTGCTGGAGGTTCCTACTTTGCAGATTGAGCAGCGTATTAAGAAAGAGCTTGAGGAAAATCCTGCCCTTGAAGAGGGCCAGGAGGAAGAAGATATTCCTTCAGAAGCGGAAGAAGAACAATTCGAGGATACAGACAAAGATAAAGAGGAATTTACTCTCGATGATTATATTGAAGAGGACGAAATTCCTGATTACCGTCTTCAGACAAAAAACTATAGCAAAGACGAAGAAAAAAGAACCGAGATTCCTTTTTCTGTCGGATTCTCTTTTTATGAGCATCTCGAATCACAACTTGGCCTGCGCGACCTTACTGATAAACAGAAAATTCTCGGGGAATACATTCTTGGGAATATAGATGAGGATGGATATCTGAGACGTGAACTGATTAACATTGTTGATGATCTGGCCTTCCTTCAGAATGTCGAAACTACAGTAAGCGAACTCACAGAGGTATTGAAGATAATACAGGATCTTGAACCTGCCGGAGTAGGCGCAAGAACACTCAGAGAGTGTCTTTTGCTTCAACTTGAAAAACGAGACAAGTCGCAACCTTTTATGAATCTGGCACATACAATCTTGGATTTACATTTTGAAGAATTCACTAAAAGGCATTACGACAAGATAGTCGCAAGACTCGGGATATCAGAAAATGAACTGAAATCAGCAATTGACGAGATTCTTAAACTTAACCCCAAACCGGGTGGAGTATTTAGCGATCCGTTTAATAAGACATCTCAGCCTATAATTCCCGATTTTATTCTTGAACTTTCTGAAGATGGTTTCGACCTTCATCTTAATTCACGAAACCTTCCTGAACTAAGGTTAAGCTCTGCATATAGCGAAATGCTTCAATCGTACAGCAAAGATAAAAGCCAGAAAAAGGAGATGAAAGATGCTGTAATGTTCGTGAAACAGAAAATCGATTCAGCCAAATGGTTCATCGATGCAATAAAGCAGAGGCAGAACACTCTTCTTCTCACCATGAATGCTATACTCGAGTATCAGCAGGAATACTTCATCGACGGCGATGAAACAAAATTAAAACCGATGATCCTTAAAGATGTCGCTGAAATGACAGGGCTCGACATTTCAACAGTATCAAGGGTCGCGAACAGCAAATTTATTCAAACTCACTTCGGAATATTTTCTTTGAAGTTCTTCTTTTCAGAAGGACTTCAGACAGATAGCGGAGAAGAAGTATCGACAAGAGAAATCAAAAGGATCTTGCAGGATTGTATAGAAAATGAACAAAAACGCAGACCATTAACCGATGAGAGGCTTACTGAAATCCTCCAGGAAAAGGGTTACCTGATAGCGCGCAGGACTGTAGCCAAATACCGTGAACAACTTAATATTCCGGTTGCAAGATTAAGGAGGGAGATCTGAATGAGCACTGACGAAAAAAAGAATTTTCCGGATTCTCTGGCAAAAATATTATCTGTTATTTTTCATCCATTGTTTATGCCTGTTTACGGACTGGCAATCATTTTATCTGCACCGACACTTTTGGGGTATCTGCCTTTCGATATAAAGAAAATATTATTTCTTATCGTGATTGTAAATAATGTGCTGATACCTGTGGCGCTATTGCCATTTTTTATCAATAGGAAAATTATCAGCTCATGGGCTATCAGTGACAGAAAAGAAAGGATAATTCCTCTTGTTATAGCAACTATCCTTTATGCAACTACTTCATTTATCATCTTTCGGTTCCCTATTCCTTTCTTCCTGAAATCGTTTATTTTTGCTTTATTATTTCTCTCTCTGGTGGTTACTGTGATCAATCTCTGGTGGAAGATATCGCTTCATTCTGTTGGAGCAGGTGCACTTGTAGCCATTGTAATTATCCTCTCTTTTAAAATGTACACCCCACTTGTATGGTACCTGATTTCAGTGATTATAACAGGCGGATTTGTACTTTCCTCACGTTTGCGGCTTAATTTTCATAACCCACAACAGGTGTGGTTCGGATTTCTTACAGGATTTCTCGGGTTAGCTGTTTTTATGATGCTTCTCCAACAACTCTTTTAACGCTTCTGATAAAAGTATCTTACTTTGCTCAATTATCTCAACTGGCCATGCCGCTTCAGTTGATGGAAGTGAAAATCCGGCTTTTATTTCACCCTGAGAAATGGTGCAAAACCATCCTTTTTCAGCAAGGTAACCTGCAAGGTATTCCTGCTCAGTCTGACCCGGAGTGGGAATCAGCAGTGCCGCTCTATTCAGACTTATAAGGTCCATTATTGTAGTGTAACCCGACCGGCTGATTATGCTTTCACTTCCGGTTATCATATCTTTCATCTCCGATGCAGCAAGATGATTATAATAGAGGATATTACCTGATTTCACAATTTCTTTAGGTTTATCGGGTCTTCCTTCCAGGATTACAGTTAATGGTTCCTGTTCTTTAAGCAAGGTAGCCAGTTTCTGTTTTAACATCTCTCTCTGCGGCTCGGGACCGGATAGAATTACAGTGTTATGTTGAAATTTTATCCGGTTCTGCTGATTAGATTCCTCTATATAATTAAACCTTGACAATATACCGGTGTATCTCACATTATCAGGCAGCCTGACTCCATGCGATAGCCTGCCTGAAACATTCAGTTCCCCCGGCAGATCAGGAATAAAACAGAGTGAATATCTCTTAATTACAGCCCGGTGTAACATAACACCAATTAATTCAAGTAGTCTCAGTGGTTTTGGTAAAGGGATCAGTGGCATGTGAGTCACATATACTGAAATGACATTTTTATTCCATAATCCAAACCGGTTATCGCTGATGACAATATCAATTGCGTGTTCCCGTATAATTTTCTTTAGCCTGAGATGCTCAAGGACAATGTGATACAGAAGCATGGGAGTTTTTAGCAAGAGGATAAGATACTGAGGAAAGTATCGCGAGTATCCTGGTCTGAATCCGCTGAAATTAATATAAGTTAGTCCGGGCAATTCAGTACAGAAAAGCGCAAGGTGCTCCTCACCGGAGCCGATAATAATATTGTTATTCATCTCCTGAAGCTTCCTCGCCAGAGGTATCATTCGTGCAGCATGACCTAATCCCCACTCAAGAGGACATATAAGTATATTTTTACTTCTATTCAATTCTAACCAGATACCTGTGTTTTTATTCCCATGCTTTCAACTTTTGCAGCAATTCCCCTGAGTTCCCTGGCAGGTACTTTTTTTAATTGTCCTCCCTCCGGCGTATCCCTCGATATAGTATAAATCATAACCTCAGACGGTCTGATTCTTTCAATAGCTTTAAGCCATGCAGTAAGTTCAACAGGAGTTGTATTGTCGATAACATTACCGTTGTATAACCCACGTAGAAAAAGTGTCTGTATGATAAGTTTTCCTTTGAATTGGATCATGTTCTTAATAAGTTCTTCCACATAAATACTGACCCTTGGCTGGTTATGGATTTTAATGGTTGAATCAAATGCAGAGTCGAGTTTAAGAATATTCTTATCGACTTTTAATAAAGCTGCTTTAATAAGAGGATTCGCAATTGTTGTGGCATTTGAGAGCACCGCGATCCTGGTCCCGGGGAAGTACTTGTTTCGCAGCGTTATGCTGTCATCAATAATCCCGGGGAATTCCGGGTGAAGGGTAGGCTCAACGTTCCCGGCAAAGGTTATAACATCGGGAGGCTGGTTCTGATCATTCATTTCGGAGAGTTTATTCTCAAGCGCCTTGTAAACATCTTCGCGACCCGGAAGATGGCTGACCGCTTTTTCAATATCCCTTGTCCAGCCACATTCACAATAGATGCAATTGAAATTGCAGATTTTCCGTTTTGTCGGTAAAAGATTTATTCCAAGTGAAACACCAAGCCTTCTGCTTTTTACTGGTCCGAATATTATTTCATTAAAAAGAAATGTGGCCATTTTATACCCTTTTACCGGGTACAAAATTAACATAAAATACTGTAATCTCATGTACTCACTCCTACCTGTGAAATCCGCCTCTCCCCAACCCCTCCGCCTAAGCGGGGCTGGGGTTAAACGAGTCGTGTAACAAAACTCTCAGGCAGGAGCTTCATATTTTGCAGGTCGACATTCTGAAGTAGCAACAACCCTGGGTTTTTACCGGGTTCAATCTTTCCAAACCTGTCCTCCTCTCCCAGTGCTTTAGCGCCATTGAGAGTAGCCCAATATACAAGATCTTCGATTGAAAGCGAAGGGAAATTTAACTGAAGGGTTATAAGCTCGCTGAGGATGTCAAGTTTCGGATTCGAGGCCAGACTGTCAGTACCTATAACTATCACACATCCCTCCTCCAGCAACAGGTTAACGGGCGGGATAGTCTTTTCAATATAATTATTAGAGTTGGGACAGAGACACCAGAATAAATTTTTTCTGATCATAACTGTTTTTATGGTCTCCCTGTCGGCAAATGTATTATGGACCAGGATAAGATTTCCTGACGTGGTTATCTCATTCAGCACTGCATCGGCATGGTTTATAACTGTTTCCAGCCTGGTGGGGAATCCGGTTCGCCTGAATAACGCATTTTCTCCGGCTGTCTCCATAAAATGTATGGAGGTGATTTTATTTTGCGCACTTTTTTTCCTGAGAAGACGTAACAGGGAAAGCGACATTGAATACACGGAATGAGGAACCAACGAGTAAGGAAGATTCAGTTCCTTAGCTTCCACAGATATTCTGATAACTTCATCCATGCGCCGGGCAGCTTTATCCGGATCAAGTCCAAAAACTTCAATCAGGTTGATATACCTAATCCGGCTCTCCTTCTTTAAGATGAAGGTTTCTGTTGTGTTGCAGATATCTGCGCATAGAGAAACACCTCCTTTATACATGTCATTATCAGCAGGGTATGCAGCGGTAACGATTCTATCACCATGTACATCCCTGGTGCTTATGATCTGTTCAATAAAACTTCCCAGACCACCACCCTGTGCTATAGCCCCTTTCAAATGCGATAACTCAAGATGACAATGGCAGTTCACAAAACCCGGAATAATAATTCCATTGTGAAATTCTACTGAGTATTTTTCAGTCAGGTCTCCGGCTGTATCTTCAATATTTGTAATAGTTCCATCATCCTCTGTAGTTACTATTGCCCGTTTAAGCAGAGGACCTGAATTGGTGATCAGGTATTGTGACGCGAAGCGTTTCATACTGACCCTGAGGTGTATGTAATAGATATTTTTTCTATTCTCAGATGCTTCCCCCAATCATCGGGATAGTTGTCAAAATTGTAGAGCAAACCTCTAAAATGAAGATGTGATTTATCAGCTGCCTTTACATTAATTGAATAAATGTGTGGCTGACCATCTTTTATGTAATTAAAGGTTGGAATATAATGCCGTTTCCCTGTTTCAATACTGTCGGGGTGACAAGTGTAAGCAGTCATTCGCGGGTTTACCGACTGATCGTCGGGGAACAGTGTGACTGTATAAGTAATTGTGTATAATCCTGTATTACTGACTGTTATGTCAAAATCTGTAGAATCAATACCTGCTGGGTCAGGGAATGAATAAAAATCTTTCCCCGGCCATAAGTTTGAAACCCGGCTTTGCAGAAGTACCACCTCTTTTTCATATCGTGATTCCATCTTACTTACTATTCCCAAAACCTGATCATAAATCTTAATAAGTTGTTTCGGTTTTTTGATGAAATAGTACTTCATTGTTTTATCAAAAGTTTCTTTAGTAAAACCATGTTTTTCAATGACTTCCCTATACGACGAAATAGAATCAAGTGCATTATACCAATGATTTATCTTAGGAAGCATAATAAGTCCGTCGGTAATGTAGAGATCTGTCAAAACAGATATCATTTCCTTTTCGGGTATCAGGTTCCTGTGGTCAAGTTTATTCTTCCTGCTGGAACAAGCGCCGGCGATTAATGAAAACAATATCAGTATGAGAATAGTAAACCGGGTCATAGTGATTTATTTTTAGGATTCAGGAATTTTTTTGTAAGAAACCGAACCGGGTACCATGCTGCCCAGTATCCTATTAACAAAACAGTTCCCGGAACAATGATGAAATCTTTGAGTTTCATAACAACCGGATAGGAATCCATGATAAGAGATTCACTCTGGAGCTTAATAAGTCCAAAAGTTTGCTGCAGCCAGCAAATAATAAAACCAAGGATAATACCGGCAAAAGCACCTATTATTGAGATAAGCCATCCCTCAAAAATGAAGATCTTCCGGATCAGGTTGTTGTCAGCTCCCAGGCTTTTAAGTATTTCAATATCACGTTCTTTTTCGATTATCAGCATTGTAAGGGAGCCAATAATATTGAATGAAGCAATAATAAGTATAAGCGTGAGGATGAAGAATATGGCAAGTCTTTCTGATTTCATCACCTTATAAAATATCTCCTGTTGTTCATAGCGGTTCCTGACTATGAAGCCCTTTCCGAAGATTTTTGCAATGCTCTTTTGTATTGTCTGTGGATCTTTCTGATCAGTAAATTTAATTTCCACTGATGTTACCCCTTTATCTATTTCAGTAAGTTCACGGGCAACTTCAATAGGGATATAGACATATTTTGAATCATACTCCTTTTCAACCTCAAAAATCCCGGAGGGGAAAATATATTTATTTTTTAACGCGGTCTCAGGATTGAAATTTGTATTTCCTGTCTTACGCGGAAGAATAATATTTAAGGGAGTGATAAAGTTAATCCTCATTCCAAGATATTGGGCAACTCCTAACCCCGGAATAGCATAAACTCGACCTTTGTCGTTTTTCAGAATAAAATCGCCTTCCCACATCGAGCTGTCGATATTAGTGACCATGGCATAGTTTTCATCGACACCTTTAATGGTTGCGATATATTGCCGGTCACCATATTTCAAAAGTGCATTTTCTTCAATTGTAAGAGAATAGCACGACAACCCCTTAACATTTGCAAGAAGTTTCAGACGGGCTGTGTCGGCAATGAAGGTTTTACCTTCTGCAGCTGTTATCTTAATGTCAGGGTCAAATTTGTTGAAAATGGCGGTTACCATTGTTTCAAGTCCGTTAAATACTGAAAGGATAATGATCAGGGCCATTGTCCCAACAGCGACTCCGGCTACAGAAACGGTAGAAATAACATTTATAGCGTTTCGCGATTTTTTTGCGAACAGATACCTTTTTGCTATATATAATGAGAGCTTCACTTATCTTATTTTCTGGCAGTAACGAGTAATCCGGTTCCTGTTTTATGCGTTATACGGAGATCAAAAATGTTAAGAATAATTGAAACAGGGAAGAAAATCAAATAATAAAATGGAAGAATAATAAAAAAGAGGTATGAGACATTTAGCACCTGTATCGGAAACTTCATCGATAATCGCCATGATATATTCCCGGGTTTTCAATACGTATATCCTGCTTCGATCTTCCTGAACCCGGCAAGTGAAAGTTTTTCAGTTATATCCTTAATGCTGTACCCGTCCCTGACATGTTCATCAATAAAGGATTCTTCATTGGCGTTATGTACATCCGATCCGCCCTTGTCTGAAGGAGTTGATATTAATAAGATGCCATTGTCTTTCAGCGAGTTATAAAAGTTCTTAAATACTAATACATCCTCTTCAATATGCTCCATTACATCTACTGAAAGGATAATATTATAACTGTCACTATCAGCGAGGGCAGTAAGATCGCCGGTCTGGAAATTTACCCTTTCCGACAAACCTGATCTGCCGAAGAAACTGTTGCAATCGTTTATCTGTTCACTGTTGATATCAATTGCTTTAATATTCCATCGGCTATTCATTCTGCTCATTCGCCATGTGTACTGGCCAAATCCCGAACCGGCATCCAGAACTGAAGCTTCTCCGGGAAACTGGCGGGCGATTTTCCGCAACGCCTTTTTTACATGCCAGGTGCGCAGGAGCAAAAGGTCGAGAAGGAAATAAAGGGTTTTTCGCATAAACAAAGACCCTGCAAAGAATCTTCCCAGTGATCTTTTAATAGGTTCGTATTGCATATATTTCAGGATTTCAGAAGCTTGTCTATCTTGTCAATATAGTCAAGACTGTCATCAATATGGAATGCAATATCAGGGACAATGCGTACTTGAGTTCTGACTTTTTGACCCAGATCAAATCTGATCTTTTAACTATGTTCCTGTCTAGATTTCAGGACCTCCTCCTTATTTGTTGCCGGGAAACTACTTAGTTCGCCCTTTGCAACTAAGAGATCGGGGCTACCTCTTACCCGTGGATATGATCTTAATTTTCCATGTG
>ERZ1739051.59-NODE-60-length-11909-cov-14.881053_pt1 | contig 11909 bp, 14 predicted proteins | sample MGYA00581757_ERZ1739051 | MGnify/ENA primary metagenome ERZ1739051 (study PRJEB42929, sample SAMN08275523) | rhizosphere metagenome | isolation source: Rhizospheric soil replicate 3 | host: Colobanthus quitensis | place: Antarctica: Devils point, Livingston Island...
GGCTGCGTTAGCAGGTTTCCATCACCGTTGGCAGCAAAAACTGTGCCTTCCATGATGGAAACCCGCTAACGGTCCGTGCCGACGTAGCCGGCGGTGAGCGGGAGGCGGGCACACGGCATACTCCCGGGTGTTCTGGACCTATGCTGTTCCACGGATGAGTCGGTCAGACGGTCGCGTCGATGCTGAGGTCCCGGGTTTCCGGGTAACGCACATCGCCGAGGAACGTCCGGGCTCCACAGGGCAAGGTGATGGTTAACGGCCATCCGGGGCGACCCGCGGGACAGTGCCACAGAAAACAGACCGCCACGACGAACCACCCGGCTTCGGCCGGACAGGCGTCGAGGTAAGGGTGAAACGGTGGTGTAAGAGACCACCAGCACTCCAGGTGACTGGAGTGGCTAGGTAAACCCCACCTGGAGCAAGGTCAGACAGCAAGCGTTCGAGGGCGGCCCGCCCGAGCTTGCGGGTAGACCGCTAGAGGTGCTCGGCAACGAGTACCCGAGATGGATGACCGTCCGTCGCATGCCGGTAACGGCGCGCGGCGACAGAACCCGGCGTACCGACCGACTCATCCACTTATAGCCGTCTGACCTGCGGCGGAGCGGGGGGGCGATGCCGACGCACCGTCCGGAGGGCGATACCAGGGTGAGCCCGTTCAACAGGACGAGAATTGATAGGCCTTGCCATCAAGGACGACTTGGTGACGTTGGTGGACCGTCGGTCTGCCCCCGTCGGTCATCGTCACGTCCGTCACGTAGATCCGACCCCTCGGGTGGAGACCTTTGACCCGATTCGATGTCAGCGTGTATCCGGAATCGAGTGTCGTCGTCAGGACGTTCGGGACCATGTGAATCCTCTTCGAAGACGGCAGGGTCTTCGCACCGGGCACGATAGCGTTGAGGCATCGAGCGAAGTCAACGTCGGCCCGATCTCCGGGGTACTGGGCGGCGATGACGGCTCGTATCCCGTCGTCGGGTTTGTACTGGAACGCCTGGTTGATGTCGTGGTACATCGTGAGGATGAGCGCTACGTCGGCTGCCTTTTGGTCCGTCGTCGTTGATGCCGACGAGCCCTGGCCTCCGTCTCCGCTGCTACATGCGGCGGTCAAGAGAGCCACCAGGGCCGCTACAACCATCATCCGCCTCATCGCTACCTCCGTGTCAGCCGAGCCTAGGAGCGAGGTCTTGGACTTTCCTTGGCATGGTCGAGGCTCAGCCTGGCGCTGGTGGGATGTCGGGGATGTCATGGCCTTACGCCAGCACCCGCGTGAGTGTCCTGATCGCGGGCCGAAGGTCCCTGTCGGTGCGGATGTGCTCTAACCATGCTTAGAGGGCGACCAAGAAGGCGAATGTGCAATGAACGCGACCATAGGAGGTGCACGTATGGACCTCGACGCTCTGCTGCTGGAGGCCGAGCCAGCTGTGCTGGATGAGGCGTACGCCGCTCTTCATGGCCGGCACGTCACCCATTACGAACTGGCCGGAGAGACGTTCACGCGGCAGAGACTGGCCGACCTGTTCAGGCTTGTGTTGGCCGCAATCCGTACTCGCGACCTGGCCGCGGTGAGCGCCTACTCCGAGGGGATCGCGGAGGAGCGCTTCAACCACGGCTACGACATCTCCGAAGTGCAGATGGCATTCAACTCCCTGGAAGAGGCGATGTGGCGACGTGTGGTCTCTGCGGAACCCCCCGGCGACCTCGCCGAGGCGATCGGCATGCTGAGCACTGTCCTGGGCTTTGGCAAGGACGCCGTCGCACGCAAGTACCTTTCCCTCGCCTGTAACCGGCGCGTCCCCTCACTAGACCTCTCGGCGTTGTTCGCCGGCGCTACCGCGTGACTCAACACCATCGAGAGTGTTGACAGTCCATCTCTCGTGTCGATTTCGCCATCGACTGTTCGTCGTGTGGTTAGACGGTGCCGCCGGGCCCCGCAATCGCACAGGAGGTCAGCATGTCCAATCCCATCGTCCATGCCGAGATCCGTTCTTCCGACCCGGGCGCGACACGTGAGTTCTTCGGCGCGCTGTTCGGCTGGAGCTTTCCCGACGGTGCAATCCCTGAGTACACGTACGTCGACACTGGCGTGCCTGACGCCCTGCCGGCTGGCATCAGCCCACTTCAGGGCGGGAGCCCGCTGGTGACATTCTTCGTGGGCGTCGAGGACATCGATGCCACTATCGGAGAGGTCAAGCGACTCGGCGGTAGCCTCGTCCAGGAGCCGTCACGGGTGCCAGGAGTGGCCTTCGCGCTGGTCGCCGACCCTGCCGGCCAGGTTATCGGTCTCGCTCAGCAAGGCTGAGTCCTGACGGCCGTCGTCGTCGCCATGTCCTCGTCTGCGAGGATGAGTTTCATGACTTATCTTGCTGCCGAGGACCGCTACGAATCGATGACCTACCGCCGGGTGGGGCGCAGCGGAGTCAAGCTTCCGCTGATCTCGCTGGGCCTGTGGCACAACTTTGGGGACGCCCGGCCGCTGGAGCGCCAGCGGGCGATCCTGCGTCGTGCCTTCGACCTCGGTGTCTGTCACATCGACCTGGCCAACAACTACGGTCCGCCGTACGGCTCTGCCGAGGCCAACTTTGGAACCATCCTGCGGCAGGATCTCCTGCCCTACCGCGACGAGCTCTTCCTCTCCACCAAGGCCGGCTACGACATGTGGCCCGGGCCGTATGGCGAGTTCGGCTCTCGTAAGTACCTGCTGGCCAGCCTGGACCAGTCGCTGACGCGGATGGGTGTCGACTACGTCGATGTTTTCTACTCGCACCGGCCTGACCCGGAGACCCCGCTCGAAGAGACCATGGGCGCGCTGGACACTGCGGTCCGTTCGGGCAAAGCCTTGTACGCGGGCATCTCGTCGTACTCTCCGGAGCGGACGGCCGAGGCCGCCAGGATCCTTGGCGAGCTCGGCACGCCGCTGTTCATCCACCAGCCGTCCTACTCGATGCTCAACCGCTGGGTCGAGGGTGGCCTGCTCGACACCCTGGGAGAGGTCGGCGCCGGGTGCATCGCGTTCTCGCCGCTGGCACAAGGGATGTTGACCGACAAGTACCTGGGCGGTATTCCGTCCGACTCGCGGATGGCTGAGGACTCATCGCTGCCGAAGGACCTGCTGACCGAGCAGAACCTCACCCACCTCCGCGCGCTGAACGAGATCGCGGGGCGCCGGGGCCAGTCGCTGGCCCAGATGGCGCTTGCCTGGATCGCCCGCGACCAGAGGGTCAGCTCGGTCCTGGTCGGTGCCTCGTCGGTCAGGCAGCTCGAACAGAACATCGCGGCGCTGGACAACCTCGACTTCAGTGCTGACGAGCTGACCGAGATCGACAAGCACGCGGTTGAGGGCGGCATCGACCTATGGCGGGGTCAGGCCACGAGCTGATCCGACCTGGCAGGTCAGACCCGCCTGATCTGACCTGCCAGGTCAGACCGCGTCAGTCGTTGTGCCGCTCAGCGCCCGTCTCTTCCATCTGGTCGGACAGCTGGTCGGACAGGTGGTCGGCGAGGTGGCGGTCCGGGCGTGCGACGGAGAAGTACACCGCGCCAACGACCAGGATCCCCAGCACGACGACAAGGGTGATCCAGTCGAGGTTGAACAGAGCGCCGCGGGGGCTGCCGAGGCCGGTGGGCGCGAGGACGTTGACCAGCATGAAGCCCAGGTAGCCGGCAGCCAGGACGCTGACGAGCCAGGCCCATCGACCCAGGCGGAACGCCCCTTCGGGCACCCAACCGCGGGAACGCGCGATCATCGAGCCGATCACCGTCAGCAGGAACGACAGGTAGATCCCGGAGACACCGAACGACACAAGTGCGGTCAGGGCGTTGATGCCGGCCGGGAAGGTGAACCACAGGATGTGCACGTCCTTGGACGGGTTGATGTTCACCAGCAAGGTGAACAGCACCGGGACGAGGGCACCGACGATCAGGGCGTTGGTCGGCGTGTGGAACCTCGGCGAGATCTTTCGCACCCATGAGCTGCCGGGGACCGCACCGTCGCGAGCGTAGGAGAAGGCCAGCCGGGCCCCGGCGCCCTGGACAGCCGTACCGCACGAGAAGAACGCGATGATCACCATGACGAGGAAGAAGTCCTGCAACCACTGCGGCAGCTGGGACAGGATCAGCGGGATTCCGCCTGCGAACGAGGTCGCTGCTGCGTAACCCTTGGGGCTTGACGGCGTGGCGAGCAGCAGACTTGCGACCAGGACGAAGGACGCGACTCCGCCATACAGAAGGGCGGAGCGCATCGCGCGGGGAACCTGCCGGCTCGCATCGACGGTCTCCTCGGCGACGTCACCAGCCGCCTCGAAACCGTAGAAGATGTAGACGTGCGCGAGGATCGCGACCAGTGCCGCGCCAGTCCACCAGCTGCCGCCGAAGTCGACCTGCAAGCTGTTGGTGGCCACGGTCTCGGCGCCCTGGGTGGAGAACAGGAAGCTGAACCCGTGGTGGAAGCCGACGATGCCCAGCGCGATGGCGACCCCGAATGTCCCGATGGTCTCGACGTACACACCGATGCGAGCGACGCGACCCAGGACCTTGGCGCCGACGGTGTTCAGCGCCGTCTGTAGCAGGATCATCAACAGGGTGAAGAGCAGGATCGTGCCGTGGCTGGTCGGGTCGAGCGAGGTGTTGAACCACTGGTTGATCAGGTCAGAGATGTACGGGACGACGCCGGTGTCGACACTGGCCACCGTGACCAGCAGGGCGATGCCATAGATCCAGCCGACCCACCAGCCGAAGGCCGGGCCGACCGAGTACTTGCCGTACTGGTACAGCGCCCCGGCCACGGGGTAGTGGCTACCGAGCTCTCCGAACACCAGCGCCACCAGCAACATCCCGGCTACGACGGGCAGCATCAGCCAGATGTAGCGAGGGCCGGCCGCGCCGACGCCGAGCACGAACAGGGAGTAGATCCCCACCATCGGGGAAAGATAGGAGAAGGAGATGCTGAAGTTGTCGAAGAACGACAACACGCGCGACAGCTCCTGGCGGTAGCCAAGATCTGTGAGGCGGCTGTCATCGGGCGCGCCGTGCACTGGCGCTTCTTGGGTCGAACCGGCCATCCAAGCCTCCTGTGGAAAGGTCCCTCAGACCACAGGATGCTCCGCGCCGGACCGATACACATCGGCCGCGACAAGTGCGGACGGCTACGTCATCGGTGGTGGTGTCGATGAACCGCAAAGGCGCCATCGCCCGCCGCAAGCGCCTTGAGTGGACACCAGCAGTCCGAGACCTCAGTCAATAGGACTACGTAGTTGATGGGAGGTGTCGGTCGGTTGTTCGGGCCTAGCCTCGATCTGCCGGGGGCTCGATGGGAGTGAGGACCAGATGAAGGCGGGAATGGGCGCTTGGCTGATCTGCTCAACGATCTGTGTCCTCGGTCTCGCCTACGGCCAGATCGCGTTGTCGGCATACTTCCTCGCACTTTCGTGTGTGCTGCCGCACTTTGTCGCCAAGGAGCTCGAGCGGCGGCGCTCGTAGTCTGAGATCCATGCGCCTCACTCATCTCGGACATGCCTGCCTGCTGGTCGAGACCGGTGGTCAACGCGTCCTGATCGACCCAGGTGTGTTCTCGCCCGGCTTCGTGGACGTGACCGGGCTGGACGTCATCCTGGTCACCCATCAGCACTCGGATCACCTTGATCTGCAACGACTTCCAGCCATCTTGGAGGCCAACCCCCAAGCCAGGCTGTATGCCGAGCCGCAGGCCGCCGCTGTCATGGCGGAGGCGGGGGTGGCATCGGAGCTCACAATGGCTGGGGAGGTGTTGACGTTCGGGCGGGTCCAGATAACACCCGTGGGCGAGAAGCACGCTCTGATCAACGAGGCGCTGCCCCGGATCGGCAACCTGGGTCTCGTTCTTCGTTCGGAGTCGGAACCGAGCCTGTTCCACCCCGGCGACGCCTACGACGGTGAACCCGGGCAGATTGACATCCTCGCGCTGCCACTCAACGCACCGTGGACGGCCAGTCGCGACACCGTGGCTTTCGCCCAGCGGATCTCACCGAGGGTCAGCATTCCGATCCACGACATGCTGCTCAGCGCGATAGGCCGCCAGCTCTATCTGTCCCACGTGCAGAGCTTCGGGCCGAAGGGCATGGAGGTGCGCGACCTCTCTGACGGTGCATCTGTCGACTTCACCTGAGCTGGCGCGCGCAATCTGAGCTGCCTCCATCGCTGGTATCTCCGTACGGGGCAGGCCGGTCGTTGTTACCGTCACTGCCATGCACACTCCGGGATCCTCCGCGGCGTTGAGCCTGCGTGGTCTGTCCAAGGCCTATGGGCAGACGCTTGCGGTCGATCGGCTTGATCTGGATGTGCCGCGGGGGTCGTTCTTCGGACTTGTGGGACCCAACGGGGCAGGCAAGACCACCACGCTGTCCATGGCGACGGGGCTGCTGCGACCCGACGCCGGCACGGTTCACGTTCTCGGTCACGATGTCTGGTCCGACACCGTCCGGGCGAAACAGCTGGTCGGCATCCTGCCCGACGGGCTCCGACTCTTCGACCGTCTCACCGGGCTGCAGCTCATCTGCTACTCGGGTCTGTTGCGCGGCATGGATCGCAGGGTGGTCACCGATCGCGCTCATGAGCTTCTCGATGCTCTGGGCCTGGCGGAGGCGGATGGCGTTCTGGTTGTTGACTACTCGGCCGGTATGACGAAGAAGATCTCGCTCGCCTGCGCCCTGATCCACGCTCCTCGGCTCCTGGTGCTCGACGAGCCTTTCGAAGCCGTCGACCCGATATCAGCCACGACCATCCGTCAGATCCTCGAGGGCTACGCCGCTTCCGGTGGCACGGTGATCCTGTCCAGCCACGTGATGGACCTGGTCCAGCGGTTGTGCGATCGGGTCGCCATCGTGGCGGCCGGGCAGATCCGCGCGGAGGGCACGCTCGACGAAGTCCGTTCCGGGATGACCCTGGAGGAACGTTTCGTCGACCTGGTCGGCGGACAGACCGACGTCGGGGAGGGCCTGGCGTGGTTGCGCTCATCGTCGGACTGAAATGGCAGCTGCTTCGTAACGGACTTAGGCGCAGCACTCCGCAGCTGGTGGGAATGATCATCGCCGTGTTGTACGGGCTGGGCGTTCTCACTGTGGCGCTGTCGGGGCTCATCGCGCTGAGGTTCGCGCTGCCCAGCGACGTCGCCCGGACCGTGATCATCATCGGAGGCAGCTTGGTGATGCTCGGATGGGCGATCCTGCCGGTGCTCGCCTACGGCATTGACGAGACTCTCGACCCTGCGCGGTTCGCGACGTTCGCGGTGCCTCGGCGTCAGCTGGTGATCGGCCTGCTCCTTTCGTCCCTGGTCAGTGTCCCGGCGGCGGTCATGGCGATTCTGGGGCTCGCGACCGTCATCACCTGGTCGCGTTCTCTGCTGGCCGTGGTGGTCGCCCCGGTGGCTGCGGTGGTTGCGGTTCTCACCTGTGTCGCGCTCGGCAGGGTCACCTCAACGGCGTCCTTCGCCATGTCCCGACGCCGCAGGGGCAAGGAGGCATTGCTGTTCTTGATGCTCCTGTTGTCGCTGGGCGTCGGGGTTGCGGTCTCGTCGATCATGAAGCGGGCATCCTCGCCCGGGCTGCTGCCACACCTGGCGGACGTGCTGGGTTGGACCCCGCTGGGTCTGGCCTGGTCTGCACCGGCCGATATCGTCGACGGCGCGATCGGCTCCGGTCTGCTGCGGCTTGCCCTGGGACTGGTGTTCCTGGTTGTGATGCTGGTGGCCTGGGACTCCCTGTTGCGAGCAGCGCTGGAGAATCCGCGGGCGACGGCGGGCGCCGCCCCCGCCACGCGCAATACAGGGCTCGGGTGGTTCGGCCGGCTGCCTCCGACCCCCACCGGCGCCGTGGCCGCTCGCTCGATCGTCTCCTGGCGGCGGGACCCGCGATACGTGGCTTCGGTCGTGCTGGTCCTCGTGCTTCCGTTGGGTCTGTTGCTGCCCGCGCTCACTGGTGGTGACAGCGCCTGGACCCTGGCCATGGCACCGGTCGCGGGATTCATGCTGGGCTGGAGCACGCACAACGACATCGCGTATGACGGGACGGCGTTCTGGGGGCATGTCGCCACCGGAGTGTCCGGCCGCGCAGACCGCATCGGCCGTCTGGCACCGACCGCGTTCGCGGGTTCACTCCTGCTGCCGGGTTATGCAGCAGTGTCCTGTGTGCTGATCGGCCGATGGAGCCTTTGGCCGGCGTTGTTCGGCATAGGGCTGGGATTCCTGCTCACCGGATTCGGCGTGGCCAGTGTGATGAGCGCACTCAGGCCCTACCCCGTCCCGGGTCCGGGTGAGAACCCGTTCGGTGCTCCACCCGGTTCGTCGGCCCTCACGGTGCTCGTGCAGGCGGTGGCCGGCACTGCCGTCTTCGTCCTGAACCTGCCCCTGCTCGGGGTCGGGATCGGAGCCCTCATGGGGAACGTCTGGATGGGTTGGTTGTGCCTCGGGTTGGCCGTGGTCCTGGGGTCCGGTGCGCTGGCCCTCGGGACGTGGTGGGGCGCCCGTCTCTACGAACGTCGCGCACCCGAGCTGCTGGCCGACCTGTCCCGTATTCGATAGCCAAGCTGAGCTGCGTGGCCCGCTTGGGGTTCGGGGGTGTGACGTCAGTTATTCGAAGCCAGCCAGGCCGCCCCGATGATGCCTGCCGAGTTGGCGAGCTGGGCGGCCACGATCGGCGCCCGCAGATGCAGGAGCGGCAAGAACTTCTCGGCTTTCCTCGACACCCCGCCACCGACGACGATCAGGTCTGGCCAGAGCAGGTTCTCGACGTGGGAGTAGTAGCGCTGTAGACGCTCAGCCCACTCCGGCCACGACAGGTTCTGGTCGTCTCGGATGCTCGCGGCCGCCTGGCTCTCGGCGTCGTGTCCGTCGATCTCAAGATGCCCGAGCTCGGAGTTGGGGACCAGCACGCCGTTGTACAGCAGCGCGGACCCGATGCCCGTTCCCAGGGTCGTCAACAGCACGAGTCCGTCGGCATTGCGTGCGGCGCCGAAGTGGAGCTCGCCGACCCCTGCTGCGTCGGCGTCGTTGACCACCGTGACGGGACGACCGAGCCTGTCGCTCAACAGCTTCCGCGCGTCGGTGCCGATCCAGGCAGGGTCAATGTTCGCGGCGCTTCGCACCACACCGTTGGTGACGACGGCGGGCAAGGTCACGCCGATGGGGGAGTCGCCGGTATCGTCCGCGAAGTGCTTGGCGATCTGCGCGACGAGGTCGGCCACCGCGTCCGGCGAGGACACCTTGGGGGTGTCAAGGCGCAGCCGCTCCCTGGCGAAGACACCCTCGGTCAGATCCACCGGCGCACCCTTGATGCCGCTGCCACCGATGTCGATGCCGAGCGGATGATGCGTGGTGGCCATGGTTTGCCTTCCGGTTGAGACGACGTCGGGGTGTCGGCGGAGCGGGTGTTCGGCTGTAGCGGCTGTCGCGATCAGGGGAGGGTGAGGATCTCGGCGCCTGTCTCGGTGATCAGGATCGTGTGCTCGAACTGCGCAGAGCGCTTGCGGTCCTTGGTCACCACGGTCCAGCCGTCGTCCCACATGTCCCACTGGTCGGTGCCAAGGTTGAGCATCGGCTCGATGGTGAAGGTCATGCCCGGCTCGATCACGGTTTTGTACTCCGGGGCGGCGTCGTAGTGCGGGATCACCAGCCCTGAGTGGAACGCCGTGCCGATGCCGTGGCCGGTGAAGTCCCGGACGACGCCATAGCCAAAGCGTTTGGCATAGCTCTCGATCACCCGGCCGATGATGTTGATCTCGCGGCCGGGCACGGCAGCCTTGATGCCGCGCATCGTGGCCTCAAGGGTGCGTTCGACGAGCAGCCGGGACTCCTCGTCCACCTCACCGCAGAGGTATGTCGCGTCGGTGTCTCCATGGACGCCGCCGATGAACGCGGTGATGTCGATATTGACGATGTCGCCGTCCTCGAGGGGGCGGTCGTCGGGGATGCCGTGGCAGATCACCTCGTTGACGCTGGTGCATACCGACTTCGGGAAGTGGCGATAGCCCAACGTCGAGGGGTAGGCGCCGTGGTCGAGCATGAACTCGTGGGCGATCCGGTCGAGCTCGTCGGTCGTGACGCCGGGAGCGATCGCTTCGGCGGCACTCGCCATCGCCTGCGCCGCGATGCGTCCGGCGATCCGCATCTTCTCGACGGTCTCTGCGTCCTTGACCTCCGGACCGGTGTACTTCGCGGGAGCCGGGCGATCGACATACTCTGGCCGGGCAATGGGGGAGGGCACGGCACGACGTCCGCTGATGGCGCCTGGCGCGACGCTTGCATAGGTGATCGGCATACGGTGGAGTCTAGGCAGGACAGCACAGTCGCCTGGCACGGACAAGTGACCCACGCAGTTGACCCCAAGAGAGGTTGCCATGGCGTTCTGGTTCAACGTGAGCACCGGCAAGGTCGAGGACGACGAGAGCAAGAGTCCACAGGACCGGCTGATGGGGCCGTTCGACACCCACGGTGAGGCGGAGCAGGCGCTGTCCCACGCAAAGGAGAACACCGAGCGCTGGGACGCCGAGGACAAGGCGTGGGACGACTCCGGGCTCGAGGACTGAGCGCCCTGGCTCACCTGAGCCGTTAGCGCGGTGGCCAGCGGTGCACGCTCACGGCATAGCCGCCGTCGTCCGCAAACGCTGACCCTTGCCAGGTTCCGTGCCGTGCCAGCAGCTCCAGCCCCGCCAGAACGCAGGCGCTGTCGTATGCCGCCAGCGTGGTGACCGGGCAGTTGCCGGGCAGGTGCGCGGAGTCCAGACCAAAGCCGGTCACCAGGAGCCCACCGGGGCGCAGGGTCGCGGTCAAGGCAGTCACCGTGCGATCAAGAGTGCCCTCTGCAAGGAGCGGGATGACGTTTCCGGCGGCGACGCAGAGGTCGAACCCGCCCGGTATGCCGTGCTGGTCCAGGTCGAGGGTGGACAGGTCCGCCAGCACCCAGCCCGCACGGGAGCCGGTGACCTCATGTGCCGTTGCCACGGCTGTTGCCACGGCCAGCATGGACTCATCGGCGTCGACCCCCACGCAGTCGTAACCGAGGTCCTGCAACCGAATTGCCACCCGTCCGGTGCCGCACCCGGCATCCAGCACCCGGGCCGGCGGAAGCCCAAGGGCCGCGCAGAACGAGGCCTCGCCGTGCATGTCCTGACCGGTTGCCGCCAGGGCCTCGAACCGGGCCGCATACTCGGACCCGCTGGCCCCTCCGGTCAGCTCGGCCCATCGGGTCCGCGGTGCCTGCTCGCTCACGTGGTCAGCGTAGGCGAGCGCAGAGCTCAGGTGGTGGCCCCGCCGATCTGGCCCAGGGCGTCCTCCCACCGCTGCTGGAGGCTTTGGCTGAGTGCGACGTCCGGGACGTGCTCGTGTCGCAGGTCCAGGCGGGTGCCCTCGCCCTCGGACGTGAGCTGAAGGTCGACCGTTGTCGCTGGGGCCTGGTCATCGGCGTGCCAGGAGAGGCGGACCTGCTGCATCGGGTGGTAGCTGCGCACCACCCCGTGGCTGCCGTCCGCGCTGTGCCACGGCTGCCCCTTGGTGCCGATCTGGGCACCGCTGCCGAGGAGGGCTTCTGCGCCGGCAGGCGTGGTCAGAACCTGCCAGACCTTGTCTATGGAATGGGGCACCACCCGACTCACCTCGATCACGGGGGCACCCAGCGTGCTATCTGTTGGAACCTCGGGCTCTGCTGCTGCTGTCATCGCGACCTCGATTCGCTCCGTCCGGATCGACCGGACGGCTGGGGGAATGTCCAGACAGCCAGCACACCAAGATCGCGGCGATTGCACAATGCCCCGGCGCCGGTTCTTTGGGGGCGAAGGGCGGGTCAGGCCGTATGCCGGGTGCGTTTTCCGCGTTTGGCCGGAAGATGACCCCGGTCAGGCCGTATGCCGGGTGCGTTTTCCGCGTTTGGCCGGAAGATGACCCCGGT
>ERZ1739051.61-NODE-62-length-11896-cov-6.571404_pt1 | contig 11896 bp, 8 predicted proteins | sample MGYA00581757_ERZ1739051 | MGnify/ENA primary metagenome ERZ1739051 (study PRJEB42929, sample SAMN08275523) | rhizosphere metagenome | isolation source: Rhizospheric soil replicate 3 | host: Colobanthus quitensis | place: Antarctica: Devils point, Livingston Island...
GGTCGCAAATATGTTTGCTGTGACTTTTGTTCCGGAATATCGCTGACCTGTTTTTTCAAGCGTCCTTCTCGCTGCAAAATACATGGTTTTTCTGCCAGCCGTTAAGACTTCTGAGTAGTCATCAGCATTGGAGTTTACATTTGTTCCGGCATTATCTATACTGATTCTCAATGTATCTTTTGTAACAATTAGTGCGTAATTACATTCTTCTATGCATTTCTTTGCCAGCGCTATATCCTCTTTAGGTTTCTTCCCGGGGAAGCTAAGATAATTATTGAACTTCTCAATAGCTTCTGAAAACCTTCCTGCATACTGAAGGGCACGCCCGGTAAGTATCAGAATATCTTCAGAAACATCCTTTTTCAGTTCAAGGGCTTTCAGCAAAAATCCGGCTGCCTCTTCCTTTTTATCCGAAAAAAGTGCAGATACACCCGTCTTATAATTCAATTCCGCGTTTGAATTATTATAGACTATTGCCTTAATATATTCATCAAATGCACTGCCATACCAGACACCGCGTTCAGAGAAGTACGAATCACCATCAACGACATGTTTCCAGGCTTCATCAAACCCTGATTTGTCAAGTCTGAAATCCTTTTTGCGAATAGAGACATCTGTCTGCGCCTCTAACACTAAAGAAGATAACAGAAATAAAACGATTAAGGAATGGAGAAGATTTCGCATAGTATCCTTTTTTTATCATCATAAATGTAGCACATTTACCTTATTAAAAAAATATTTCGGATGACAGCTATTCCGGAATGCGGATTTTGCAAAATCCGTAATCGAAAATATTAGTATATTTGTTTCATATTCTTTGCATCCTGTTTAGTAATTTTTAACTCCCCTGCAATTATGGATTATAAATTCATAAACACTGATTACCTTGATTCTGTATCAGGTGGAGACCCTGAGATCACCCGTGAAATTGTTGCAATGTTCAGGGATCAGGTAGTTGAAATATATAATGAAATGAAATCTTATTTTTCTTTAAAGAATTATACTTCTCTGGGACAACTCGCGCACAAAGCTAAATCATCGGTTGCAATAATGGGTATGAATGATCTTGCAGATATGCTTAAATCATTTGAACTTCAAGCCAAAGATGGTAACGAATCTGAATTATATGAATCATATATTGCAAGATTCAAAACTGAAACAGATGCTGCAGTAATTGAGCTCGAGGATTTAGTTAAAAACTCCCTAAATAAGAATTAAATGATCAATATTGCAAAAAAGGATAAAATTGATATTATATCCTTCTCTGTCAATAAGATCAATGCCCTTATTGTTGATGACATCAGAGAAGAGATAAATAAAGTGTTTGATAATTCAAATTCAAGAGTAATAATTGATCTGACAGGTGTTGAATATATCGATAGTTCAGGTTTTGGATGTTTCCTTTCAGTAATGAAGACAGCCCGGAACAATTACGGTGTTCTGAAGTTTGCAAATCCTGAACCGGGTGTTATGGACCTGTTTCATAAGCTTTACCTTCATACAGTGTTTCAGATTTACGAGGATATAGATTCTTGTATCAGGTCATTCAGATAAACCTATTCCTGTTTTTCCCCTTTGCTGAATGATAAACGATCTCCCTCAACATTGATTACGATATTGTCTTCTTTTGAAATACTTCCGCCAATAATCTCTTTCGACAATTCATTTACAATCTCCTTCTGAATTAGTCTTTTAACAGGCCTTGCTCCTAATTGCGGATCATAACCTCGTCCGGTCAGCCAGTCTATTGCCTCCTCAGTGACTAAAAGTTTCAGTTTATACTCTTCGAGCATATGTTCAATATTCTTAAGCTGAATTCTTACAATCTCCTTTATCTGCTCATAATTCAAAGGCCTGAACATTACAATTTCATCAACCCTGTTCAGGAATTCGGGTTTGAGAGATCTTCTCAGCAATAACAAAATCTCATTCCGGAGTTTTTCCTCTTCTTTTTCAGGCATGTTGTTATTCCATTTGTCCATCCTGTCCCTGATGATTTCAGAACCCAGATTTGATGTCATGATGATAATGACATTTTTAAAGTTTATAGTCCGGCCTTTATTGTCAGTAAGGCGGCCCTCATCGAGGACTTGCAGAAGAAGGTTAAACAGATCGGGGTGAGCTTTTTCGATTTCATCAAGAAGAACCACGGAATATGGTTTATGCCTCACGGCTTCGGTCAGTTGACCTCCCTCATCATAACCTACGTAACCGGGAGGTGCACCAATAAGTCTCGATACCGAATGTCTCTCCTGGTATTCCGACATATCGATTCGCGTTAAAAGGTTTTCATCGTTAAACAGGAAACCGGCAAGGGCTCTTGCCAGTTCAGTTTTTCCAACGCCGGTGGTTCCAATAAAAATAAACGATCCGACTGGCCTTTTCTGATCCTGCAGTCCGGCTCGTGATCTTCTCACTGCATCAGCAATAGCTGTAATAGCTTCGTCCTGGCCCACAACTCTTTTATGCAATTCATCCTCAAGCCGTAACAATTTCTCTTTCTCGCTCTCAAGCATCCTCGATACAGGAATGCCGGTCCATTTTGATACGATGGCTGCAATATCTTCAGAGCGCACTTCTTCCTGGATCAGTGATCCTTTGCTTCTCCTCTTTTCTATAGTCTGCTTCAGTCCGGCAATCTCTTTTTCCAATTCAACAATTCTGCCATATCTTATCTCAGCAACTTTTCCGTAATCGCCAGCTCTTTCAGCTTGTTCTGCTTCAAATCGCAGCGATTCAACTGCTTCTTTTTTCGTCTGGACCTTATCAATAATCTCTTTTTCAGATTTCCAGTCAGCCTTTAGGGCATCCCTTCTGGATTGCATATCAGCAAGCTGACGTGATATTTTATCCGCTTTAATTGTATCTCCATCCCTTCTTAGCGCCTCTTTCTCAATTTCAAGTCGGGTTATTGTTCTTTGTGCTTCATCAATCTCCTCTGGAACTGAATTCATTTCCAGTCGTAACCTCGATGCTGCTTCATCAATGAGGTCAATCGCTTTATCGGGTAAGAAGCGGTCAGTAATATACCTTGTGGAAAGGTCCACAGCAGCTATAATTGCTTCATCCCTGATAATCACTTTGTGGTAGGTTTCATACTTCTCACGTATACCCCGGAGGATAGATATGGAATCCGCTCTGTCGGGTTCGTCAACCATTACTACCTGGAACCTTCTCTCAAGGGCTTTATCTTTTTCAAAATATTTCTGATACTCATTTAAAGTGGTGGCGCCTATTGCTCTCAGTTCGCCCCTTGCAAGCGCCGGTTTCAGAATATTGGCAGCATCCATGGCGCCTTCCGATTTTCCGGCGCCCACTAATGTATGTATCTCGTCTATGAAAAGCACTATCTCTCCATTCGATCCTATAACCTCATTCACAACCGATTTTAACCGCTCTTCAAACTCACCCTTATATTTTGCTCCGGCTATCAATGCTCCCATGTCGAGAGAGTAAATAATCTTGGATTTAATATCTTCAGGAACATCTCCCCTTATTATCCTGTGAGCAAGTCCCTCCGCGATAGCTGTTTTACCGACTCCAGGCTCACCGATAAGCAACGGATTGTTTTTTGTGCGGCGGGTAAGGATCTGCAAAATCCTTCGGATCTCTTCGTCCCTTCCAATTACCGGATCGAGCTTCCCTGATCTTGCCCTTTCGTTCAGATTTATTGCAAATCTGTTCAGTGAATTGAAAGTATCTTCTGAGGTCTGACTGTCAACTGTAGCGCCTTTTCGCAACTCATTTACCGCTGCCTTCAGCTCTTTCATCGTCACACCATGATCTTTTAAAATTTGAGAAACCCTGTCGCTTGTATCCAGAATACCCATAAGCAGGTGCTCTGATGAAACAAACTTATCCTTCATCTGTGCAGCATGGTCATTCGCTTTTCTGAAAGCTTCCGAAACAGTTGAAGATAAATAAGCATCTGCACCTGATACTTTTGGAAATGATTCGATCAGGCTATCGATCTCCTTCAATAAGGATAAGTTATTTACACCCATTTTACCGAAGAGAAAATTGGTGATACTCTCTGCCTCGCTCATCACACCCTTGAGAATATGGGCGCATTCAACAGCCTGTTGGCCATTTGAACTTGCAATATTAAATGCCTGCTGGACTGATTCCTGGGCTTTTAAGGTAAAATTATTAAAATTCATTTTTAATGTATTTGTAAATAACGCTGCAAAATTGCTGCCATAAGCTGGTAAGAGGTTTAGATTGTCTATTTGACATTAAAATTATGCCTTTTATGTCAAACTGGCAAAATAGCTTTAGTAATAGGATAGTATTATATTTGAATTTAAGTTATTCTGAATTCTGTAGTAAGAAAAAAGATCCTTTAAATCAAAAAAAAGTAAAATGAGCAAGCTTATCTGGAAACCCGGCACCATGATATATCCCTTACCAGCGGTAATGGTTAGTTGCGGATCTCTCCCTGAAGAATACAATATCATTACCATATCGTGGACAGGCACAATATGTACCGATCCGGCGATGTGCTATATTTCGGTCAGACCGGGTCGCCATTCTTATAATATAATAAAAAAGAATGGTGAATTTGTGATTAACCTCACAACAAAAGAACTTGCATTTGCAACCGATTGGTGCGGGGTTAAATCAGGTAAAGAACAAGATAAATTTTCTGAAATGGGACTAACCCCCATCCCTGCTTCAAAAGTAAAGGCGCCTTTAATAAAAGAGTCGCCAGTTAATATTGAATGTATTGTAAGGGAGATAAAGGAACTTGGATCGCATCACATGTTTCTTTCTGAAGTAGTAGCTGTGCATGCAGATGAAAAGTATATAGATAAAAAAACCGGTCTCTTCAAACTTAATGATTCTAATCCGCTATGCTATTTACACGGTAAGTATTATGAAACAGGTCCGTTTATAGGAAAATTCGGATTTTCTGTTGAAAAGAAAAAAAAGAAAAGTAATGGTTAATTACCTCTCCCCCAGGATAATTCTAAGTTAATCTTTTAGTTACCCCTTCTCTCCTGGGAGAAGGGGGCAGGGGGAAGAGGCAAAAAGAATGATGATGAAAAACGGATATGAGTCCCAAAATTAAGGAACTACGTTAATATTGAGCTGAAAACAGTAGTCAGATTTTTTTGTAGCAAGTATCTAATTTCATATCTTCAAAGCGGGAATTTTAAAAGTAACAATATATGAGTGAGAGGATCTTAGAAACCTTGATGCAGTTGTTTGCGATAATTGCAAAACCTCAAACTAATGACAATGAAAGAAGAGGTGTTGTCGAGGTTTTCCTTAAACGTCTGCTTAATCAGGAACTTGTAAAAGAATATCTCGCTACCTATGATAAGGAGTTTGAAGAAGCCAGAAAAAAGCTGGAAAAGAGTAGCGCTGCAAGGCGTGAAGGGGCTATCGCAATCAGGATCAGGAAACTTTGCAATGAGATTAATGAACAGTGGCAACTCGATCAGGACCAGAGGATTGTCGTGGTCATCCAGGTACTGGAATTTTGTAAATCAGGTGGCCAGGATATTAGTCCACTTGAATTGGGCTTTATAAGTACTCTTGCAGAAGGTTTAAATATTACTTCTGTAGAATATGATTTTATTGAAAAATTTGTTCTGAATCCTTTCACTAAAATACCTGAAACATCTGACCTACTGATAATTAATGGACTCAAAGATTTTGACCCAAAAGAGGGCAAGCATGTATTCAAGGATTTACTCAAGGGGCATATCTGGATACTATATGTTTCCTCAGTAAATAAATATTTTGTCAGGTTTAAGGGTTCCGGGGAACTTTCAATGAACGGACAGTTGTTGCAGGAAGATAAAGTCTATCCATTCAGTCAGGGCTCATCTATAAAGGGATATAAAATAACGCCTATTTATTACTGGGATGTCACTATGCAGTTCCTCAAAGAGGAATTCAGGGCTTCGAGGGTGGTGTATGAAGTCAGTAACCTTGAATACAGATTCAAAAGCGGGGAAGTCGGAATTCATCATATGAGTTTCAAAGAGGAATCAGGAAGGATGGTTGGTATAATGGGTGCCAGCGGAGCAGGAAAATCTACACTTCTTAGTGTTTTAAATGGCACGAATGATCCATTTGATGGTGAAGTTCTGATTAACGGGGCCAGCATTCATAAGGAAAGAGAAAAAGTTAAAGGACTTATCGGTTTTGTGTCTCAGGATGACCTGCTTATTGAAGAGCTGACAGTTTTTGAAAACCTGTATTACAATGCGAAATTATGCTTTGATAATCTTACTGATGAAGAGATTATAACCAGGGTTGACAGTGTTCTTAAAAACCTGGGGCTCTATGAAATCAGGAATATGAAGGTGGGCAGTCCGCTAAACAAAAAGATCAGCGGTGGTCAAAGAAAGAGGCTTAACATCTCCCTTGAACTCATCCGTGAGCCGGCAATAATGTTTCTCGATGAGCCAACGTCGGGCCTGTCATCGCGCGACTCTGAAAATATCCTTGACCTTCTGAAGGAACTTGCGCGAAAAGGCAAGCTGCTGTTCATTGTGATCCATCAGCCTTCGTCCGAGATCTTTAAGATGTTTGATAAACTTATCATACTTGATACAGGAGGTTACCTTATATATAATGGGAACCCGGTTGACTCAATTGAGTACTTCAAGAGAAAAATTGAACAGGCAAATTATAATGAAAGTGAATGTTATGTATGCGGTAATGTGAACCCGGAACAGATATTTAATATTGTAGAAACCAGAGTATTTACTGAGAGCGGCCACCCAACCGATACACGAAGAATCTCCCCGGCAGACTGGAGTATTCATTATAAAGCTGAAAAGAAAGAGGAAAAGCTGGAACGTGGAACCACAATACCGGAGATCAATTTCAAAACTCCTAATAAACTAAAACAGTTTGTTGTCTTTACAAAGCGGGATATACTCTCAAAGACTGCTGATATTCAATATCTTCTTATTACCCTGCTGGAAGCGCCTATCCTCGCATTTTTTCTTGCCTTCCTCATTAGATATTTCGATGAAAGTGCCAAAGGCGCCCATTATACTTTATATGACAACAGCAACCTTCCGATTTATATATTCATGTCGGTAATTGTCGCGATCTTCATGGGCCTTACAGTAAGTGCAGAGGAGATAATAAAAGACAGAAAAATACTAAAGAGAGAGGCATTCCTCAATCTAAGCTGGAACAGTTATCTTTTGTCAAAGGTATTTGTGCAGTTTGCAATCTCTGCAGTTCAGGCGTTCACCTTTGTTCTTGTCGGGAATGGAATAACGGAAATCAAAGGGATGATGTTTGAATACTGGCTTGTTCTCTTCAGCTGCTGGGCTGGAGCAAATTTACTGGGACTGGTTATTTCAGACAGTTTTAAAGCTGTGGTTACAATTTATATTCTTATACCTTTCCTTGTAATTCCACAGATTATTTTAAGCGGAGTTATGGTTAAGTTTGAAAAACTCAATCCTGACATCTCCTCTCCGGTCGCAATTCCCATTTATGGCAATTTTATAACGGCCCGCTGGGGATATGAAGCGCTGGCTGTAAAGCAGTTTATCTATAACAAATACGAAAAGCAGTTTTATCCTTATGACAAAGCGATGAGTAAAGCCCGATTCAAGAAAGATTACTGGAATGTTGAAATAAAAGGGAAACTGGATAATATACTCACCGATCTGAATACGGGAAGCAGAAGCGCTGAATTTAATGATAAGCTGCTTGTAGTGTACAATGAATTCAAAAAAGAAAGTGTTCTTACTCCGGAAATAAAATTTGAATTTACAGAAAACCTGACACCTGATAAAATTACCGTGGATATTCTAAATGTTGCACTTACCTATGTGGAATCATTAAGAAAATATTATGTAGCATATTCAAATAATGCCAAAAACCGCAAGGATGCTCTTTTGACTAAATTCCAGACAGAAGACGGAGTGGGTTTCCTAAAGCTAAGGGATAATTACGCGAATGAATCGCTTGAAGAGTTTGTAACCAATAAAAATGAAACATTAAAAACAATTGAATTCAAAGGGGAGATTATTCAGAAGCTTGAACCAATTTACATGGATCCGAAATTCCGATTCATCAAAGCTCATTTTTATTCACCAACAAAGCAGATTTTCGGGGTGAAATCAGACACCTATATTGTTAATATCATTGTTCTTTGGGTAATGACTGTCATTCTTTACCTGGTGCTGTATTTCAGATTGCTAAAGAAATTACTCGATTCAGGCGAGATCGTTATGGGTAAAAAGATGAGTGGTTAATTATTCTACAATCTCAATCATTTTAAATGGGACCCTGATGATTGATTCATAGTCTTCTCCGGCTTCCAGCATATCCTCATCGTCTTCCTCATAGTACCAGTTCACTTCAACCTCATTTTTGGCTTTATGTATCGCCTCGAGTTTCTTGAATACGTCAAGAATACACTTTGATGAACTTGTGTTGAAATATTCCAGACGGATATTTACAACTGTTTTTGTCAACGGAGACTCCTTATAATTGTCGAGCCAGTCAACCAAAGGTTTATAGAATTCTACTGAGTTTTCTGGAATTGAACGTCCTTTAATTTCAAATACGCCTTCTGTAGAATCAAATTTAACTGTTGGAGTCTTTGGGGTTCCTTCGATGATGATCGGTTCCATATTTATCAGGTTTAAAAGTTGTTTTAAATTTCTTCGTTCACTAAAATATTAAGATAGAAAAAAGAGTACTTATTATTATATTCTTTAAACGAGTATTCAAGTTTGTTTCCGGTTTTTCTGGCAATATCGACCAGACCAAGTCCACCACCTCCTTTTGCAGAGATTCTCTGGTGGTTTAGAATAAACTTGTATAACTCCTTAATTTCCTCATGACTGGATCTGTTGATTCGCTTTATCTTTTCTTCAAGTTTTTCAATGTTTTCAGCGTGCACAAAATTACCGGTAATAATTTTATACCCCCTGTCAACTTTTTTTATGGCAAGCAAACCATACTTTTCAGCAGCCTGATCTTCAAAGTCATCAGGCACCCTGTCGACATGATGATAAAGGTTCTGAAGGCTTTCAACAAGAACATTATAGACTTTTTTTCTGAGCCTGGACTGTTCATTGCCCTCCACCATCTTATCCTCAACTGTGTCAAGTACATGATTAATGACATCAGAATCAACATTACCCTTATAAAAGAGGATAACATTCCCATCCGACTGATCTAAAAAATAATTCTCTATATTAAAGCTCATTTAAGCTTCCTTTTAGATAAGGTCAAGTTTTTCCGATAACAAATATAATAAAAATGTGAAGGTACCAAATTATAAGATGTCCCACTTTACGGATTTTAAAATATTGCTTCATTTTTTGATTAAAGTATCAGATTGCGGTGATTAACGTCAAATTTATGTTGATGTCAGAATTTCTCATGTTTCTTTGTTCCCTGATACATTTCATATTTTAAAAGAATACATTCCAATGCACCATTAAACAGAGTATGTTTTTCTTTCGGCTTCAAACCGACGTTTTTAAGCGATTCCTTGTTGGATGTTATTAACCATGCAGTAGTTCCAGGGAAATTATGTTTCAGCGTTGTTCCTATCATACTATAAAGTCCATCCAGTTCATCCGGACGGAGTCTTTGTCCGTATGGCGGATTAAGAAAAACGAAACCCTTATCCTCAACACCCTTAAGATCCTTAAAGTCAGCCACTTCAATAGATATAACATCACTTAAACCCGCTCTTGACACGTTGGCTCTGGATTGTGCCACGGCCTGTTCAGAAATATCACTTCCAAAGATTTTAACCGGAGATGATCCAATTTTGCTGTCACAATCGAGCTTGATTTTTTCGAATAACGGTTCATCAAAATCCTTCCATCGCTGAAATCCGAAAAAGGTTCTGAATTTCCCTGGTGGAACTTTACAGGCCATCAACCCTGCTTCAATCGGAATTGTACCGGATCCGCACATCGGATCTGTCAATGTTGAAGATCCTTTCCAACCTGATAAAAGTAATATCCCGGCTGCAAGTACCTCATTAAGCGGGGCAACAGCCTGTTCCTGCCTGTAACCTCTTTTAAACAACGGTATAACCGATGAGTCGATAGACACTGTTACCAGATCATTACTTATGTGAAGGTTGATAAGAATTCTTGGATCAGTTGTATCAACTGAAGGACGCCTTCCTGATTTATTCCTGAAATAATCGGCAATGGAATCCTTAAGAATGAGTCCTGCATAACCTGTATGGCCAAAATGCGGTGAATTGATTACAGGAACAATGGAAAATGTATCATCAGCATCCATGATCCTATCCCATTCGATCTTTAAACCATTTTTATAAAGATCATCTTTTGATCTTATCCTGAACTCATCTATTGGCATCAGTATAGATAATGCTGTTCTGGCACAGTAGTTTACTCTATATAAAAGCTCCTTGTCGCCATTAAACGTTACAGCGCGATTTACCGCCTGTACCTCAGCGCCTCCCAGGGAGATAACCTCCTCAGCAAGAACTTTCTCAAGCCCGTATAAGGTTTTCGCAACAAGTTTCATCCTGTTAATTATGATAGGGAATTACTGATTTCCGAGAATGGCATTATAGTTCTTCTTATCTGAAATTACATTAAGCGCCTTTTCAATAACCTTATCATTTTGATTTACGATCTGAAAATATTCACTTGACTTCCATATATTAGTTGCTACAAGACCTTTTAATATCAGAAGGATTTCATCTTTCGATTTATTGAACTGTTCGTCATTATATTTAATCCCTTCTGCTTCCCCTTTTGCAATCAACGACTTAACATCATCAGCGCTAAACTGGAATCTTTTCTTAAAGTCGTCGAATGTTTTATATTGAGAATTAAGGGTATTCCTGTTCTTATCATAATATTCAAGTGTAAATGTATTGTGAACATTCTTTGCAAATAGCCTGCCGACGTAAGGAGTGTTATATGAAGTGTCTACGGATACAAATACATCAGGCATAATACCTCCGCCGCCGTATACAATGCGATTGTTAACCAATGTTTTATATTTCAATGAATCGGGTAAATGAATACTATCGGCTGTAACAAGCTCTCCATCGGTATATCTTTTGAGAAAATTTTCCATGTATTTGTCATACCCTTCGGTATAAGGCCTTTGTATATATCTGCCTGTTGGAGTGTAGTATCTTGCAATTGTCAATCGTATCATTGAACCATCGGTAAGATAGAATCCATTCTGCACTAATCCTTTGCCAAAAGTCCGCCTGCCTAGTATTATAGCCCTGTCCCAGTCCTGAAGAGCTCCGGCAAGAATTTCGCTGGCTGATGCTGATCCCTCATCGGTAAGTACAACAACTCTCGCTGATGATAAACTACCGGAACCTCTTGATTTAAAATCCTGTCGTGGAGTTTTTCTTCCTTTGAGATAAACGAGTAACTTCTGATCCGCGAAAAACTTATCAGCTAATTCTGTTGCTGCCTGCATATAACCTCCACCGTTTCCTCTTAAATCAAGAACCAGGTTTTGCATATTGCTCTTTTTCAAAACGGCAACTGCATCTGAAAATTCTTTTTCGGTTGTTGCTGCAAATTTATTCAGTTTGATGTAACCTGTTTCTTTGTCAAGCATGTATGATGCATCAAGACTGACTATCGGAATCTTATCACGTATTATAATAAAATCGAGAGGAGCCTTTTCTCCTTTTCTGTAAATAATGAGATCTACCTTTGTACCTTTCGCTCCCATAAGTCTGGTACGGACGCCAGCGGTAGTCATCTTAATACCTGTAACTTTTTCCTTGTCTATTGTTATAATCCTGTCACCAGCCCTTATACCTGCTTTTTCTGATGGCCCGCCTTCAATAGGTTCAATTACGATTATTGAATCGCGCAACAAATTAAACTGAACCCCGATTCCTTCAAAATTGCCATTAAGAGGTTCATTCATATCTTTT
>ERZ1739051.62-NODE-63-length-11815-cov-13.823810_pt1 | contig 11815 bp, 10 predicted proteins | sample MGYA00581757_ERZ1739051 | MGnify/ENA primary metagenome ERZ1739051 (study PRJEB42929, sample SAMN08275523) | rhizosphere metagenome | isolation source: Rhizospheric soil replicate 3 | host: Colobanthus quitensis | place: Antarctica: Devils point, Livingston Island...
CGGGCACTCGGCGCCGACGTCGTCGTGGACCGGCACAGCGAGGACTTCGTCGCGGTCGTCAAGGACGTCACCCACGGCCGTGGCGCCGACGTGGTGTACGACCCGGTCGGCGGAGAGACCTACCAGCGCTCGACCAAGTGCATAGCCTTCGAGGGCCGGATCCTGCTGGTCGGCTTCGCGGGCGGGCAGATCCAGTCGGCCGCGCTCAACCACGCCCTGGTCAAGAACTACTCGATCGTCGGCCTGCACTGGGGCCTCTACACGACGAAGGACCCTGCCTTGGTGCGCGCCTGCCACGACGAGCTGTCCAAGCTCGCCGCGGACGGGATGGTCAAGCCCCTGGTGAGCGAGCGGCTCGCCCTCGACGCGGTCGCGGACGGGTTGCAGCGGCTCGCCGACGGGACCACTGTGGGCAGGGTGGCCTATGTCTCGTGACCACACGGCCTCCGTCGACGCCGCCGTGTTCGACTACGGCGGTGTGCTCACCACTCCGGTGCGGGACTCGATCGCCGCCTGGCTCGACCGGGACTCCATCGACCCCGCCTCGTTCTCAACCACCATCAAGGCGTGGCTGTCCCGATCGGCGCCGGACGACACCCCCATCCGCCGGCTGGAGACCGGTGAGCTGGGCACTGCCGAGTTCGACGCCCTGCTCGCCGCAGAGCTCGTCGGCAAGGACGGCGGGGCCGTCGCGCCCGGGGACCTGTTGAAGTCGCTGTTCGCGCAGATGCGACCTGACCCGGTCATGTTCGAGCTCGTCCAGGACCTCAAGGACGCCGGTGTCCGGGTGGCGCTGCTCTCCAACAGCTGGGGCAACACCTACCCGCGCGAACGCATCGACGCCATCTTCGAAGCGGTCGTCATCTCCGGTGAGGTGGGCATGCGCAAACCCAATCCCGACATCTTCACGCACACGCTGGACCTGCTCGACGCACCGCCCGATCGCGTGGTCTTCGTCGACGACGCCGAGCCCAACACGGACGGCGCGGCTCGGCTCGGCATACACACCGTCCTGCACACCGACCCCGACACCACTCGCAGGAAGCTGGCCCGGCTCGTGCCGGCACTCGACCCGCACACCTCACAACACCCGCGCAGCGCCCAACACAAGGAGAACCCGTGACCGACCAGACCCGTACCGCCATCGTCACCGGAGCCGCCCGTGGCATCGGAGCAGCCATCGCCAAGAGGTTGAGCAGCGACGGTTTCGCCGTCGCCGTGCTCGACCTCGAGGAGACCGCCTGCAAGACGGTCGTCGACCAGATCAACGCATCCGGGGGCAAGGCGCTGGCCGTCGGCGTCGACGTGAGCGACGAACAGGCGGTGGAGACCGCCGTGGGTCGGGTCGCCGAGGAGCTCGGTGCCCCCACCGTGTTGGTGAACAACGCCGGTATCACCCGCGACAACCTGCTGTTCAAGATGACCGCCGACGACTGGGACGCCGTCATGAACGTTCACCTGCGGGGCTCGTTCCTGATGAGCAAGGCCACCCAGAAGTACATGACCGAAGCCATGTGGGGCCGGATCGTCAACCTCTCCAGCGTGTCCGCGCTCGGCAACCGCGGCCAGGCCAACTACGCCGCCGCGAAGGCCGGCCTCCAGGGATTCACCAAGACCCTGGCGATCGAGCTCGGCAAGTTCGGGGTCACGGTCAACGCCATCGCACCCGGTTTCATCGAGACCGAGATGACCGCCAACACCGCCAAGCGAATGGGCGTGCCGTTCGAGGACTTCAAGGCTGCCGCCGCGAAGACCATCCCGGTGGCCCGGGTGGGGCAGCCCGAGGACATCGCCGCGACGGTGTCGTTCTTCGCCCGCGAGGACGCGTCGTTCGTGTCCGGTCAGGTCATCTACGTCGCCGGTGGCCCCCGCGCCTGAGCGGGGCCGGGTCCGGGCCGGACCATCGAGAAGGAGCACAGCCTCACGGAGGAGACACGAACATGAAGACGTTCAACGGGCTCGACGAGTTCGAGCAGGCCGTGGGCACCCATCTCGGCTACAGCGACTGGCACACGATCACCCAGGAACAGATCGACCTCTTCGCCGAGGCGACCGGTGACCACCAGTGGATCCACACCGATCCCGAGAGGGCGGCGACCGGTCCGTTCGGTACGACGATCGCGCACGGCTACCTGACCCTGTCCCTGGTCCCCGCGCTGGTCTGGCAGATCTATACGGTCGAGGGTCTGGCGATGGGCGTGAACTACGGGTCCAACAAGGTCCGCTTCCCCTCTCCGGTCCCGGTCGGGTCGAGGGTCCGGGCCGGCGTCGAGCTGCTCGAGCTCACAAGAGATCCGCGGGGCGCCCAGGCCACGGTCCGGGTCACGATCGAGCGGGAGGGCGGCGACAAGCCCGCCTGTGTCGCCGAGACCGTCTCGGTGCTGGTGGCTTGACATGTCAGGGATGGGTGAGCACGAGGGCGACATACCCTCGGGAACGATGGGTGGCACCGACGTTCCCGGGCTGGATCTCGCACGGTTCCGTGCCTTCTTCGAGGACGCCTGTCCCGGTGGCATCAACGGTCCGCTTCGTGCGCTGGTGATCCCGGGCGGCAAGTCGAACCTGACCTACGAGGTCACGGACGGTCAGGCCAGCTGGATCGTACGGCGACCTCCACTCGGTCACGTGCTCGCGACCGCCCATGACATGTCGCGTGAACACCGGGTGATGACCGCGTTGCACCCCACGGACGTCCCGGTGCCGGCGACCTACGCGCTGTGCGAGGACACCGACGTCATCGGGGCTCCCTTCTATGTGATGGAACGGGTGGAGGGTACGCCGTACCGCCTCGCCTCCCAGCTCGAACCGCTCGGGCCCGAGCGCACCGGCGCCATCTCCGCGCGAATGGTGGACACCCTGGCCATCCTGCACCGGGTCGACCCCGCGGACGTCGGGCTCGGTGACTTCGGCCGGCCGCAGGGGTTCCTGGCGCGTCAGGTGCGGCGGTGGAAGAAACAGCTCGACGCCTCGCACAGCCGCGATCTGGCCGGTGCCGACGAGCTACACCACCTGCTCGCGGCCAACTCGCCCGTCGAGGGCCCGCCGGCCGTGGTGCACGGCGACTTCCGCCTCGACAACCTGCTGGTCGACGACAGTGACCAGGTGGCCGCGGTGATCGACTGGGAGATGGCCACCTTGGGCGACCCGTTCACCGACGTGGCCCTGCTGCTGGTCTACCAGCGGATGGCGGACCTCGACACCGGTTACGCCGTCGCGGATGCCTCCACGGCGCCGGGATTCCTCACCGACCTGGAGATGCTCAACCTGTATGCCGACCGCAGCGGGCGTGACCTGTCCGCGATCGGCTTCTACCTCGGGCTGGCTTACTTCAAGCTGGCCGTGATCCTCGAAGGCATCCACTACCGCTACGCCCACGGACAAACCGTGGGCGCCGGGTTCGACACCGTCGGCGTCATCGTTGAACCACTGATCGCAGCCGGACTCACCTCAATGAAGGAGCACAACTGATGGACTTCGCCTACGACGCCGCGACCCAGGAGCTCAGCAAGAAGCTGGAGTCCTTCATGGACGAGAGGATCTACCCGGCTGAACCGGTCTTCGCAGAGCAGATGGAGGCCCTCGAGGACCCTTGGGCCTGGACCAGGGTCCCGGTGATCGAGGAGCTCAGGGCAGAAGCCCGGGCCCGTGGCCTGTGGAATCTCTTCCTGCCCGGCGAGCACGGCGCTGGGCTCACCAACCTGCAGTACGCGCCGCTGGCCGAGATCACCGGACGGTGTGGCCACCTGGCCCCCGCCGCGCTGAACTGCGCCGCCCCGGACACCGGGAACATGGAGGTGCTGACGATGTTCGGCACCGACCAGCAGAAGCAGCAGTGGCTCGAGCCGCTGCTCGCCGGTGAGATCCGGTCAGCTTTCGCGATGACCGAGCCCGACGTGGCCTCCTCCGACGCGACCAACATCGCCACCCGGATCGAGCGCGACGGCGACGACTACGTCATCAACGGCCGCAAGTGGTGGATCAGCGGCGCGATGAACCCGGACGCGAAGATCTTCATCGTGATGGGCAAGACCGACCCGACCGCCGACCGGCATCGCCAGCAGAGCCAGATCCTGGTACCCCGGGACACCCCCGGCGTGGTCGTCAAGCGCGGCATGCAGGTATTCGGTTACGAGGGCCACGACCACGGTGGCCACGCCGAGCTGGAGTTCAACGACGTCCGGGTGCCGGCCACGAACCTGATCGGCAACGAGGGCGACGGGTTCGCAATCGCGCAGGCCCGTCTTGGGCCGGGACGTATCCACCACTGCATGCGCTCGATCGGGATCGCCGAGCTCGCCATCGAGCTGATGTGTGACCGCGCCAGCGACCGGGTCGCGTTCGGCAAGCCGATCGCGGAGCAGGGGGTGGTCCGGGACTGGATCGCCGAGTCGCGGGTCCGGGTCGAGCAGCTGCGGCTGCTGGTGCTCAAGACCGCCTGGCTGATGGACACCGTGGGCAACAAGGGTGCGCACACCGAGATCCAGGCCATCAAGATCGCCACCCCCAAGACGGTCGAGTGGATCCTGGACAAGGCGATCCAGGTGCATGGCGCCGGCGGTCTCAGCCAGGACTTCCCGCTGGCCTCCTTGTTCGCCGGGGTCCGCACGCTGCGGTTCGCCGACGGCCCCGACGAGGTGCACAAGAACGCGCTCGCCCGCAATGAGCTCAAGCGGCGAGCAGGCGCGAGAACCTCTTGAGCAATGACGACATGGTGCGCGACAACATGGTGTGCGACGACCTGAGGTCGCGCGTCAAGGCGCTGCTCGCGGCCACCGACCCGGCGACCACGGATCGGCTCGACTTCCTGCGGGCACGCTTCGACGCGGGTCTGGCCTGGGTCCACTTCCCGGAAGGCCTGGGCGGTCTCGGCCTGCCGCGTGCCTTCCAGTCGTATGCCGACCAGCTGCTCGAGGCGGCCAACGCACCGGAAAACGACCCGCGCCGCATCGGGATCGGGCTTGGTATGGCGGCACCCACCATCCTCGCCTTTGGCACTGACGAGCAGAAGCAGCGCTTCCTCAAGCCGCTGTGGACCGGCGAGGAGGTCTGGTGCCAGCTGTTCAGCGAGCCCGGTGCCGGCTCCGACCTCGCCGCGGTCAGCACCCGCGCGGTGCGCGACGGTGACAGCTGGGTCGTCAACGGGCAGAAGGTGTGGACATCGGCCGCCCACAAGGCACGTTTCGCGATCTTGCTGGTCCGGACCGATCCGAACGTCTCGAAGCACGCCGGCCTGAGCTATTTCGTATGCGACATGACCGACCCCGGAGTCGACGTGCGACCGCTGCGCCAGCTCACCGGGGAGGCCGAGTTCAACGAGGTCTTCCTCACCGACGTACGCATCCCCGACTCCTACCGCCTCGGCGAGGAGGGCCAGGGCTGGAAGGTCGCCACTGCCACCTTGATGAATGAACGGGTCGCCATCGGCGGCGCTGCTGCTCCGCGCGAGGGCGGCATGATCGGCGTTGTCGCCAAGACCTGGCGGGACCGTCCCGAGCTGCGCACCGCCGAGCTGCACGACCGGTTGATGATGCTGTGGGTGGAGGCGGAGGTCGCCCGGCTCACCGGACAACGGCTGCGGCAGAAGCTCGCGCTCGGCCAGCCCGGGCCGGAGGGCTCAGCGATGAAGCTGACCTTCGCCCGGCTCGCGCAGCAGCTCAGTGGCCTCGAGGTCGAGCTGCTCGGGGAGGACGGTCTGCGCTACAGCGACTGGACCATGGTCCGACCCGACATCGTCGAGTTCACCGGCCGCGACGCCGGCTACCGCTACCTGCGGGCGAAGGGCAACTCGATCGAGGGCGGAACCTCGGAGATCCTGCGCAACATCGTCGCGGAACGGGTGCTGGGGCTGCCGGCCGAGCCCAGGACCGACAAGGACATCGCCTGGAAGGACCTGCCCAAATGACAAGCGAGTCAACCGACAGTGACCTAGCTGACCTAGCTGACCTAGCTGACCTAGCTGACCTCAACCTGCTGTACACCGACGTGGAGGACTCCCTGCGCGAGAGCGTTCACGATCTGCTCACCGCGCGATGCACTCCCGAGCGGGTCGTCGCCGCCTACGACGGCGACCGCGACCTCCAGCTCGGGCTGTGGCGCTCGCTGTCGGTGGACCTCGGCCTGGCCGGGCTCCTGGTGCCGCAGGATCGGGGCGGAGCCGGCGCCACGGCGCGTGAGGCCGCCGTCGTACTGGAGGAGCTGGGTCGCTTCGTCGCGCCTGTCCCGTTCCTCACGAGCGCTGTCGTCGCAACGACCGCTCTGTTGCAGGGCGATGACGACGAGACGCTGGGCCAGCTGGCTGCCGGCGGGTGCACCGCCGCACTTGTGGTTCCCTTCTCGGCCAGCGCGACCAGCTTCCGGCCAACTGTCCGTGCGGACAACGGCAAGCTGCAGGGCCGGGTCACCAGCGTGGTTGGGGCGCTGGATGCTGATGTGCTCCTGGTGCCGGTTTCCACCGACGCCGGCGTCGAGCTGCACAGAGTTGATGCACCCAGAGTTGATGCAAACACCGTCGAGGCGTCTGGAACAGGGGTCGGCGTCGAGCCGGTCGTCTCCCTGGACATGACCCGGCAGCTCGCCGACATCGATTTCACCGGCGCTCGCTCGACGCAGGTAACCACCGCGGAATCCGGCGACGCCGCGGTGCGCGACGCGCTCGAGCTGGGGGCCGCGCTGCTGGCCTCGGAGCAGCTGGGCGTCGCGCAGTGGTGCCTGGACCACACCGTTTCGTATCTCTTTGACCGTAAGCAGTTCGGCCGCCCGGTGGGCGGGTTCCAGGCGATCAAGCACCGGCTGGCCGACCTGTACGTCATGGTCGAGTCGGCGCATGCTGCGGCGCGCTATGCCGCGGCGACGGCTGCCGACCACGACCCGGACCGGCGGCTGGCGGCCTCCGTGGCGCAGGCATACTGCTCGGAGGTGGCGGTGAAGGCCGCCGAGGAGTGTGTCCAGCTGCACGGAGGGATCGGGATGACCTGGGAGCATCCGGCGCATCTGTACCTCAAGCGCGCCAAGGCCGACCAGATCGCCTTCGGCAGCGCAGGAGCACACCGGCTACGCCTCGGCGAGCTCGTGGGCCTGCCCGTCGTACCCCGCTGATCGTCATTGAGCATTCCCTAGCACAAAGGAGCGGACGTGAGCTTCAACCTCGCGACGATGCTGCACGAGTCGGTGCTGGCCGACCCGGACAAGCCGTGCGTGATCATCGGTGACAGGACCCTGACCTACGCCCAGGTCGAGCACATGTCCGGGCTGGTCGCCGGAAACCTGCTGGGCCTCGGGCTGGACCCCGGGTCGAAGGTCGCGGTGCAGCTGCCGAACATCCCGCAGTTCCTCTTCGCCTACTTCGGCGCCATGCGTGCCGGCCTGGTCATGGTGCCGATGAACCCCTTGCTCACAGCGCACGAGGTGGCATATCAGCTGGAGAACTCCGACGCGCAGGTGCTGATCACCTTCGAGTCGTTCGCCGCTGAGGCCCATCGCGGCGCCCAGACGGTCGCCGGCGTGTCGACGTACGTCGTCGACGGAGGCGCCGGACAGCCACCGGAAGGCACGAAGCGCTTCGAGGACCTCTGTGCGCCGGTCGACGTCCCGGACATCGTTCCCACCAGCGCCGACGACACCGCGGTGCTGCTCTACACCAGCGGCACGACCGGGAAGCCCAAGGGCGCCGAGCTCACACACTTCCAGCTGTTCATGAACTGCACCGTCGGCGGCGAGCTGTTCGGCTTCGAGGAGGGCGACGTCGGCATCGCCGTGCTGCCGCTGTTCCACGTGTTCGGGCTCTCCAGCGTCCTGAACGCGACTGTGCGCTTCGGGACGACCATGGTGCTGGTGCCCCGGTTCGAGGTTGACGCCGTCCTGGATGCGATCGAGCGAGCCCGCGCCACGATCTTCTGCGGGGTGCCGACCATGTACGTCGCTCTGCTGCATGCCGACACCACAGGTCGCGACTTGTCCTCGCTGCGGGTGGGGATCTCCGGCGGCGCAGCGATCCCCGGTGAGATCATCCGGGCCTTCGAGGAGAAGTTCCCGGGCGTGGTGATCCTCGAGGGATACGGCCTCTCGGAGACCGCGAGCACGACCACGTTCAACTTGAGTGCCGACCAGCGCAAGGTGCTCTCCATCGGCAAGCCGGTGTGGGGGGTGGAGGTACGCATCGTCGACGCCGCCGACAGACCGCTGTCCCCAGGCGCGGACAACGTCGGCGAGATCGTCGTCCGCGGCCACAACGTGATGAAGGCCTACTACAAGAACCCTGAAGCGACCGCCGAGGCCATGCGTGGCGGCTGGTTCCACACCGGCGACCTCGCCTACGCCGACGACGATGGCTACCTCTTCGTCGTGGACCGCAAGAAGGACCTGATCATCCGCGGTGGCTACAACGTCTACCCGCGCGAGGTGGAAGAGGTGCTCTACGAACACCCGGCCGTCGCGGAGGTCGCCGTCATCGGGAAGCCCGACGAGAGGCTCGGCGAGGAGGTCGTCGCCGTGATCAGCCTCAAGCTCGGCGCGCATGCGACACAGGAGGAGCTCACCGCCTTCTGCAAGGAACGGCTCGCGGCCTACAAGTACCCGCGCGAGTTCCGGTTTGTCGAGGAGCTGCCGAAGGGACCGACCGGAAAGATCCTCAAGAAGGAGCTGCGCGGATGAGCACCACCGTCCAGACCGTGCGAGGGCCCATCGAGACCAGCGCCCTGGGGCGCACCTACCTGCACGAGCACATCTTCGTGCTCAGTGCCGACGTCCAGCAGAACTACCCCGACGAGTGGGGCGACGAGGAGACGAGGGTCGCCGATGCGGTCCAGAAGCTCAGCGCACTGGCAGCGCAAGGAGTGCGCACCATCGTCGACCCGACCGTGGTCGGACTCGGCCGCTACATCCCACGCATCCAGCGCATCGCGGAGCAGCTTCCGGATCTGAACATCGTCGTGGCCACCGGCTGCTACACCTACGACGACGTGCCGTTCTTCTTCCACTACCGGGGTCCTGCGCTCAACGCGATCACCGGCGCCGAAGTCCCCGACCCGATGGTCGACATGTTCGTCGGGGATATCGAGGACGGCATCGCCGGTACCGGTGTGAAGGCCGCCCTGCTCAAGTGCGCCATCGACGCCCAGGGGCTCACCCCGGGGGTGGATCGGGTGATGCGCGCAGTGGCCAGGGCGCACCAGCGCACCGGCACCCCGATCACCGTGCACACGCACCCCGGCTCGCACACCGCGCTGGAGGTGAAGCGGGTGCTGTGCGACGAAGAGGGCGTGGACCCACGGCGTGTGGTGCTCGGGCACAGCGGGGACACCACCGACGTCGACCACCTGACGGAGCTCGCCGACGCAGGCTTCGTCCTCGGCATGGACCGGTTCGGCATCAACCTGGACACGACCTTCGAGGCGAGGGCCGACACCGTGGTGGAGATGTGCCGCCGGGGGTATGCCGACCAGATGGTGCTTTCGCAGGACGCCTCCTGCTACATCGACTGGGTCGACCCCGGCGTGATGTCGATGATGACGCAGTGGCACTACCTGCACATCGAGGACGACGTGCTGCCCTACCTGCGTGAGAAGGGTGTCACCGAGGAGCAGGTCACGACCATGCTCGTCGACGTACCCCGCCGCTACTTCGAGACCGCCCACGCCCAGTAACCGAGCCTGGGCAGCCGCAGGAGGCACCATGCCCGTCGACCCGCATATCGCGGCACTACGCGGCCGACTCCTACCGGCCGGTGGCCAACAGCCCGAGGGAGAGAAGGAGCTTGTCGCGCGGGTCCTGCAGGCTGCGGCCGGTCAATGACTCGATCTGCTTCATTCGGTAGATGACGGTGTTGCGGTGGCAGAACAGCTGCTCGGCGGCATGGGTGGGTGACGCGTCGTGGGCGAGCAGGGCCTCCAGGGTCTCGAGCAGCAGGTCGGCCTGCTGCGGTGGTTGCGCGAGCAATGCGCCGAGGGTCTCGCTGACCAGCAGCGAGGTGACCTCGGGACTGCCGCCGAGGAGCACCTCAGGCAGCCGGTCCGTCACCGACACCATCTGATGCGACCCACGAGGAAGGGTCTCGGCCACCCGGCCGGCCAGCTGGTAGGCAGTGGCGAAACCGGAGATGCCCTCGGCCGACAGGGCGACGCCGACGCGGCCGACCACGGCCGGTTCGAGAAGCTGGACCAGCTCCGGCAGCGTCAGCTCGCTGGTCGGCACCAAGCCGAAGAAGGCACCCCCACGCACGTGCCAGTAGGAGAACACGCCCGCGCGTTCGAGGCGGTCCTCAGGAGCCCGCAGCGGCTCGTCGAGGGACCCGTCGAAGTGCGCCACCACGCAGGCCAGGGGGTCGTCGGCACTGATGCCCAGCACGTCGCGTGCTTCGCTGGCGAACCCGGGATCCGCGCCCCGGCCCTCGACCAGACCATCCAGGAAGCTCTGCTGGCGCTGTAGGTCGCGTCGCTGCAGCCGCGAGCTCTCACGACGGTAGGACTCCACCAGGGTGGCGTTCTGCACATCGAGCGCCGACCAGATCCGTTGCCCGGCTATCAGGAGGACATGGTCGTCGATGCCCAGGTCTGGGTTGTTCCGCTGCTCGAGGAGTGCCTCCCACAGCCTCCGGGTTCCGAGGCTGTAGGCGTTGAGGACCAGTTCCATCGGGACCCCCTGCCGGGCCCGGCGGCGGCCGGTCTCCCGCCAGATGTGGATCGCCTTCTCCTCAGGGTCGGCGAGTCCCGCCATGGTCCGGATACCCCGGCGAATGTGCTCCCGTGTATTGGCGCGAACGTCCGCGCGCAGCTCCGCCCCGACCGCGTCGTAGTAGTCCCGGCCGTTCTCCATCAGCGTGAGCGCGATGTCGTCGGCGATGGCGTCGGCACGGTCCAACAACGACGCCCAGGCCCGGCCGATCTGGGCACGAAGATCGTCGTCGATGACCTCCTCGCGAGCGCGGAGGATCTCCTGCGCTGTGGGCTCCCGCGTGGGTCTCATGAGAGCAGGTTCCCACTCAGCGCACAGTTGAGCCACCCCGAACGGCCGATTCGGGGCAACCTGCACGAGGTCTTTTGTGCGCTCCGCCCGTATCTCTTTCTGTGCGCGCCGACCAAAGTGGTACACATCACATCGCACATTTGCGACATCGCGCATCTGCGAAGGGAGATCCGTGAGCCAACCAGTTGTGTCGCCTGCTCGTAGCGACCAAGCCGGGGATGCTTTCGCGATGTCCGACGTCGCGGTCACCTTCGGAGGCATCCAGGCCCTCTCCGGCGTGTCGCTGGAGGTGGCCCCGAACCAGGTGCTCGGCGTCATCGGGCCCAACGGCGCCGGCAAGACCACGTTGTTCAACGTGGCGTGCGGCTTCCTGCAGCCCGACACCGGAGCCTTGCGTTGGAAGGGCCGCGACCTCACCCGCCTGCGGCCGCACCAGCTCGCCGGCCTTGGGATCTCCCGGACCCTTCAGGGCCTTGGCCTCTTCGACAAGATGACCGTTCTGGAGAACGTGATGGTCGGTGCCGACCGGCACGCCGGCGCCGGGTTCCTCTCCGGTCTGCTCGGCCTGCCTCGCAGCAGCAACGACGAGCGCGCGCTGCGCGATCGGGCCGCGGCTGAGCTCAGCGATCTTCAGATCGGGGGTTATGCCGCACGGTTCCCGACCAGCCTCCCGTACCCGATCCGCAAGCGGGTGGCCCTGGCCCGAGCCCTGGTTTCCGAGCCCGATCTGCTCCTGCTCGACGAGCCGGCCAGCGGCCTGTCGGGCGAAGAGATGGACGAGCTCGGCGACCTCATCCGCGGGCTGGCCGACCGGATGTCGGTGATGCTCGTCGAGCACCACATGGACCTGGTGATG
>ERZ1739051.63-NODE-64-length-11684-cov-9.084616_pt1 | contig 11684 bp, 10 predicted proteins | sample MGYA00581757_ERZ1739051 | MGnify/ENA primary metagenome ERZ1739051 (study PRJEB42929, sample SAMN08275523) | rhizosphere metagenome | isolation source: Rhizospheric soil replicate 3 | host: Colobanthus quitensis | place: Antarctica: Devils point, Livingston Island...
GTTCCGCCTTGGTGAGCGAGCTCAGCCCATTGTGTGCGGCCATCGCTCCTTGCGAATAACCTGCCACCACTATCTGGGTGCGATCACCACACACGATCGAGATCAGCCTGATCTTGCTGGCCAGCAGTTCTGCGCCCACCTTGGCGCCATCAAGAAACAGACTTCGGCCGCTTGCGGAAACGGCAGTCAGGTCTTTCACTAGACTCCAATCCGCCCCGCCTGCCACGTTAAGGGCTGGGTAGTCCACGGGCATGTCGGCGAAGGTCAGGCCCCGCCCGGTGACAGATGCGCGCACTGCGTCTCGCATCTGTCCGACGAGATCTCCGTAACCGAGGTGCGCATCTCGAGGCTCCCCGCTGCCTCGCAGTCCGAGAAAGGCCACATTTCGGCACTCGTCGACCGGATCTGATGGCGGGCCCGCGGTGGCCTCTGGGGCGCGGGCGACTCCTAGCGACCAGGCGATCCCGACGCAGACCCCGAGCATGACAACCAGTAAGCCAAGGGTTCGCACCTTGGCGAGAAATACGAGGCCAACAGCAACGGCAGCGACGGCGACGATCGGCAGCAGATCCGTGGTCGGGTTGAGCGACCCCAGCAGGACGAGCACCACTCCGACGATTCCCAGTTTGAGCCCGCTGCGAGGCTGGAAGAACGTGACGAGGACCCCCAGCACCACCATCAAGATTCCAACCCCTGTGACTGGTGAGGTCATCGCCTCTCCTGCCCCATCGTCGTTTCCATGACCGCGACTTGGGCGCGTGATGTTCCACGGACTGCGTGGTTGACGAAGATCGTTGGCAAGGTGCGTCGGAAAGCCGACACGTCTGGAGCAGAGTCACTCCCTTGGGCTCCAGATCCCTGCGATGATGTCGTCCGGTATCCGCTGGTGTGCTGCCGCACGTGAATCACCTGCCTTTCTTCTGTCTTTGCCGGGCTTGGTTATCAGAGGGAAGGCGAAGCAACCGGGTAAATCATCGAGTCCCGGGTGGGCCTGGCCGGGGGCTTATGAGAAGGACAGAGTCACGGCACGGTTTTGTGCGGCGCTGGCAGGGCCGGTAACAGGGGGTTGGGCCCGGTAACCGGCCCCGGTGGTGGTGACCTGGGAGGTGGACACACCCATGGCGATCAGCAGCTGTCCGACGGTGGCGGCTCGGGCGCGGCTCAGTGCCGTGAGCGAGGGCCAGGCGGTAGGTCCGTTCGAGGTCGATCCGGTGACGCGCAGGTGGGTTGCGGGGCTGGCTTTGAGTTGCGTGGCGACGTCGGCTAGTAGAACTCGGGCGGCGGCGGGATCGCGCAGCTTGTCGCTGTCGATGACGAAGCCCAGGGCTGTGTTGTCGGGGACCCGGACAATCGTGCCGGGGGCCACCTTCATGGTTGGCGGGGTGTCGGGGGTGACGGGCTTGGTCGTGAAGATCCGGGTGGCCGGGCCGGGGCCGGTTCGGGGCAACGCCACAGCCTGTGCAGCGGCCCCGCAGGTTGTCGCTATGTCGGACCAGATTCTGGAGATGGTGTCTTTCTGGTACTGCGACAGGCTCTCTTGGGGCGGGGCCCCGTATGCGAGGCCGTAGAAGTGCACGTTCTTGCCCTTGAGCATTGGGCAGGCGTTGTTGGTTGTCACGAACGAGGCAACGTCCTTGGGAGCAGCCCCGCTCAAGCCCTCTGTGATCCGCACGACGCCCGTATCGGTCAGGCCGGAGTCGAGCGAGAGTATCTGTGCGCCGCGGCCATTGCCTGGGCTGAGGTCCGCCGCGAGCGATAGGGCAGCCAGCAGGTCGTTCCCATTTGAGCTGGCGCGCGCTTGGGCAGCGGCGTTGATGACGGTGTTCTGGGCGGCGACCAGGTCGTCGTGGGCCGCCTCTGGATTGATGGTTTCGATTTCCGCGGTGAAGCCACGCAGCACCACCTGCGGCTTGCCCTCAGCGGTCACGATGTTGATCGGAACTCGGCCGAGAAGGGCTACCTCGATGGCACATTGCCACTGTTGAGGCAGCGCTGGCGCCTGGGCGCCTTGGTGCACAGGGACGATCATCGTCAATGACGAGCCCTTCACGCAGTCCCTGGGCGGTGCCGCGGTGGTGCCTCCCGCGCCGGGCTTTGAGGTGGCCGCCTCGGAGGAGCCACCACATCCGGTCAGCCCCAGCACGGCGGCGAAGGCGAGCCCGAGAATGGCGGCGCGGCGCGGTTGGGAGCGATCCGTGGTGCGACGGACCAGCGCGTGGCACTCAGCGCGGTGCCCGTTTCGGGAGGTGGTGGGCTTCATGAAAGGGTCTCTTTCCTTGTGGCGTCGGTCCGCCGCGTTGTGGGCGGAGCACCAGAGTGGTCTTCTCGCGTGGCCGAATCTGCTGGCTGCGCTAAAGCAGGTTTAAACCGGGGGCCGTCAACACCTTGAGCTAAATGCGGCTTAAACGTGACGTTGTGGAAAGACCTAAGATTGTCCCCAAGCCTAACTTCAGTTTTTGAGAGCAACCCAAGGCCGGGCCACGGATGGTCGTGAGAGTGCGAGCGCAACCCAACGTCAGAGCCCGGATAGGAGGCGGCCACGTGGAGGACGGGATTCGCTTGCTGCGTTCTTTCAGATGGTCAGATCGCAGCCCGCAAAACAGGCGCATATTCTGGAACGGGTCGGAATATACCGCCGCCGAAGACCCCTGCGGAGCTTGAGTCGCAAGCTGACAGGCTTGCTAGATCTTTTGTCATGTGGCTGGAGAATTCGAATGGATGATTTCTCACGTGCTTGCAGGCGATGAACTCCCGCAAGGCACGCGAGAGGGATTTCCACGCAAAAGGGAGGTGGCAAGCATGGGATGGTTGCACAAGCGGCCCGAGATGGATCCTGTCCAACAGTACTCAGAGCTCTGTGACTCGAGCCCGACTGCACGTGCTGCGCTGGTGCATGAGATCACGCACACGGTGTACCTGAGGCTGAATGAACGGTTCAGTCTCGGCCCGCTTGAACGGGACTACGACGGTCTTTGGTACCACATACCCAGGTTCCCAGTGCATTTCTCTTTCCAGGTAACACCCCTCATGATCAAGTTCGCACGTGAACACCCAGAGCGCAGCTACGGGTACCAGTTCTATCGAGGAAACTCATCGATCAGTACACCAGAACCTTTGCTCACTGACTACAGAAACGAGGTCATCTCACAGACGATTGACTTCTTCAGAGACTCCGGTGTCGTACAGATAGAGGGCATCCGGATCGAGCAACGGACGAGCAACACTATGACGGGCACGCAATGGGAGGATTTTGACGGGAGCATCCACGAGACGTCCTTCGACTCGTGCTGGTTCGATCTGTATGGAACGATCTTGTGGCAGGCTGACGCGCTCAGAAGGATCGGGAAGATGAAGCAGTCTCAGCGTCATCCTTGGGACGTTGAGAGGTAGGTCTAGCATCCTTGCCATGGCGGCGGGGGTTGGGCCGCATTCGCGTCGGCGAGCGCAAGCCGGCGTCGGCGGTTCGCGGCGGACTCATGGACTCTCTGCGACCCCAGGTGCGTTGACCGTGGGCCACAGGATCAAGGAGATCTTCTACACGCTGCATGGTGAAGGGACGCATGCCGGCCGGCCCGCAGTGTTCTGTCGTTTCAGCCTGTGCAATCTTTGGACGGGTCGACAGGAAGATCGTGCGAGGGCTGCCTGCCAGTTTTGTGACACCGATTTCGGAGGCACAGACGGCCGAGGCGGCGGCACGTTCGAGACAGCCGAGGACCTCGCGACCGCCGTGGCAACTGCCTGCCTGGCCGACGAGCGACCTCGAACACCGCATGGTCGTATGCACGGGGTTAGCGATGGCCCGACGGCTCGGGATCTAGGTTTCTTCTAGGTGGGGTCCGTTTCTCTGTGTCCTGGCGCAAGTAGTTGGATTCCACTCAGCTGAAACGCGAGGCGTTCGGGAAGTCCAATGTGGTCATCGAGGCCGAGGGTCGGTCTCGATGAACTGCAGAAGGAGCCACCGAAATGGCGCTGACCATGCGTGCGGGACGCACCTCCCGGATCACCAGGGGTGTGAAGCATTCGCACTCCTACGGCCCGCTGCTGCGCCTGGCTGATAACGGCCACGGCCGCCAAGACCGCGCCGACTCCGGGAACCACGAGCTGGAGACCAAGCCGTGGTATCGGCGGATGGAAGCGACCCGTTTGGAGAACGACCACCGGTTGTTCGCCGAGGTGGGGGACAGGCTGCGCGGTCCCGTGTCGGCCCTGGATGAGGCCCTTGGTCATGTCCTGGAATGCGACGCCCGCCTGCCTGAACTGGCCAGGGGCGTGGCGCAGATTGCGCCCGCGGACTTGCGTGCTGCTGGCGGCGCGGAAAAGCACCTGTCAGAGGAAGCCGTGGCGATGCGCCGCGGGCGTGAACACCGGGCCAGGGTGCAGGCCGCTTCGGCGCCGCTCAGCGCGATCAAAGCCAGGCGGCAAACCCTGGTCCTTGAGTGCTTGGCCCTTCGTTCCCAGATCGCGGAGGAATTTGGGCTTGCGCAAATGGTCTCAGAACGGATGCGCAACTTCTATGCGCGACGGATCTCGACCTACGCAAGGCAGCTAGGTCGAGGCCCCGCCTCAGCGGGCGACCTGGACTTCCACCTCGACCCGGCGCCGTGGACCCAACAGCCGTGCCCGTGGCTGCCAACAGGGCTCGACGGCGTCTTGAACCTGCCCGTCGTCGGGGCGACATATCCAACCGACACCACAGAGAAGAAGGAAAACTGATGAGACTGCCCTGGAAGCCCCGCGGCGACAGTGGTGTCCTGGTGACGGACAAGATCAACCTCGGTGAGGTTGATGACCGCAGCCGCTCATACGCGACCACGATCGAACGGCCCGACCAGTACACTCCCCTAGATCACAACAGGGCTGTGTTCGCGGCTGATCGCGAGACGGCGATGTTGATGGTCGTCGAGAACGCGCACCGCGCCGTTGAAGGCAATTCGGTCGACGAGTACAGCTCGGACTTCCAGGATGCCAGAATCAACACGGCGCGGGGAGGGTGGGACGTCGCGGTGGACCACGAGGCGGCTAAGCGTCTGCACACCACGCTCGGGCTGATGGCCGTTGAACTGGAGAACATTACCCGGATCCAGGCCACACTTCAGTCGGAACGTCAAGACGTCGCTGACCTTCAGGCCAGCGTGGATGGGTGGCGGAGCCACCTTCTCGGCCACAGCAACCACGCTCCCGCCGCGGCGCAGACCGTCACAACCGTTTCGACACCGCAGCTGTACTCCATCGCCGGCGGCTCGACGATCGCCGACATGCTCACTGCGACACCAAACACCCCCACCAAGCCCACCTCCGATGATCAGCCCGGCGACGACGACACGGTCGCCCCGGCGGTCACCTACATGTTCGAGGACAAGGAAGCGAAATGAACAACACCGCCACCATCACGCCCGCCGCGGCGTCCGGTCCGCAGATGGACTGGGTCGAGCCGTCGCTGGCCGATCGAGACAAACGTCCGCTTAGCAGGGCTCTGGTCGACGCGGTCGTGCTCATATGCGGGGCCCTGGTCGACGCCGGTCTCATGCGCCCAGCGATCATGCGGGTCCTCCGCGACACGCCCGAAATGGCTACAGTCATCTCCGTTGCCCTGGCTTTGGTCGGTGCTACGGCCGCCGCCGCGGCCGGCTCTGCCTGGCGCGGCGCCCGGGGTAACCAGCCCGGGCGCCGGGCGGTGTTGGTCATGCCAGGACTGCTAGGCCTGTTCTGGCTGGGGCTTGGCCTTGGCATCGGCTGGGTTCGCGTCGGAGCTGCAAGCATCACCGCCACCACCCAGTACGACGGGCAGGCCGCTACGACGGGCAGCGCCTCACAAGCGGACCTCATCGCCGCCGGCGTGTTCTTGCTCGTCTACGTCTTGGTCGGAATGCTCGCGGCCAACGACGCCTACCAGTGGAGGAACGACGCGTTCACCGCCAAGGTCAACGCACAAAAGAAACTTGGTGCTGCACGGAAGAACCTCTCCGACACCGAAGCGCTCCTGGTTCGTCTTGTCGAGAACCTCCAAATCCGCAAGCACGAACTTGCGACTAACCCGACGGACGCGACCAACGCCAAACAGGCCAACCAGGCTCTCGCCCGAGAACTCGAACAGGTCTCCAGGGTGGAGCAGATGATCCATCAGAGAGATGTCACCAAGTCCGGCATCACCAGCAGCAAGCACCCAGACAACCCGTACCCGTCCCGCGCCTAGACGACCGCAGGGGATGGAACAAGCAAACAACCCTCCATCCCCTGCCGCAAACGACATGATGACCAGAAGCTGTTCCCATAGATCGGAGACGGAGCACATGTACATCGACGTCGGCGCACCCCGAGACGAAAACCGGTGGCTGCAGATCGCAAAGGATTTCAGCGCCCCAGCCCACGAGTCCGACTGGACCCGCAACACCACCGACCAAAGAATCACGCAGCTCGACCGGGTGCGACCCTTTGTCACCCGTGGCGCGCTGGTCGCAGTGATGGCTGTGCTGTTCGCGATGATCCCCGGCACCTCGTATGCGGCCTGGGTCCTGCTCCTGCCCGCCGTCCTGCAGACCAGCCTGGAGATCGCGCTTGAGCATTCGGCGCGAGCCAAGACTGCGCCGGGCCACGACAACGCGCTGCTGCGTCCCCTCATGCAACTCTGGTTTCGGAACTACGAGCGCTGGCAGATCAACGTCACCGGCCTATTGGGTGCGGTCGCGGTCGCCTGCAACGTCGCAGCAGCCGTGTTCTTCACCGGGAGCCTCGGGCACGGCCCCGTCAAGGTCGCCGCGTTTGGAGTCAGCATCCTGTACATGAACTCTGGTCTCGCCGGGCCCCTACTTGACGCCACCGTCTACTCACCGCTGCAATACACGCCGAAGCTGCTTCGCCGGATTCGTCCAATGATCTGGCTCGCCTTCGTCGTCGGCCTGGTCGGTCTGGTTGCTGCGACACAGCGGTGGGGTTCTGCTTGGGCGCCGGACGCATTGCCTTACGCCTATATGGCCTGTCTGCTTCCCTACGCCCTCGGCTTGCGCATCCGTGAGTACGAGCGTGCCCTGTGCGCCGGGGGGTTCGTGGTGGCCGAAGCCCAGAACGACGCCAACCGCCGTGCGGGGCTGGACATGCACGACTTGCTGCAGATCTTCAAGGGTCCCCTTCGGGCCGCACTGGACCTCGAAGGCCTCAAACCGTCCTCTCGCATGGGCCTGCTCACCTTCATGACCAACGTGGAAGCTATCTATGAGAGGGCACGCGACCAGAGCATCGACCTGCAGAGCGGCATTATGCCCCCCCTCAAGTACATTGTCCGCAATATCTGCAGACCTGCTTCCGTCAAGTCCACAACTCGTATCCAGATTGACAACCTTGACGATGCCAATGCAGGTTTTGCCAAACAACTCATCTCTACGCTGACCCACAATGCGGTTCAGGCCTATCAGCGCGATTTCCTCGTTCACGTCGTCCGCGTTATCGACGTACAGGCATACGTCGAAGGCGATCAGATCTTTGTCAGCGTCACCGACAGCTTGAAACCGATAACTGCCGACGGCTGGTGCCGTCCTGGTTCCACCATGGGTTTCATTCGCGAAAAGCTCGGGAAGCACGGTGGTGACCTCACGCAGATAGCCACACCATCTGGAGGGAAGTCAATCCAGGCCTCATGGAATATTCAGCTGGCCCCGCTTCGCAAAGAAGCTCCGCCTGAAGTCTCGGACAAGGAGTAGCGGTATGAAGAGGTACTTGGTCATCGAAGACCTTGGTGAGCGAACTGACGAGCTCCACAGGGCCGTGAAGGTCCTGCAGAGACAGGGTGTGGACGTGATTCTGGATCACGAGACCCGGGTCAACAGACTGCTGGATCGAGGCGATTATCCGGTCGAGCGACTGGCGTCGTACGATGCGTTCTTTGTCGACTTCCACCTGAGCTCGGATCGTTTCCTGGCGCGTAGACCCATCGAGTTCCCAATAAAGATCGGGACGGACACAGTCAGCGTTCCCGCGACAACAGGGATGGGGGTGCTGTTGTACCTGACCAACCTCGTCAAGACCGAGAGGTACCAGGTCGAGAGAAAAGCGCAGGCGTCGCATCTTCCGGCTGGGCGCTGGGCACCGGGCTTCTACTCTTTCGTGGAGATCCAGGACGTGCAGTCGCAGTTCTACGCGACAGCAGCGCAGAGCTGGTTCGGGGCAACATACTTCCGCGCCATCGCCGTGGCTGACACCTTGGCGATCTGGCTGGCGAAGCTTCCTGAGTGGAAAGGCTCGGCGGAGCCGCAGCTTGTCCGGGATGCCGTCGTGCCGTTTGAGCAGCTGATGGACTGCAAGCTCACGTCAACCCGTTTTGCCTGGGGCAGCCTTCCGGAGGCCTACGACTGGCTTCGGTTCTACCTCGAGGCTGGTGGGAGAGTCGGCAGCCTGCCGGAGTTTCGCGCCGTTGTAGCCCGCAGGACTGCCATGAAAGTGAAGTGGAAGAATGCCCCGAATGAGTATTCTGATCGGCTTGATCCGATCCAGAATGCGCTGAAGACACTCCTGGAGACCTACGCGCAGGGATGCACCGAAGATTGGCCCGAGGAGAAGTTCAAGCTTTCCGATCGCCCCGATCGACTCCTAAACATTCTGACGATGTCGAGCTCTTTCTGGATGGAACCGGATGTGGGTTTCGCCTTGAAGGCTCATCGGGCACGTCAGCTCATGAGGGGAACGGCTTGAAGACTCTTCCCGCGGGTGTGCGAGTGAGAAGCCAGGTGGTCGACTCCGGAAACGGGGAACCGTTGGGGGTGGCCTGCGTGGACCCTTTCCCCGATCCTGGGCGAGCGTTCGTAGTCGCTATGGGCTTCGGCGCGTGTCTGGACGCCTTCGAGCTGCAACGCTTCGGCGTCATCGCCCAGGTGCTGCAGGCGCGCCTTCTCGTGGTGGAGACACCCGGATACAGCTACACGCCCACCCGACTGCGCGGGCGTGAGCGTCGCGCGCTCTTGCGGGCTGACTTCGGACCGGTCGCCGCCAGGATGCTCACCGCTGCCCTGGCGGTCGACCGCACGGACCGCGGCGAGCGACAGGTTGGTGTGCTGGGCTACTCACTGGGGGCCTCTGTCGCGGCGGCCATGGCCGGGGTTGCCAATCAACAGGTAGAGAAGCAGGTCGCCCTCGACTCGATCGTGCTGGTCGAACCTGTCGCCAACAGACACTGGAGCGGCCCACAGCTCCTGTCAGCCATGCGAACCGAAAACAAACTCATCGACGGTTATCTGAAGACCAACGATGACGTCCCGGGTGCGCTCACTCCGAGGGGCCGCATCCAGGGGGCCCCGTTACCGCGGCAGCACTATCTCGACCTGCTGTTGCTGTCTAACGCATTGCGAGCCGGCCGCCTGGTTGAGGAACTTCGCGCCGCCACCGCCGGGCACCCAGGCCTAACGGTGGTCGTCGCGCACGGCGCCTCCAGCCACCTGTCCCAGATGGACGCCTGCCGGTCCATGGTCCGCCAGTGCGGTGAAGCTGGGATTGATGTCAAGGACGTCGTGGTTCCGGGGCATCACGGTTTGTGGCAGTCTCTGCCTGCGGTGAAGTCCCTGGCCGACAGCCTCGCTACGGCCCTGGGGCACCTGAGTTGAAGCGTCCCAATCCGATAGCCCCCTTCATCTTTCGGGTGGCAACGGCGCTGACGCTCGCGACCGCGGTGGTATTTCAGTTCCTCCAGAGCACGGACCCGACGTTCCCAACGCTGTACTTCACGGTCGACTCCGCCATCCTTATGGCCGTCGTCCTCGCTGCCAGCCTTGCGCGAAGGTCACCGTCTCTGGACGTCGTTCGTGGGGCGGCCACCATCGGTGTCATTGTGTCCGGACTGATCTACGCCGCGGTGATCGCGCCGAACTCAACGAACGGCACATGGTTCGCCCCATGGGACGACACTATGGTCCGGACCTCCACCGTGCTGCTGCACGGCATCGGACCATTCTTGGCCATCGCGGACTTCCTCACCCACGACTACCCTGCGGCATCCACACACAAGACAATCGCGCTGTGGTGCACCTGGCCGTTGGCGTACATCGTTGCCATTACGAGCCTGGCGGCGGTCGGGATCGGTCACGTGCCCTACGTGTTCCTCAATCCCCAGACCGGGGGAGGCGCCCTGGGTGTCGCCGGGGCCATGACCGCGATGATGGCCATCGTCGCGCTGCTCAGCTATATGCTCCTGCAAGTGCGCCGGAAGGTTCCGCGCTATGTCCACCTGGCCTCGCGTCAGGATGTCTGATCGGTGCGCGCAGACAGGCAGGGCGCCCAAGAGTCAGGCACCCCGCCATCTCCTCAGGCCCCCAGGGTCGCCACTCTGCCCGTTGGAGCGCCGAAGGGCCACGCCTGGGGGAGCTGGTGGTAGGCGAAGTGCCTGTGGCTGCGGCACACCATTCGGAGTCTGCGCGCGGTGAAACCAGACCCCGTTACCAGGTCCGCAGGGCAGCCGGCGGTGACGAACTGCAAGGCCATGGGCGCGAAGGCATGATCGCCTGAACCGACCACCACGCGAGCGAATCGTGAGGCCTGGTGTGTCGGGTCTACAGCGTCCAGCAGGGCAGCGTCGGCGCCGTCGGGGACGTTAGCGCCAATCACGACCCGACCTCGGGAGGGAAGCGCGAACAGGACGCTCTCGGCGAAGCGGCGCGAGCAGCCTGCCACGATCATGTCGGCGTCGTCAACCTTGGCAGCCTCACAGTAGAGGTCCCACATGACCTTGGTCCGACCGAACGTTACCTGTCCGCCCAGGAGGTTCTCGACGTCGAGAACGTGCAGAGCACGCGGCGGGGAAGAGAAGCCACCTGCGCGGGGATGAGATGACTGGTACATGGGATTTCCCTTCTATGGCGCCCGCACATCGGTGCGCGGGCTGATACGAGAACTCCACTCCGTTTCGACAACCCGTGACTAAGGCCTGCTTAATGACAACTCGTAGCCACTCGCTGGGGTGACGGTGCAGGTCGTAGGCGACCTTCATTTCCTTGTCCTCGGTGGGCTCTTCGGCGCGGGCCAAACCCTGCAGGGTTGATCAAGACGAGCAGAAGCGCTACGTCGCGACGAGTAGTCTCCGAAGTCGGGAACTCGCTATGCGTAGGCGATCGGTGACTTCCTCCGATCGGATGAGGCTGCGCTGGCGCACGCGCGAGAGGGGACGTCGCCCGGGACGTTCCTGGTTCTCGAGTTCGACGGGCGCTGGGCCGATCCGGGGCGCCACAGTGCAGGGTTGCGTACGGTGGTCATGACGCCCGAGACTCATCTATGGCGGGTGCAGTTAGCGAAGTGATGGTCTGAGTTCGCAGCCTTATGCGATTCGTCGTGGCCGGGTTGATGGTGTGTTGTCGGCGGAGAAGCGGCTCGTCTGCGGAGGTGGGGTATGGCGGTCCGTGGCTCGGTCAGCGCCGCCAGCCTGATGAAGCTGCTAGGCACCCTCCAACCGTCGAGCGTGGGCCCGGCGCCTTCGGGCGCCGACGTCTCCGTCTCGGTCAGTTGTTCCAACTCCCGGACGCGACTGTCGGGCAGGCACGAGGTGGTGATTCATTCGGACTGGTCGGTCGCCACCCCGCACGACCTGGCCTCGGAGCGGGTCGCGGCTGCGCTCGGCGGGTACCTCTCCTGCCTTGACCTGATCGACCATGTCGTTCCCGCGGCTCGCATGTGGGTCGACCTGGCCGCCCGGCGCGTGCTGCCCGAAGCAG
>ERZ1739051.64-NODE-65-length-11625-cov-11.647105_pt1 | contig 11625 bp, 9 predicted proteins | sample MGYA00581757_ERZ1739051 | MGnify/ENA primary metagenome ERZ1739051 (study PRJEB42929, sample SAMN08275523) | rhizosphere metagenome | isolation source: Rhizospheric soil replicate 3 | host: Colobanthus quitensis | place: Antarctica: Devils point, Livingston Island...
GGGCCACCGAGGGCGGTGGCGTGTGCGCGTGCTCGCGGGCCCTTGATGTCTGGCATTCGGGGGTTGCTTCGGCCCAGCCGCGTGGGCGGGGGGTTGGCGGTGACCGCGGCGGGCTCTCGGCAGAGGTCCGGTCCGGGCCGTTCGAGCAGGCGCCGCGTGCCGCCCGGCTCGGCGAACGGGTGCATGAGAGCCCCCGTGTCGTCCTTGGCCGACCGCCCGACCAGCGCGGCGCGAGCCGCGTACTTCTGCAGGGCAGCGCTGCGGGCCACGACTGTGCGCCCATTCGCCTCGAATGCGGTGAGCAGGTGCACGGAGGTCCCGATGTCGACCCCACCACGGATATCCCTGAGCGCCGGCGCCAGGATCCGGGTGTGCCGCTTCCCGGTGCCGATCGGCAGAGCACCGCCGCCGAGCCCCTGGAGAAGCGGGACCGCCGCCGGTCCGCCGTGAGTGAGCTCGAGGGTGAACCCCTTCGGCACGAGACGCGCGAGGGTCGTGATCAGCTTCAGCGCGCTCTGGGAAGGGGCGAGGATCGTGAGGTTGCGCTGGCCGACGTGACGGTGCTCGTTCACCAGCAGCGGCCCGGCAAAGTGGTCGGCGGGGCAGCTCACCGAGACGATCAGGCACTCGTGTCCGGTCTCGCCAGGGCCGATCTGCCACGGTGGGCCGAGCTCCACGACCGTGACACAGTCGGGACGCTGGCGGTCGGCCAGCTGCGCGATCCATGCCCCGCCGATGTGGTGTTGCTGGTAGTACGGGTCGTTCTGGTTGCCCGTGCCGAAGAATCCCGCGGCGATCACCCGGGCCTGCACGTGCACACCCACCGCGGGGAAGAGGCCGAGGTTCCACACCCGGACGAACACCCGGTAGGTGTGCCCCGCCACGGGGGAGAGCACGAGTCTGTTCAGGTCGAACGGGCCGGTGTACGAGGCGTCGATCAGCAGGATGTCCGGCGACTCCCAGCACACGATGGGTGGCCAGATGGGCCGATGGCCACGATCGCCGGGTGAGAACGCCCGTACCAGCAGGTACGGGTAGACGTCCTCGCGATGCGGACGGTGCTCCTTGCCGATCTCGGCAACCCAGCCGCGCCACTCCTTCGCGCGTCCAGGGTCGGGGACGTACCTCGGGTCGGGGTCCGGCTGGTCCGGGGTCTCGGGCGTCTGGCCCACGGGATTCGGCGGGTCTTCGCCGCGTTGGCGCTCCTGCTCCTTGTCGCTGAGCTTCGGGTGCTTCGGCCGGGCGTGCTTCTGGTCGCTCATCATCCGCCTCCAAACGGGCCATGCGGAAACTCCTGGCCCAGGTTCAGGTCGTGGACCTTGCTCGGCTTGCCGCATGGATCGTCGCCGAACTTCTCTGGTGGCGGTGCGACCGCTCGTGACAGGTAGTGCGCCCTCAGGTCACGGTGCGGCTCGTACCACTGCGTGTCGAGCGGAGTACCTCCCGGCGCTTGCTGCGGGTTGTCGTGATCCGGGTGGAAGAACTGCGGCGGCGTGCAGGGTTGCGGATAGCTGAAGTCGATCGTGCCGGTCGAGATCGCGACGGCGGTGAGATCCGGCACGCACTCCCACACGCCGAGTGCTCCGGGTGCGCCCAGACTGCGGCCGAGGTTGTGCCGGTCCCAGTCCCAGCAGTGCCAGGCGTACCCACGGTCACTGTCCAGGTTGAAGTCCGGCACCGTGAACTCGGGGTTCTGGCGCTCCCCCGCCATCCGCCCGACCAGGTAGGTGCCGTAGTCCATCGGTCCGCCAAGGTGAGCGTTGAGCGGCAGCAGCGCATCAAGCGCCGCGAACGTGTCCTGCGGGGTGCTGCATGCCTCGAGCTTCTTGCGGGCGCTGTTGTCACCGGCGACCGCACTCAGCAGCACGGTGCTGGACTGACCTGACACGTACGGCCCGACGTGCGCGGGCGCGCCCTCTTGCGGCACCCATTGCCCCGCCTGGTTCTTCAGCGGGTAGCGCCATGGGGCCACCCACTCGCTCGGCTTGAACTCCGCCCCGCCATCGCCGGCGTACTTCAGCGGGCTGGTCAGTCCCAGGGCACTGACGAGATCGAGGGCCGAGACGTCCGCGGGGTGGTCACGGACGATGTTCCGCGGGTAGGCCGGGTCGAGGCCGTATGCAGTGGTGGCATTCAGCCGTCCGGACGGCTCCGTGATGAGCATGACCGGCAACCCCATGCCCAGCGGGTCGTCGAGCGCGGAGGCGATCGAGAACAGACCGCCCGACGAGCCAAGGATGGTCAGTCCGGGATCGACCTCCTCGGGCTTCGGCATCAGGAACCCGGACATCACCAGCGCGCGCCGCGACAGCATGTACAGGTTCCAGGCCGGCACGACGAGGGTGTAGTAGATGACCTCACGGGCCGGGAACGTGGTCACGTCGAGGATGAGGCCCGGCAGGATCGTCGCCAGCCAGACGATCACCTCGGCGAGGTAGATCGCCCACGCGAACAGGGCGAGCAGCAGGTCGAGCAGGTTGAAGGAGTCGTTGCTGTCGACGTCGGCACCGCGCGTCGGGTCGTCGTCGACGCCGTAGTCACCACCAGGGGGCGTGGGGAAGGAGTGGTCGGTGAACACGTCGGGCGGCTGCGGCATCGACGGCGAGAGCCCGTCCTTGCTGGTCATCTTGAGATAGGCGTAGACGATGCTCCACATCTCCGCCATCGCGTCGGCATTGGGGCGCCCGTCGGGATCCCCGGCCCCGTCGGTCGCTGAGAAGAGCGGGTCCTGCGCGAGGATCTTCGGCCCATCGGGGTGGACGTCGGCCATCGCCTCGAGCAGCGCATCGGTCAGGTGGCCGGGCAGGCCGCCGGAGTCGAGGTCGAACAGTGCGGCACGCGCCGCAGCCGGCGTCGGCCCGTCCGAGGTGTCGTAAGCCGGGAACCCGGTGAAGTAGTCGTAGGCCGGGCCGTCGTTGCGACCCGTGTACGGGGCGTCGCTCCGGGACCGGAACGCCAACCGGAAGTGCAGGGCGCTGGTGCCGTACTCGCCATAGCAAGGTCCGGCGTTGATCGCGGAGTAGTTCTGCGAGTCCATGTGGTTTTCGACCAGGTGGTGGCGCTGCCAGTGGTCGCGATACGGGCCGCCGGCCTTGGCGTTGGTGAACGGGTGCCCGGTGACGTCGGTCGCGCAGTGCGTCATCCAGCCGATCGCGAAGGCCATCCGGGCATCGGCATCCTCGCGCTCGTCATCGGTCGTCGCGGCGGCGCGGGCATCACAGGCCTGCTTAAACAGCACGAACGGGAACTGGTAAGTACGGCGGTAGTGAAAGACGTCGGACCAGTAGAAGGCCTCGTTGCCGAACGCCTGCGGCACGCCCGAGGTGAGGACGCCGAACCAGTCCCCCATCTGGGCAAGCAGGCCCTTGAACGCCGACATGATCGCCGTCGTCACCTCGTCGAGGACCTGCGCCAGCTGGTTGGACAGCCCACCGGTCAGCTGCGAGGCCAGCTGCGAGGAGTTCGTGCTGATGGGTGAGATCCACTTCTCCCACTTGCCGATGAACTCGCTGTCGATCTGCTCCCAGACATCCAATGACCACTTCACGACCTGCCGGAGCACGCAGCCCTTGGTGTTGGAGAAGTCGGGCAGGAGGTAGAACACGTCCGGACCGAGCGCGCCCAGGGCGAGGTAGTTGCGCCAGGTGTGGCACACCTCGCCGAGAGCCCGCGCTTCGGAGACGCTGATCGGGAAGTTCGGGGGCACCGTCCCTGCGCGCAGTCGTTCAGCTGTGTCCTGCGCGGCCTGCATGTGCACGTACCAACCAGGCATCGCCATTCCTCTCGTGGGATCGAATTGTGGGTCAGAGCTGTTCGTCTCAGCTGGTGGCGGTCAACTCCTCGGCGCGCCGGCCGTCGTCAGGCATCGGGAAGGCGAGCCAAGGCCGGGTGCAAGCTGAGGGCGGTCATGATGGGGACGCTGCGGGGGTGACTGGGACCGCGCCGACTCACGTGGCCGTTCCGGGGCGCGTGCAGAAGGTCGGTCATTGGCCTGCACTCGGCGCGAGTGCGGAAGCGTTGGCGCCATCGCGGTCGTCCTCCCCTGCGTCAGGGTGCGTGCGAATCAGCGAATCCAGCCGTCGTCCTCAATAACGATTGACCTCACCCAACTGTTGTTCCGAGCGATTCGGATCGTCAAGGCAGCGGATGGTAAAGAACTGTTCAAGGTTCGAAACAGGTTTCGTCGTTCACCTGCCGGGGTAATGCCCCGCCTTCCGCCCTCAGGGGGCGGTACTGGCTGTACTGGCCAACTTCGTTCTGCGATCTCGTGTCCGGGCGAAGAAAAGGAGCGGGGGTTCCGCTCTGCAGCCAGACATTTGTCGCCAGACCGGCGCAACCATTGTCGCGGCCACCTGCTTCGTTCTATCTGCGCTCAAGGGTGACTGCTCGGGGCATCGTCGTGGGGGGTTGGTGAAGCCGCACGAGATTTCTGCCGGCGTTCTTGGCCTCGTACATCGAGACGTCCACGGCGTGGAAGAGGTCGTCCATCGTGGTGCCGGCGCCCATCAGTGATCCGAGGCGATTCCGGTGTGTCCGCCGACCGGGGAGCATCAGGAGTCGGTGCATCCCGGCTCGCAGTCACATGCCTGCTCGGTTTCCGAGCCCGCGTTGCCGGTGGGACCGCAGCCGCAGGACTCTCCACGCCAGGCTTGCAGGCCCTCACGGGCGGCTACACCGGCAATGACCAGACCTGCCAACGGGTCGGCCCAACTCCAGCCCAAGGTGGCGTTCAGGACCAGCCCTGCCAGCAGGACCGCCGAGAGGTAGGTGCACAGCAGGGTCTGTTTGGAGTCCGCGACGACGCTGCCGGAGCCAAGTTCGCGTCCAGTCCGGCGCTGCGCCCAAGACAGGAACGGCATGACGACCAGCGAGGCCGAGGCGATCACGATTCCCACCGGAGACGGGGCCGCCTCTCCCGCACCGAGCAGGCTGCGAGCCGACTCCGCCGTCACGTACCCTGCCAGAGCGAAGAAGGAGAGCGCGATCAGCCGCAGCGCCTGACGTTCGCGCGTCTCGGGCAGACGGTGGCGGAACTGCCATAGGATCACGACCCCGCTGGAGACCTCGACCAGGGAGTCCAGCCCGAAGCCGACCAGCGCGACAGAACCCGCGACGACGCCCGCGGCGATAGACACGGCGGCTTCGATGAGGTTGTAGGAGACGCTCGCACCGGCCAGTAGCTGCGCCCGCTTGCCCAGGAGCTGCCGCCGATCGGCAGTCCGGGTGTCAAACCCGATCGCGGTCATCGGGTGCCTGCCTCGCCGTAGGTGGGACACAGAACGACCGCGTCACCGGTGGCGGCCAACAGCTTCTCGGCCGCGGAGAGCAGGGCGAACAGCTCGGGGTGTGAAAGAGAGAACATCGAGGCCCGACCCTGCGGCCGTGACGTCACCAGGCCACAGTCGCGAAGGCAGGCCAGATGGGCCGACACGGTGGACTGTGCCAGACCCAGGTGCGCCGTCAGATCCACCACCCGGTGCTCGCCAAGAGCCAGGTGCTGCACGATCGCCAGGCGGGTGGGATCACCAAGGCTGCGGAACATGCATGCGGCCGCCGTCAACGCCGACGGCTCGTCGACGCGCGAGTCTGCCAGGGAGCCGGCAACCTCCTCTTTCATCGTCACATCACGATGATAGCGGAAGGTACCGACCGCTGATGTCAGCGCCTGCGGTCGGTCAGATGGTGGCGTCCTTGACCTGAGCGGCCATGGCGTCCGGCGTCGACAGGTCCGCGGTGATGTTGCGCCCTGGTCTGTCCGCCGCCGCGTCTCCACCGTCTCGGACAGTCCCGGTTACACATTTGGCTACACCCCCGCCGCCCACCGCCGCGGCCGCCCTCCCTGTCGAACGTCAAAGCGGTACCCAACCATTTGGCTTTCATGGGTTGGCTTCACATCTACCCCGTCCATCGCGAGTCGCCCGGCCGGGGACGACGCCCAGGAGCCCATACTGGACATACCGAATTGAGGATGTCCGCTACCCGCGCGAGTGAACGCGCTATCGCACTGGCGGCGGTCAAAGCCGACGGGCCCGATTGATCGATCGCGGTCAGTTCGCTGCCCTGTGCCACTCACTTGCCAAGAGACCGTAGCCTTCGCCGCGTTCCTTGTCCTCGAAACCGCGGAGCCTGAAGAGCGTGTCGCTGGTCATTAGACTCGCCCGTATGCGTGCGCGTGAGCTTGGCAGGACGGGTCTTCCGGTCTCCATCATCGGCCTCGGGTGCTGGCAGCTCGGTGGTGACTGGGGCCAAGTGGACGAGGCCGATGCGATGGGGGTGCTGCATGCGGCGGTCGACGCCGGGGTGACGTTCCTGGACACCGCGGACGTCTACGGTGACGGTCGCAGCGAGGTCCTCATCGGGCGGCTCTTGGCCGAGCGGCCCGACGTCGCCCTCACCGTGGCCACCAAGATGGGGCGACGGGCCGACCCGCACGTTCCCGAGGCATTCACACTCGAGGCCTTCCGGAGCTGGGCAGACCGCAGCCGGGCCAACCTTGGCGTCGAGGTGCTCGACCTCGTTCAGCTGCACTGTCCCCCGACGCCGGTGTTCTCCGACGATCGCGTCTTCGACGCCCTTGACACGCTGATGCAGGAACAGCGCATCGCTGCCTACGGCGTTTCGGTGGAGACGTGTGATGAGGCGCTGACCGCGATCGCCCGCCGAAACGTCGCCACGGTCCAGCTCATCCTCAACGTCTTCCGACGCAAGCCGCTGGAGCGGGTCCTGCCGGCCGCACTCGAAGCAGGTGTCGGCATCATCGCGCGGGTGCCCCTGGCCAGCGGGCTCCTGTCAGGCAAGTACGACGAGTCCACCATTTTCGCGCCGGAGGACCACCGTACCTACAACCGCCAAGGCGAGGCCTTCGACATCGGGGAGACCTTCAGTGGCGTGCCGTTCGAGATCGGGGTGCAGGCGGCGCGCAGCATGGCCGCCCACGCCAACGGAGCCCCTACCGCCCAGTTGGCACTTCGATGGATCCTCGACCAGCCCGGCGTCAGCACGGTCATCCCCGGTGCGCGAAACGCCTCTCAGGTGAGGGGCAACACCGCCGCCGGCGAGCTGGAGCCGCTGTCGGCCGACGTGCTGGATGCTTTGCGCGACATCTACGACAAAGAGATCCGTGAGTATGTCCATGACCGCTGGTGACGCTTTCGATGACGAGCAGCCGGAGCTGGATGCCGACCAGACCAGGGCACTTGGCGCGCTGCTCGGAATGCAACGACAGTCGTGGGAGCAGGGTGTGGCCAGCCACGCGCTGCTCGACCTCGGGCAGTACGAAGTCGTCGAGGTCATGGCGCGCGATGCCGTGACCCGACAGACGCCGGCCGGCAAGCTGGCCGAGATCGACGATCAGGGCATCGTGAACTGCGCAGCGGCTGGCGAAGCGGTGCTCTGGGCGGCGCAGCGTAGCGGCGACATTGGCCTTGCGGAGGCCTTCAACCGGCAGCTGCGGTGGATCCTGCACGACGCTCCCCGCGCCCAGGACGGGACGCTCTTCCACATCGAGGGTACGCACGAGGTCTGGGTGGACACCGTCTACATGGTTGTCCCGTTCCTCGTGCTGGCCGGCGAGGTCGAGGAGGCGGCCACGCAGCTGGGCGGGCACCGGATGCGGTTGTTCGACGCGGCCGCAGGCCTGTATGCCTGGCGCTGGGACGAGGACGCCGGACGGCTGACGCACCCGGAGCACTGGGGCACCGGGAATGGTTGGGTCGTTGCCGGGATCGCCCGCGCCCTGCGGCTCCTGGATGGGCACGGCGGCGCGTTCGCCGTTGACGCTGCCGAGCACGCACGCGTGGTGATTGACGCATGCCTGGCCCACCGCGACGCGGACGGGCTGTTCCACGACGTCGTGAACGACCCGTCCACGTTCAGCGAGGCCAACCTCGCGCAGATGCTCGCCTATGCGGCACTGACGGGCGTGGCTGACGGGTGGTTGCCTGTCTCCTATGAGGCAGTCGGCCGGTCGCTCCTGGAGTCCGCCCGCCGACAGGTCGACGCGCACGGTTTCGTCAGGGGCGTCTGCGGCGCTCCACTCTTTGACCATCAGGGCAGCTCTGCGGAGGCCCAGGCGTTCTTCCTGCTCGCGTCAGCGGCGGCTACCGGCCGGCCGCGGACGGAGCCTCACCAGGCAGTCGAAGCCCGCTGAGCTTCTCAAAGACACGCACGACGGCGTCCTGCACAGCGGGGTCGTGGGCCTGTTCGTTGTACCTGACGGGGGCGCGGTCGTGGAACATGAACCCCGACGCGCTATCTGGTCGAGCGCGGGCATCGCCGGATCGGGATGATCGCCGGCCCCCAGATCGTCGGCGGGCCGGAGCGGCTACAGGGTTATCAGGACGTTCTTGGGCGCAAGGCACTCAAGCGGCTGGTGGTCTCGGCATCGGACTACAGCCGTGAGGCAGGGGTGGCCGCGATGCGCCGGCTGCTCGCGGCGAGCCCGGACCTCGATGCCGTCTTCGTGGCCTCAGACCTGTTGGCCTCGGGGGCGCTCGTGGAGCTGCGTCGATCCGGAAGGCGCGTGCCGGACGACGTGGCTGTGGGTGGCTTCGACGACTCCCGCATCGCTCGTGAGTCCGACCCTCCTCTGACCACGATCCGGCAGCCGCTCGAGCAGGTCGCCCGGGAGATGGTCGACATCCTCCTCCGACTCATCCGTCACGAGGAGGTCTCTTCGCGCGTTCTGCCGACGGAGCTCGTCATTCGCGAGTCCGCGTGAGACCGCGCGCGTAGCTGACGCGTGGGGGAGATCGTCGGCAGGGGCCTGCTCCGCAGGCCACCACCTCGTCCTGGCCGCACTCACCTCGAGGCGAAGATGGCCGGCAACTTGGAGGTGTCCCCTGCCCAGCTCAGCCAGCGTCAGGCGAACTGAACCTGCACGTCCAATGCCCCGCCCTGTCGTCGACCAGCCGATGCGGGAATTGGCGAAGCCGCGATCCGTACACCTGTCGGTGAGCCGGACCTCTTCGCTGGGAGGACAGCGACGATCGTCGTCACGTTCAGGCCCAGCTCAAGTGATCTCAGGGGTAGGACAGGCGCCAGCTCATGAGGCGCCGGATTCGACTATCGGGCCGGTGACCTGTTCAGGGCTGCAGCGGCGCGTATGAGCGTCTTGAAGGCATCCTCGGCTATTTCATCGCCCTCGTGGAAATCGATAGCGCGCCTGGAGTTGCCTTCAAGGCTGGAGTTGAATAGTCCTGAAGGGTCCTTGAGCGAAGCGCCCCTGGCGAAAGTCACCTTCACGGCGCTCTTGTACGTCTCGCCGGTGCAGATCATTCCGTCGTGATACCAAACCGGAACGCCTCTCCACTTCCACTCCTCGACCACCTCAGGGTCAGCCTGTTTGATGAGAGCGCGGACAAGGGAGAGCGTCTTTCCCCTCCAGTCGTCCAGTTCCTTGATCCTCGCGTCGATAAGCCGAGAAGGGGATTCGCCCTCGGTCGTTGCGCTCTTTTTCATATTGTTTGCCCCTAATCCGGCTGCTTTTCTATCTTGCGAAAGTACCAATCACCCATTGGGAGCCGCAAACTGTTGGAAGGTGAGTTCCTCATTCACCCTGCAAATAGTAGTTGCTGCGACTAACATTTGCACGCGTACTGGTTTCTACGGCAGCGGCACTGGACACCCTTGCACACCGCGATTGCGGTTCGGGCGGCAGGGCGCGTGCGGTCTGCGGTCGCTGGACCAAGACCGTCTGCAACGAAGGCCATCAGGATGACTTATGCACGGGCGCACGGTGCCGATAAGGGTGCTGTGACAAAGAGATCCTTCATAACCCTCCACAGCGCTGCTGTTATGGCAGTGGTTGTGTCCGTTGCCATGATGGGGATCTCACCAGCAAATGCGGCAATACCGTCCGCCGTCGGGACTGCGACAACCGTTCCGGCTGCTCCCGCGATCATGCCCGCGACCTCGGGGACGGCCGAGGCGGTCGCCGTATGGACCGCACCCATCGACGATGGTGGTTCGCCGATCATCCGGTACCACGTGCGCATGGTTGACGCGGCCACTGGCACGAAGGACATCGCCTCAAAAGACGTGGCCGCACCCGCCACCAGCCTGAGCTTCACCGGGCTGCCCGGCGGGGTTCCGGTTCGGTTCCAGGTCCAAGCCGTTAACGCCGTGGGGGCTGGCCCGCTCTCGTCCCTTTCCAACGCGGTGATCCCGGCCACCAGACCAGGCGCCCCGAGGATCGGCACCTCAACGGCGGGAGTCGGCTCAGCGATGGGCCGATGGACGGCGCCGGCCAGCAGTGGCTCGGCCATCACGAAGTACCACGTGCGGATGGTGGACGGAGCCACCGGCACCAAGGCTCTTGCCGTGCGGGACATCGCCGGAAACCTGACCAGCCTGAACTTCACCGGCCTGCGCCAGGGAACCTCGGTCCGGTTCGAGGTCCAGGCCATCAATGCCCTGGGCGCCAGTGGCTACTCGACGCGCTCCAACCCGGTAACCGTGCTCGGCCCCCCCGGATACCACACCGGCACCCAGACGATTGGGTACTCGCTCCAACGTCGGGCTATCACACTGACCATTGTCGGCTCACCGACGGCAAAGAAGCGGGTCATGGTCATCGGTCAAATTCATGGCAACGAACGTGCCGGAGCTCAGATAACGAGAACCTTGGCCAAATCTCGTGCCCCAGCAGGGGTGGCCTACTTCGTGGTCTCCTATCCCAATCCGGACGGTGCCGGGCTCAACACCCGGGGCAATGCCCGGCGCGTAGACCTTAACCGCAACTTCCCTGGATGGAAGAGAAACGGCCGTCCCGGGTACGTGTACTACCCCGGGACCGGCGCGTTGTCGGAACCCGAGTCCAAGGCGATTTACGCCTCCATCAACAAAATCAAGCCGACCGCTTTCGTTACCTACCACCAGCACATGAACGTGGTCGACTACGGCGGCGGTAACAAGGCGGCTCAGGTTGTCTATGCCCGGCAGACAGGGATGAGGTTCACCCAGCTGTCCCGCTACCCGGGCTCGCAGGCGACCTGGCTTCACGCGGCATACCCCCGATCCACTGTGATGACCGTGGAACTACCTTCCAGAGTCACCGGGACGGTAGTAAGCAGGCACCTCGCGGCACTGAAATACCTGGCTGCCCACCACTGACCATCATGTCCACAACCGCGATGTGTAACTCGTTCGGTCACGGCCAGGCCGACCAAGTCCTACGCAGATGAGCACCTTCTGTGCAGGATCTCTTCTATGACTTTGCCAGGGATGGAACGACTTCCATCAACGTTCCCCTACGCACAGGCACTGGACGCCGGGCTCACCCATCACCGGCTGTACCGCCTGCGCGACACTGGAGCGCTCGAGCAGGTCGGCCGCGGGCTCTACCGGAAAGCCGATGCCGAGCTCACCGACCTTGACCTCCTTGAGGTGGCAGAGCGTGCCCCAGAAGCGACCATCTGTTTGCTGTCAGCGCTGGCTCGACACGATCTCACCGATGCCATACCCGCCCGACACGACATCGGGCTGCCTCGCGACAAATGGCATCCGCGGCTCGGAGGAGTCGTCCGATGGCACAGCTTCGACCGGGCGACCTTTGACATCGGGCGGACAACAGTTACGGTCGACGACACCACGACCATCGGCTTGTACAGCGCCCCCAGGACCATC
>ERZ1739051.65-NODE-66-length-11555-cov-13.349739_pt1 | contig 11555 bp, 10 predicted proteins | sample MGYA00581757_ERZ1739051 | MGnify/ENA primary metagenome ERZ1739051 (study PRJEB42929, sample SAMN08275523) | rhizosphere metagenome | isolation source: Rhizospheric soil replicate 3 | host: Colobanthus quitensis | place: Antarctica: Devils point, Livingston Island...
GTTGCAGCGGCGCGCTGAAGCCATGATGCGCAAACCCGGCCGCGCATCGGCAGCACTCACCGAGCCGGGGGCCTCTCAGGTCGTCCTTCAGCTGATCGGGTCCCGGCCGATCCACGTCATCGCCATCATCAGCCAGGCGACCGGCCTCGACCTCATGTCCGCCAGCAACCTCGCGAAGGATGCTCCGGTGGTGGTGGTGTCGGGGGTCAGTGAGGTCAGCGCCAACCGCGTGGTCGAGCGACTGCAGAAGGCTGGAGCGAAAGCGGTTGCAGGAGAGGCGTACCGACCGGAGTGAGTGGTGAGGTGGGGGCGGCGATCAGCTGACCGCTGCGCCGGTGATGCGATGTATCGAGAACGCGCGCTCGATGTTTGACCCCTCGATCGAACCGTAGGCACGTCCGCCCTCAATTCGCTTGGGGTAGAACAGTATTCGGGTGGTCCGCCCATCAGCGTCGGCATAGCCGATCCAGAGCCCGACGTTGTCGGCCGACGCCTCGCGAAGGAGGGCCAGGGCGACAGCCGGCTCGGTGGACGGAAGCCGTGGGCCGGGCTGGGACTGTTCACGTTCTCGCTCGTATGCCGCTGACTCCTCGCCCGCGCGCAGTGCGGAGACGAGCGTTTCGGTCAGCTCGTCGTCGACGAGGGACGGGAGTGCGGGCGAGACCGGTGGACGTCGGGCGGGGGAGCGGTGGTGCGAGACGACGGGGACCATGACGCCGCCATCGGTCGTCTCGGCGATTGGCGCAAAACCGTTCTCACGCAACATCTCCAGGACAACCATGGTGTGGGCGGGCGACACGACCACCGTTGGGGCGACCCGCCTCAGCTGAAGCGCAGCGAGCCCGCGATCGGCCAGCATGCTGTCCAGCACTGACGAGTCGTCGCTGCGGATGTATGCCAACACCGAGCCCACCCGAGTCTGCCCGTGGCGCCTGGCAATATCGCCAACGAGGTACTCAAGTGGCTGGGGTACCGGCGTACGGCTTGCGTCCTTGAGTGCGGTGAGAACCTGCGCGGACGACCAACCCGCGTCCAGTGCCCGGCGGACGCTCTCGGGGGAGAAGCGATAGACCGTTGCGCCGCCTCGCGACTCGACATCGGCGACCAGACGCATGAACTGCGCGAGGCTGCCTTCGAGTCGACCCGGCGCGACGGCAGTCAGGTCCGCCTGCAACAGGACGTGCTCGACGGGCGACGGCAGGTGGGTGCTGATCGCCTCCTCGGCGGCAGAGGTGCTTTCGGTAATCCTGAAAAGCAGATGACCTGCCGTGCTGAGTGCTCCCCGCCCGGTTATCCCGAGCCACTCGGCCTCACGCAGCACGGCGGCCGTGACCGTGTCGATGATCTCGCCCCGCCGCATCGGTCTGCGCCAGCGGATGCGTTCACTCAGGCAGGCCAGGTCGGGCGCCTGGCCTTCGGGTAGTCCGGCCAGCTCGGCAAGAACGTCCCCGCGAAGCTGCCGCATGGGCGGATAGGCGACATCGCTGCTGAGGGCGTTGATGGGGCTGCCGCCACCGGTTGGGGCTGAGCCCACGAGGTGTGGTGCCCGACCCGAAGCCAGCCAGGCCCGGCCGAGCCGGACCCAACGGTGCGCGGAGGGCCGTTGCTGCCAGTCGTCATAGCTGGGCGTCGGTGCCCACACCGGCTCCAGGGATGCGTCGTCAGCCAGCAGACCAGCGGCGTAGGCGGTTTCGACGACAAAGGCGGTATGCGGCTGGTCAACATCGAGAATCAGTGACAGGTGCTTGAAGTCCCGGGCCGAGAGCCCACCGGCGCGCAGGACCCTGGGTGGGCGGGGCCCCCAGTCTGCTGCGAGCTCGTCCACGAGACCGAGCAGCTCGGAGGCCTGGCCTCCGGCAGCGTCATCAACGGAGGACTGTTCGTGGGCAGTGACGGTCAGTGTTGGGGCGCTCAGTGCGATCTCACGGTGCAGGCGTCCTCCCCGTAGCCGCAGGGCGACTTCGCGGGGGAGCACGACATGGTCGGCGGACACGGCGCTCATCAGCTGATGGGACAGGAGCCAGGCGCCAACTGAGGCCAGCGGGCCGTCCGGCGACAGCGTGCCGATAGGCGGTCCCCAGGTGAGCTTGTCGAGGATGCTGCGGGCCTCCTGCGGGGCTGAGGCGATCACGGCGTCGAGCGCCTCCGGGGTCGCGTACGAAGCGGGAGTCGAGCCGCGCAGGTCGAAGATGGCCGGACCAAGGCCCGCTGGATGTGGACCGAGGATATCGGCGACAGCCCGAACCACGTGCTGATCGTCGCTGCTGCGCCACAGGAGTCCACGGTCCCAGAGATTCTGGACGAACCGGTCCAGGGCCGGGATCGCCTGGCCGAGCAGCGATGCTGACCGGTCGAGGTCGACGGGATCACCAGTGACGACGAGCGCCTCGAGCACCTGCAGGTGGCCACGGTCGAGCCCGTCCAGGGCCCGCTGCACGCTGGAACGCGTGCTTGCCCGAGCGGCCAGTGAGGTCAGATCGCTCGGCGCCGGCCTGGCCAGGTCGGGTCGATTGCGGACCAGCGTCCTGAGCTGTCCGTCGCTTCGACCGCGCACGTCGTCGGCGAGGCTCCTGACGGTGGTGGGCGGTCGGGAAAGGGACGCGGGCACACGTCATACGCTAGTTGGCCTGCGCGCCCTTGCTTGCCGCACGGCCTCTTGGTGGCGAGGATAGGCGCAAATCACGTCACCCATAGCGGAGGAACAGTGAAGGCCCAAACGCTTTTTTCCTACGGCTCAGGAACCTCCGACACGCCTCTGCTGGGCGACACGATCGGCGACAACCTCGCGCGAACCGTCCTGCGTGTTCCCGATGCCGAGGCGTTGGTCGACGTGCCCAGTGGTCGCCGCTGGACGTATGCCGAGTTCGACGTTGACGTCACGGCGCTGGCTCTTGGCCTGTTGGCCGGTGGTGTCGACGCCGGTGACCGGATCGGCATCTGGTCGCCGAACTGTCCTGAGTGGACCCTGCTGCAGTACGCCACGGCCAAGGTCGGCGCCGTGCTGGTCAACGTCAACCCGGCCTATCGCAGCCACGAGCTCGCCTATGTCGTGGGGCAGTCGGGCATGCGGATGCTCGTCAGTGCAGTCGAGCACAAGACATCCGACTACCGGGCAATGATCGACGAGGTGCGGCCTGAGTGCCACGAGCTTCACGACGTTGTCTACATCGGCGAGGAAAGCTGGGACCAGCTGGTCGCCGCGGGCAGTGGAGCCACCACCGAGGAGCTGGCCGAGCGGATGGCGACGCTGAGCTCCGACGACGCGATCAACATCCAGTACACCTCTGGCACGACGGGGTTCCCCAAGGGCGCCACGCTGAGCCACCACAACATCCTCAACAACGGCTTCTTCGTCGGCGAGCTCGTGAACTACACCGAGCATGACCGGATCTGCCTGCCGGTGCCGTTCTACCACTGCTTCGGCATGGTCATGGGCAACCTCGCGGCCACGAGCCACGGCGCCTGCATGGTGATCCCTGCCCCTGCCTTCGACCCTGCGGCCACCCTCAAAGCCGTTGAGCAGGAACGGTGCACGAGCCTGTATGGCGTCCCCACGATGTTCATCGCCGAGCTGGGCCTCGAGAGCTTCGCGACCTATGACCTGTCATCGTTGCGCACCGGGATCATGGCCGGCTCGCCCTGTCCCGTCGAGGTGATGAAGCGCGTGGTGGCCGAGATGAACATGGCCGAGGTCGCCATCTGCTACGGGATGACGGAGACCTCGCCCGTCTCGACCATGACCAGGAATGACGACGACCTCGGGCGCAGGACGGAGACCGTTGGTCGGGTCATGCCACACCTCGAGGTCAAGGTCGTCGACCCGTTCACCGGTCGGACTGTTCCTCGCGGCGAGCCCGGTGAGCTCTGCACGCGCGGCACGAGCGTCATGCTCGGGTACTGGGAGCAGCCGGACAAGACCGCGGAGGCAATTGACGCGGCGCGCTGGATGCACACCGGCGACCTGGCCACCATGGACGACGGCGGCTACCTGTCGATCGTCGGCCGAATCAAGGACATGGTGATCAGGGGCGGCGAGAACGTCTATCCGCGCGAGGTCGAGGAGTTCCTCTACAGCCATCCTGACATCGCCGATGTCCAGGTCATCGGTGTCCCCGACGCCAAGTACGGCGAGGAGCTGATGGCCTGGGTCGTCATGCGCCCCGGGGCGGAGCCGCTGACGGTGCAGGGTGTTCGCGCCTTCTGCCAGGGCAAGCTCGCGCACTACAAGGTGCCCCGCTACGTCCATGTCGTCGATGGGTTCCCGATGACGGTGACCGGCAAGATCCGCAAGGTGGAGATGCGTGCGGACGCAGTCGAGATTCTCAGGCTCGCCGACGAGCGTTCATAGGTAACTCTCAGGTTGTTCCCCGACATCTCTCGGGTGGGTGCACGATGCTCGAGGGAGCGAAAGGAACATCCATGTCAGAGCAGCCTCCGGTGCAGCAGCCTGAACAGCCGCCTCGCCAGCCGACCCGCCAGCCGTCCAACCCCCCGACCCAACCGATGTCGGCTGCTGAGAGCGCTCCGCCTGCTGAGCCCGTCGGACCGACTGCTGGGCCGCCTCTCGTAGGACAGGCTGCTGGTCCGCCCGCCCCTCCCGTCGGACCGGCCGCCTCCCCCGCGTGGGGCGACGCCCCGAAACCGAATGTGTGGCACCGCACAACGTCCACCCACGGCGGGCGCCTGGGGCTCGTCATCGCTGCCGTCGCAGTCGCGGGTCTGATGATTCTCGTGGCCGGTGTCGCCGGAATTGCGGTTCTGCGTCACCACGACAACATCAACCTGCTAGGGCAGCGACAGGGCGCGTTCTCCCGTGGCCAGGACGGTCCGGGCAACGGCCGGGGTCTCGGCAACGGCAACGGTTTTGGCAACGGTCAGGGTCCGGGAGCAAACAAGGACCGCAACGGGCAGCGGTCCCAACCCGGGATGCCCGGTTTGCCAGGTGGTCGGGCCCAGGGTCTGGGTGGTCTTGGAAACCTGCTGGGTGGAACGGCTCTGCACGGTGAGGTGACCGCGACGATCAACGGTTCGGCCCAGCCTCTGCTGTTCCAGCGTGGCGAGGTCACTGCAGTGAGCGACACCTCGATCACGCTCAAGAGCTCGGATGGCTTCCTCGGCACTTACGGTCGGACTGCCGCAACCATCTCCAGGGGTGCAGGACCCATCAAGGGTGGGCAGGCCCTGGTACTTGCTCGCGCCTCCGACAAGGTGGCCATCACGACCTTGGCGACCCGGTCCGGTGCGGGGGTCGCGCCGAGCAGCTAGCCGAGCAGCTAGCCGAGCACCTCGCGCAGGTGCAGCTGAGGTCGTATCTTCCTCACGTGAGCGTCCTCCCCAGCGGTGAGCAGTGGACCATTCGACTTGGCGACCACGAGGCTGTCGTGGTCGAGGTCGGGGGAGGCCTGCGCACCTACGACTTTCGCGGTCGCCACGTCTTGGCCGGGTACCCGCCGGACGCACGATCCTCGGCCGGGCGTGGTCAGTTGTTGATGCCGTGGCCCAACCGGATCCGCGGTGGCAGGTACACCTTCGCAGGGCGGGGCCACACGCTCGCGCTCACGGAGCCGGACCGCGGCAATGCGGTCCATGGGCTGGTGCGCTGGGCAATCTGGTCGGTCCTGGCCCAAGCCGAGGACACCGTGACCCTCGGGTGCCGCCTGCGACCGCAGCAGGGCTGGGAGTGGAGCCTGGACCTGTCGGTCAGCTACTCCCTGACGGCAGCCGGCCTGATCGTGACCCCACGCGCACTCAACGTCGGCACCGGCGCCGCGCCGTTCGGCTTCGGTGCGCACCCCTATCTGAGCGTCGGTGAGGACCGCGTGGATGAGGTGGAGCTCGGCATACCGGCGGCTTCCCTGCTCGAGGTGGATGACCGTCTGCTGCCCACGGGGTTGGCTGCGGTGGATGGCAGCGACTATGACTTCCGCGAGCCGAGGGTGCTGGGCACACTGGCACTGGACACCACCTTCACCGACGTCGATGCCGACGCCGATGGTCGGTGGCGGGTCACCCTCGCCCACCCTCACAGCTCACGAACGGTCACAGTCTGGGCGGACGCGAGGGCATACCCGTGGTTGCAGGTCTTCACGGGCGACTCGCTGCCGATGGCGGCCCGGCGCTCCAGCGGCATCGCTGTGGAGCCGATGACCTGCCCGCCGGACGCCTTCAACTCCGGCGACGGCCTGCTCGTCCTCGAGCCCGGGCAGGAGTTCGCAGCGCCGTGGGGGATCACGCCTGGTTGAGCTCCGCCGCCGCAGTCTTGATGCCATTGGCCTGGGCGGGGATCCTGTGCTCGACCGCCAAGGCGATAAAGGCCATCACTGCGCAGCCGAGGACCAGCATGCCGATGAACCCAACGTTCAAGCGGGCTCCGAGCATCACCCCGGCCACGACCGGCCCGGTGACAGCCGCCAGCTGGAAGGCGCCAGCCATGACCGCGTTTTAGCGCCCCCGCAGATGATCCGGCGACAGGTCGTTGGTGATCGCCGGGATGGTCGGCTGGAGCAGGGTCTCGCCGAGCGCGAACACCGGAAGCCGCCGATGATCAGCACTGCCGCCGCCGAGCTACCCGGGATCAGGCCGGAGAGGCCGGTCATCAGCCATGACACCGCCCACAGGGCGGACAGAACGAGGATCACTCGGGTGCGCCGACGGCCCTCGATGCGCTGCAGCACCAGTAGCTGGAGCGCAACGATGGTCACGGTGTTCGCAGCGAAGGCATAGCCGATCGTTCGCGTCGAGACCCCACCGACCAGCCGCGCATAAGCGGTGAAACCCGCCTCGGACTGCGCGTAGCCCACGAAGGCGGACAAGAAGGTCAAAGCGATCACCGGCACCATCGCCTTGTCCCGCAGGATATCGAGGTATGACGTCCTGATCGGTTCGCCGTCCTGGTCGCTGACCGGGTGCGCGACCTTGCCACTCACGTGACGAAGGGGGCCGAGCAGCACCGCAACGGGCGCCAGGAAGCTCAGCGCGTTGCCGAGGTAGATGGCGACGAAAGTCCCCGGCCGATGCACGTCGACGATGGATCCCGCCAGCAGGCCCCCGATGCCGATACCCAGGTTGACCAGGGTGAAGTTGATACCGAAGTAGCGCTGCCGGATATCCGACGGCACCACCGCGCCGATCATGGCGTTGAAGCCGGGCCAGAAGATGCCGCCCGCGGCGCCGAGAAGGCCCAGGGCAATGGCGGCCATCAGCGGGGTGGAGGAGAACGCGAGCATGACGTTTCCGAGCATCTGGGCGCTCATGCCGGCGAGGATGATCCGCCGGGCGCCGAGCCGGTCGATAAAGCGCGCCAGCGGGCCCGACGACGGTCATACCCACAATGGCAGGCACCGCCAGCAGGCTGCCCGCTGTCTCGATCGGGAACCCGCGCACCTCATGGAGGTAGATGAAACCGAACGGCAGCACCAGCCCCGTGCCCAGAGTCTCGATGGCGACCGTGGACAGCAGCAGCTTTCCGTCGCGTGGCAGGTCAGTCCAGAACGACGCCAACGAGGGACGATCACGTGCAGGTGAGGTCACCGGCTCAATTATGGCCAAGCTCACCGACAGTCCTCAAACGGGTTTCAGGCCGAGGAACGGTTTCGGGCCAGTGTTCAGGGCGGCTCGAAAACTGGTTGGCGGTAACGACTATCCTTGGGTTCAGCGCAACGTGCGCCATCGTGCTGTCCCCTCTTACGGGGTGGCGGCCGACACAGGAGCAAGAGGTGGGTCGTGCCTTCAGGCAAGGTCAAGTGGTATGACGCCGAGAAGGGCTTCGGCTTCCTCAGCGACGACGACGGCACCGACGTGTTCCTGCACGCAGACGCCTTGCCTGCGGGCGTCACGACGCTCAAGGGCGGCACCCGCGTCGAGTTCGGCGTCGTGGAGGGCCGGCGCGGCGCTCAGGCGCTCTCCTTGCGCGTGCTCGACCCCGCGCCTTCGGTCGTTGCCTCCGTCGCGGCCAAGAACCGCACCTCGCCCGAGGCCCTGACGGTCATCGTGGAGGACGTCATCAAGCTCCTTGACAGCGTCTCCACCACGCTGCACCGCGGCAAGTACCCGGACAAGGCATCCGCCGCCAAGGTCGCCAAGGTGCTGCGTGGGATCGCGGACCAGCTCGAGACGGGCGCCTGAGACGATGGCGATCAAGGCCGACGCCATCCTGTTTGCCGCCACGGACCAGGCCCGTGTGGCCGCCGAGAGCATCGCCGAACCAGGCACGGTCGGCGAGCACATCGGCACCGTGATGGACTCAGAACGTCTCGCAACCCACTACTTCGCCTGCACCGCAACGGCATACCCGGGATGGCGTTGGGCGATCACCCTGACGCGCGTCCCCCGGGGCAGAGAGGCCACGGTCTGCGAGACCAGCCTGGTGCCGGGCGAGGGCGCGCTCCTCTCGCCCGAGTGGCTGCCCTACGACCAGCGGTTGGCGCCGGGCGACATCGGAGCCGGCGACGTGCTCCCCTACATCGAGAACGACCAGCGTCTTGAGCCCGGCGACGAAGCCACCGGCGACGAGGATGTGGACGCGGCGGCGCAGTGGGAGCTCGGGCTGGGTCGCAAGCGGGTTCTTTCCGCCGAGGGCCGCGAGGTAGCTGCCCAACGCTGGTATGACGGAGACAACGGTCCCACGTCGCCGATCGCTGAGCAGGCGCCATCGCCCTGCTCGTCGTGCGGCTTCTTCGTTCCGATGGCAGGTGCGCTTCGCTCTTTTTTCGGCGTATGCGCCAACGCCTGGTCACCCTCCGACGGTCGCGTCGTGAGCATTGACCATGGTTGCGGCGCGCACAGCGAGATCGACGTGATCCGGGAGGACCCCAAGCCACCCGAGGAGCATGTGCTCGACGAGTTCGCGTTCGACCTGGTCTGAACAAGCTGGCGACGGGCGGCCCAGCGTCGGTTCGGCTCCTGGCATAGCCTCCTGCCATGACCTGGACCCCCAACGACCTGCCTGACCTGACCGGGACCACGGCTGTGGTCACCGGAGCCAACTCGGGCATCGGCTTCGAGACTGCCAACGCCCTTGCCCGCAACGGCGCTACCGTCACCCTGGCGTGTCGCAACATCGGCGCGGCCGAGCAGGCGGCTGAGCGAATCCGCAGCGGTCACAGGGGTGTTGACGGTCACGACGCCACGAAAGACGCCACCGCTGGTCTTGACGGTGGCGGTGTTCATGTTCGCGTCGCTGAGCTTGACCTGTCCTCCCTGGCCTCGGTCCGTCGCTTCGCAGGTGCATGGGAGGGCCCACTGAACCTGCTGGTCAACAATGCCGGAGTCATGCGCCCGAGCAAGTGGCTGGGCACTTCAGACGGGTTCGAGCTGCAGTTCGGCACCAACCACCTGGGGCACTACGCGTTGACTGGGCTACTGCTGGCGGCATTGAAGGCGGGTGCGTCCCCCCGTGTCGTCACGGTGGCGTCTCTGGCCCATCGCCAAGGTCGTGCCGACCTGCTCGACGGAAACCCGCCGCAGAGCTATCGACCCGAGCGGGCCTATGGCAACTCCAAGCTGGCCAACCTGCTCTTCGGCGCGGAGCTCCAGCGGCGCGCTACCGCGCATGGCTCGGCTTTGTCGTCGGCGATGTCTCATCCGGGAATCTCGGCGACCGGCCTGGTGGTGAACCGTCAGGGTATGGGCGCCAACCCGCTCGTGCGTACTGCGGCACCGGGGGTGATGCGGGTGCTATTCCAGTCCGCCGCCGCCGGGGCCAACCCATCCCTGTACGCAGCGACTGAGGCCGCGCCCGGTTCGTACACAGGGCCGAGGCGGCTCCTGGAGAGTCGAGGGCCCGTTGGCCCCGCAAGACTCAGCGCGCTGGCCCAGGACCAGGAGCTGGCCTCGCGACTCTGGCAGGTCAGCCAGGACCTGACTGGCGTCGAGTTCCGCTGGTAGCAGCGTTTCCGCGGCCGCGGCGGACGTAGAGCAGCCCGAGCCAGCCGCCAAGAAAGCCGGCGACGCAGGCCCACGGCCACCAGTGCCTGTCGCCCTCGTGCAACGTTGGAACGAGCAGGGTGACAACCAGCGCAAGCCCCCACAGCGCGGTGCCGATCTGGACCACTTTGATGGTGTCGATGGCGATCGGCTCGGGCTCTTCGGGGCTCACGCCGGCAAGCCTATGTGCCGAGCGACATGCCGGGGGATTCTGGGCGCTCCGGCACCCAGGATCCTTCACCCAGACCGGGCAGCCCGGTCGTTTTGTTGACCGCCTACGCTGAGCGCCATGCCAACGACTGTCACCTCCAGGAAGACCGTCGGCGCGCACGGCGCCCTCGACTCGTTCTTCCAGATCACCAAACGCGGCTCAACGCTTTCACGGGAGGTCCGCGGCGGTTTCGTCACGTTCTTCACGATGGCCTACATCGTCGTCCTCAACCCCCTGATCATCGGCACCCAGCCCGACTCGACCGGTGCATTCCTCGGTGGTGGGGGCCACCCCAACCTCGCCATGGTCGCTGCGACGACGGCCCTGGTGGCCGGTGTGATGACCCTGCTCATGGGCATCATCGCCAACTTCCCACTCGCTCTTGCGACCGGGCTGGGCCTCAACGCCTTCGTGACATTCGGCATCGCCCAGCTGCCAAAAATGACCTGGCCCGACGCCATGGGGCTGGTTGTCCTCGAGGGCCTCATCATCACCGTCCTGGTGCTGACCGGCTTCCGCAAGGCCGTCTTCCACGCAGTCCCCGCGGCGCTGAAGACCGCCATCAGCGTCGGAATCGGCCTGTTCATCACGATCATCGGCCTCGTCGACTCCGGTATCGTCCGCCGCCCGGCAGCCGGTCCGGTGCCGGTCGAGCTCGGGGTCGGCGGGTTCCTGGCCGGCTGGCCGACGCTCGTCTTCGTCATCGGTCTGCTCTCGATCATCATCATGCTGGTCAAGAAGGTGAAGGGCGCGATCCTCATCGGCATCATCGGCACCTCGGTGGTGGCAATCCTTCTGGAGGCCGTGGCCCACATTGGCGGCCAGTTCGACAAGACCGGCAAGCTGGTCAACCCCACCGGCTGGGGCCTGAACATCCCGAAGTTCCCTTCGAAGCTCGTGGACATTCCTGACTTCGGTCTTCTGGGCCATTTCTCGCTGCTGGGCTCGTTTGCCAAGATCGGCGCCGTCTCGGTCATCCTGCTCGTCTTCACGCTGTTGCTCGCCGACTTCTTCGACACGATGGGCACGATGGTCGCGATCGGCGGCGAGGCCGGCCTGCTCGACAAGGAGGGGACGCCGCCCAACGCCCAGAAGATCCTGATCGTGGACTCGCTGGCGGCCGTCGCCGGTGGCGCGGGCAGCGTCAGCAGCAACACGGCATACATCGAGTCGGCCTCGGGAGTCGGCGAGGGCGCGCGCACCGGCCTGGCTTCGGTCGTGACCGGTCTCCTGTTCCTGTTGGCAACGTTCGTTGCGCCGCTGGTCTCGGTGATTCCCTACGAGGCGGCGACACCGGCCCTGGTAGTGGTCGGTTTCCTGATGATGCAGCAGGTCAGGGGCATCGAATGGGACGACCTCGAGATTGCGATCCCGGCCTTCCTGACGATCGTCCTGATGCCGTTCACCTACTCGATCACGG
>ERZ1739051.69-NODE-70-length-11097-cov-9.544467_pt1 | contig 11097 bp, 17 predicted proteins | sample MGYA00581757_ERZ1739051 | MGnify/ENA primary metagenome ERZ1739051 (study PRJEB42929, sample SAMN08275523) | rhizosphere metagenome | isolation source: Rhizospheric soil replicate 3 | host: Colobanthus quitensis | place: Antarctica: Devils point, Livingston Island...
GTTTCCTCGACGCCTCCGTGGTCGCCGGCCTGAACATCCTGGTTGCCGGCGGCACACAAGCCGGGCGTAAACCAGCACTTTCTTGAGCGGACTGCTCAGGGAAATCCATGCGATTATGTCCTCCGTTCGTACAGAAAGAGAGACCCGCATGGAAGCTCTTGCGCTGGTGGTTTCGGGGATTTCGCTTGTGGTGGCAGTGGTGGGGACGCTGCTCTCCAACAGGCGAGCCTCCGAGGCGCTCGCAGAGTCCAGGAAAGCCGCGACCGTCGCTCTCTGGTCCGGCGCGCAGGAGGCCGTTCAACGGCTCATCGGCTTCGATCCGGCCTCTGAACCGATCGGCGAGCGCCTACAGAACCTCCGGATCGCGATCATCGCGCTCATTGAGGGGCTGGAGGGTTGGGACGGCTTCGGCGAGTGGCTAGAGGCGGAGCTCGCCCTCGGTGCCACCCTGGGCCGGCAGACAATGGAGAGAGCGAAGCCAGGTGACTCGGTCGACGAGCGGCTCAAAGCCCTCGACCCATACCAGCGTTGGGCCCAGGTCCTCGGTATGAACCTCCGTCGGTTCAGAGCCGTCGGGTACGACGAGGCCGCAACCTTGAAGCTCCGCGATCACGCAGCGGATCAGAAGAAGGCGATCTGTGAGGCGAACGGGTGGCCGCTGTCCCCGACGACTATCCTCGGCCTGCAAGCACTGGACAGCGACTAGCACAGATCGAGAGCCCGCTACTGTGCAGCCCCACAGCACTGGCTCGGTTTCTCAAATCGGTGGTCTATTGGTTGAACACCTCAACCGAAGGAGAACCACCATGAAGGCCAAGAAGCTCATCGAAAACGCCAGCCAGGAAACTGCCGAAGCCCGGCACGACGCTATGGCGACCGCCGTCTACAACGCGGCCCGAGGCGTCCTAGAGGCTTGGGGCATCGCTGTCGATGCCTCCGGCGACTACAAGTCGAACAGGGTCGGCGAAGCCATCGATGAAGGACTGGCCGACGACCTGTGGGAGTGGGTCCTGGGCCGGGTGCCCGAGACTCTCGCGGAGGTGGACGCGGCATGACTGTCTATGAGCTCATGCAGTGGCTCGCCCGCCAGAATCCGGCTGCGGAGGTCGAGATCGAAGGTGCCTACCACAAGTCCGACCCCGACCGTCCGGGGCAGGGCTGGCGGTGCTTCCACGAGACGCCGATCCTCCTGCTGTCTGACGATGAGGACGCGGAGGATCACTGGCCGGTGACCATAACTATCGACCTCTACGACTTCGCGGAGCAGGTGAAGGCGGCATGAGCGACGTCACCAGACCCGTATGTCCTGAGTGCGGCCGAGAGTTGCGCTGGCAGGTGTTGCCGCCCGGTGCCGATCCTCGGGACTACCCGGTCCTCGAGGGCTGCCTCATCTGCACGTATCAAGACAGGGAGCCGCCGATGTCTGTCGGCCTACTCATGCAGTGGCTCGCTGGCCATGACCCCGAGTCGGAGATCGCGTTCGCGTTCAGGTCCAACAACGGAGTCCTGTGGCGGTACGCCAACGAGCTTGGGGTCACTCTGACTTACTCGGACTGGACCGGCACCCCGGTGGTTGAGATCGATACCTTCGAGTTCGAGTTGGTGCTTACTGACTGACCCAGCACGTACTGCTCGAACGTCTCGTTGAACAGCACGTCGTCTGAGCGCCGAGCCCGCAGTCCAGCAACGATGGATGCGGGCTCGTCGCCGGTCAGATCCAGAGCAGCGAGCGCGACCACCAGCCCGGAGCGGTTGAGCCCCAGGTGACACCGGACGAGCGTCTTGGCTCCCGACCGGACGGCCTGCACGGTGAGCTCCCGGAGTGCCTGCACGGCAGGCTCGTCCACGAACGATGCATCGAGCATCCACCAGTTTGCTTCGTAGCGGGCAGGCGGTGACCCGATGACCTCCTCGGGTGTGCAGACCGTGAGTACGACGTCCCAGCCCTTGTCCGGTGGGTCGGGATTCCATGACCCACCGACGTGCAACCCTGGCAGCACCTTCGTTGTGAGCTTCACAGGGGCCAGCGAAGCTTGGGGTGCAGCGGGAGCTTCGCCATTGCCGCGACCGGCAGCCATGCGGCACCCTGCGCCTCCGCGTTGCAGGAGTTCGGCAGCACCCAGTCCTGCTCCGGGGTCCAGTCGGTGGTCGCGATCACGTAGGTGTAGCCGGGGAGGTCGACCTCCCGCTCCACGCGGATGGTCGCCGGGTCGAGCATTGCCTCCTCCCATGCCTCGCGGAGTGCAGCGTCGGTGGGAGTCTCGCCCGGCTCGATGGCACCGCCGATGAAAGCCCATGTGTTGGGGTGGTCGACAAGCTGGGAGCGTAGCTGGAGGACGACATGGCTCCGGTCCTTATTGAACAGCACCAGACCGGCAGCGTCGCCGGAGTAGCCGAGAAGCCGTCTGCTCGCCGCGATGAGTTCCTCGGCTACGTCGAACCGCTCTGCGAGGCTCGGGTCCACTCGGAAGGGCACCCCATACCGATCCGCCAGCGCGTCGGCAGAGGCGGCATGGTCCGGGTGCAGCCGCTGCGTCCCCTTGAGCCGCACACCAGCGCTGCGAAACTCCGCACTGGTGTGGCGACCGATCGCCGCGCCGATAATCGGCATCACACCGCTCATGGCGACGTTGGCCACGCCGGGTGCGCCCTCGATGACTCGGCCGAGCAACTTCACCTTCCCAACAACCGCAACGCTATTCGTAGGCAGCCACGTCTGCGCCGCATGCGCCGAGTCGGCGGAGTAGAGCCCACACGAGCACCGTGCCTTGGGTGGGGTGTGGTCCTGCTCCAGGCACCGCGCCCAGGCCTCTCGCTCGCCGTAGGTCAGCCCGCGAATGTGCTTGCCGAACTCTGGCGACGCCAACACAGGCCCGTGCTCGTCCTCAGCCAGACCCCATGCGCGCCAGCTCATCGTTCGTCGCCCCGGTAACGGGCATATCCGTGGATGGAGTCCCAGGCCTCGTCGTCGGCCTGGCGACCCTCTGGGCTGTGCATCGGGCAGTCATCCGGGTCGGAGCCGCGCCACGGGCAGCCCTTGACGATGCAGGGGTTCATGCCCGATCCCGCAAGGCGCGGCGAAGCTCCCACATGAGCGGACCGAGTCGCCAGTTGAGGTCCATGAGCCGCAGGAGCAGCATCACTTCTTCAGCGTCCGGGTTCTGCGCCATGCGCCGGTCGTAGACCGACCCGAGAGCGTGGCGGACAGCTCGGTGCACGTCCTGGCTCTCGCACCGCTCCCAGGCGAACCCATTCCACTGCATCCATTGCGATCTACGCCAGATGGGGTCGAACCGTCCCAGAAGGCCGACGTACGCGAGCCAGGTCGCGGCCTGAGTTGTGGACCCGAACAGCATGGACTCGGGAAGCTCGGCAGTCGTGGTCAGTGGGCCAGCCGGAGCGATGACTGCCGTCACAGCAGCCCCAACCGCTCCAGGTCTTCGAGGATGTGCTTCGGCGGGAGCGTCGAGACCCTCTCCGGGGCGTCCACCACGTCCGTGAGAGGTCCGCGGAAGCCGTCCCAGTCAGGAACGTCCTCGACGGCGTCCAGCGCCTCCTGAGCGGCGTCTTGCGTAATCTGCTTCGGCTGCACGACGTACGTGTCGTAGGTCGCGTTGGAGTCGCTGAGGATGGAGGCGAACAACTTCTCGACAGGGTCCTCCGTGACGATGCCCACCAACACTTTGGACGTGGCTGCCAGCCCGCCTCGGTCCAGCAGGTCGTGAAGGATCTTGATCTTGTCGCGAGCGTCCACGCCACCGTCGTCCAGCATCTGATGGAGCCGCTTGACCGCGTCGTCCACGGACATTTGGATGCGCAGGGCAGCCGATGCCCGCACCGTCGGGGCGAGTGCGCCATGCTGGTTGCAGACGTTGGTGCCGGGCACGGCCTCGTGCCGGCACTGCGAGCCGTCCATCTTGAGGTGGCCAGTGCAGCGGAGGACATGCCTGGGAGCCGTCAGCCACCAGCTCTCACCGTGAGTCACCTTACCCATCAGTCCCACACGAGCGAGCCGTGCATGAGTGTGCGGTCGAAGCTCGCCTTGCAGCGCCAGCAGGTGTGGACGGCGACGACGGACGCTCCAGCAGGCACCAGCAGCCGGTCCGTGATCGACCGTTCGGAGTTGCCGCAGAGATCGCAGGTGTGCGCGGCGTGCCGTACGTCGTTGATGACGGCCTGAATGAGTGGAACGGCGTCCGTGTCAGCGAAGCGGAGCAGCGGAACGCCGATCGCAAGCTCGGGCGGGACCGGGCCAGCCAGCGCACGTAGAACCGCTGCCTCCACCCTCTCGTCTTCCACAGCAGCGGCGTTGGGCTCGGCCCACGGGACAAGCTCGGAGCCGTCGAGCATCGCGGACTCGATCATGTCGGTCAGGTTCATCGTGTTCTCCTGTGCCGCAGCCCTAGCAGCCTTGACCAGCCCGGCGGAGGAAGGGCTGCGAAACCTCCGCCGGGCTGGTGGATCAGGCTGCGTACAGCGCCGGAGCGGTGTAGTTCGCGTTGGCAGTGACCTGCATGACCATCCCGGCCAGGCGGTGACGGACACCCGTGCCGAAGCCGCGAACCCAGTAGCTGTTCACGAGCGGGTAGTCGGCGTTGTTGCCGCCCACGAGCTGGAGACCCTTCAGCCGCTTGTGCTCGCGCAGCATGATCGGGTTGGACGGGAGGTTGGAGCCACCGGACACGAGCGTCGCGATGTATCCAGCCGGGATTCGTGAGGACTCGACGATGAGCGCCTCGTCGTATCCGCCCTTGACCGGGAACCCGGCGAAGGTCGCAGTGGGCTGGTCGCCTACAAGCTGGTTGGCCGAGTAGAACCGAGCACCCTGCGCCGGGATGAAGTCAGCCTTGGCGCCAGTCGCCACACGGAAGCTGTTGATGACGTCGCCCTCCGCTGAGTTGACGAAGATGACGATGGTGGAGCCGTTCTCCTGGCTGTACCCATGGGACTTGAAGTCCGCGATGATCTCGTCCAGGTCGCCAGACACGATGGTCGCCGCGCCGGACGTGCGGTAGTGCGTGTGCGTCCCGTCGAAGGTGTTGGCCGCGTACGTCGGGGGAACCCAACCATCACCATTGGCGAAGCTGTGAACGGTGTAGCTCGTGTTGGTCTTCGGGTCGGTGACCGTGCGGTTGTCCTTGGCGAACACCGTCCCCATGACCTTGTTGAAGACCAGGTCGGCGTCGGCCGAGAGGATCGCGTTGGTGGCAGCGGTGAGCTCCCCAGCGGACACATCCGCGAGGTACTGCCAGGTCGCGCCCCAGCGGTTGTCGTACCACTTGAACGTCGCGCCCATGTCCAGCGTCGCGGGGTTGATCCGCTTGGACTGGGGAACTCCGTATTCTGAAGCCTCTTCAAAAGCGAAGTCGCCTGTGCCGAGAGTCTGGAGGACCGAGACGACGGGGGAGGAGGTCGGGTAGGTGAGCAGGTCGATGAAACGCTGCTGTTGCTCGTTTGCGAGAGCCGCAGCAGCCTGGAACTCGTCGTAAAGCGCGTTGAAGTCGCGACCGTCAGCGGTGTTCCGCATGACGTCGGCGAATGAGCTGTAGCCCTTGGACATCGTGGCCATGCCGAAGGTCTGCCGGTTGAGCGCCAGCAGGCCAGCGACGTCGCCCCGAGCGAGGAGCTGGGACTTGAGAGTGTTCATTGGGTCTCCTTGCAGAGTGGTGGGAGTCGGTATGGAGCTCGACGTGCAGCCGACTGGCTCTGCGTCGTTCGGAGCTCCTGCTCCCGTCACTCGCGGTGACCCGGCTGGTTCGGCCTACTGGCCCCGCGTGCCACGCGGATGGATGCAACTATACCTCGGCAACAGGGGCAGGAACGGCGGATACGGGAACCGTTGGTGGACAAGGGAATCGGGCATAGGCGCGGCGAACCACGGACTCGTCCCAGATCGCCCGCCCGGTCGGGGTGAGGATGCCGTCCGTCGAAAGGTCGAGTGCGATGGCGGCGAAGCTCGCCCCAGCTTCTCGCTCCTTGACGATGCGACGGCGAACGTCAGTCGGGATGCCGGAGGGTCGACCGATCTGCTTGCCCTTGGCGCGAGCGACCGCCAGTCCGTCCCGAGTCCGGGAGCGGATCATCTCCAGCTCCAACTCAGCGAACACAGACAGCATCTGCGCCATCGCCTTGCCGCTCGGGGTGGAGAGGTCCATGCCGAGGTCGAGGACGATGAGCGACCAGCCCTGCTCCTGCGCAGCTCGCATGATGTCGGCAGCGTTGAGGACCGAGCGGGCGATGCGGTCCATCTTCGTGACGACGAGGGCGTCGGCCAGTCCCAGCCGGAGCAAGTCGAGTGCCTCCCGCAGACCGGGGTTGATGCGGCTGCCGGTCTGACCCTCGTCCTCCTTCCACTCCACGGTCCATCCTTTGCGAGCGGCGTTCTCCTCGATGGCCTGCCTCTGTGCGTCGAGGCTGTGGCCAGAGCTTGCCTGTTCCTGCGTCGAGACGCGTCGGTAGCCGATGACGTGCATGGGTCCTCCAGTGGTCGGTGAGGCGTAAGGCGTTGCCGGTCGTTTCCGCCTGGCCGAACCGTACCGTCCAGAATGTGAGATCGGTAGTCCACAGTCTGGACACTCTCGCTCTCACGCGTTTGAGGTCCTCCGATGTGCAGACGACGGCCGATTCCAGTGGTGAACCGTGCCTCTCCACCACTCTCGACGTCCTCTCCGGGCCGCTCCAGGCCTCCCAGCCGTTGGGGTTCACGATCGCCCTGCCGAGCCGATATCAGCTCCGAGAGCCGCTCTTCTTTTCTTTCTCTACCCACCCTCCGCCGGGGTCCGTTTGCTTGCGCCCCTTCACAGGGGCGCAAACGCACAAACGGCACACCCCTTTCGGGGAGGCACCTGCTCCTCCGTTTGCCGGGACAAACGGACCAAATATGTACGCTGACCAGCGGTTTTGCCCTGCGACCACGCCGGTCCGTTTGCCGTCCAAACGGAGCGCAAACGCCGTTTGGATCAGGCAAACGGACCCCCCTCGAAACGGCCCCCGACAAACGGGGTTAGGCGTCCTCCGGCACGGGCTGGAACGGGCTGCCTGGTTTGTAGAGGTCGCGTGTCCGCTTCAACGAGGTCGCGATGACAACCTTGTCCAGGAAGCCACGCCCGACGAGACGATCGACCGCCTCGCGGATCTTGGTGTTGTCGCCGGTAACACCGCTGCGGATCTGCGTGATGTCGGGGCGACCGTCGATGTCGTTGCCGTCCTCGTCCTGCGCGCCGTCGAGAGCCCACCTGTCACCCACGTAGAGGAGGACGTCGATCTCGATCCGGTCGGTGACGGCCATCGCTTCCGTCTCGCCCCGCTTGAGAGTGACCTGCATGTCGCCATCGCACGGCATGAAGTCCACCCGACCGACGACCTCGCCAGTGGCGAAGTAGCCGTTGCGGTCCTTTGTGCAGGTTAGCTTGGACCAGCCCGACCGCTCCCGTGAGAACCCGACCTTGTTCTCCATAGAGAACTGCGCTCCTGTGATGGCTGCGCTCTTGCGGAAGGACCCGACCGGGCTCGGGGTGCCGTCCTGCTTCTTCGCGATGTGGTCGAGGAGCAGCACCGCTGGGCCGAGAGCCGCGAGAGCGTCCGGCACCAGAGTGAACCACTCTGTAACGTCCCGCTCGGAGTTGCTGTCGTAGCCTCCGGCGGCGAGGGACTCGCCCGCGGAGTCGATGATGACGAGGCTGATGTCCTCGTCCTGGATGACAGAGGCGAGATCGGTGATGTTCACCCGTCCCTGCGGTGCGACGTACCGGGCGGCCTTGGCGAGCCGAACGTCCAGGGCTCGGCACCTGTCCGCGAAGCCGACCGGGCTGTCCTCGTAGTCGATGATGAGCGTCTTGCCTCCGGCCTCCATGTTGAGCTTCGCCATGTACAGCGCGAGCCACGTCTTGCCGGCAGTGTGAGTGCCGTACACGGCGTTGACGCGACCGGGGTAGAGCAGCTCGGCGACGGACGGCTCGGGACGCTGCTCCAGCCCGCTCTCCAGCCGCTCCGCGACGACCTCGAGGTCGTGTACCAAGGCAGGCTCGGAGGCTCCGTAGAGAGAGGTGTTGAGCATCTCCTTCGCCTCATGATCGACTTGGAGCTTCTTGAACCGGAGGCCGACTTCGACGCGGGTCGCTGCGTCGAAGTCGGGGAAGACTGCTGCGAGAGCCACTACCGGCGCAGCCTCGACCATCTTGCGGAGCCACCACTGCTGGTCGCTGGTCGCCATGCCCTTGAACGCGGAGACGACGTCGTACACGTCCTCGGGCTGGTCGTGAACAATCTCGCCGATCAGGTCCTCGTCAAAGTCACTCATTGTCGGCATCCTCGTTGAAGCGGGTGACCAGAGCGGCGAGCTTCTCGGCCAACTCACGGTCGGGGTGCTGGTACTTGTCGACGTGCTTGCGGCGACGCTCGGACTGCTTAGCCAAACGCCTCTGGCGTTCGTCAGCTGCTGAACGCGTGCTCACCGCTGCGCCCCTGCCTGTTGGACGCGCCCGATCAGGTACTCGACCTGGGCTGGGTGGAGCGGGCCAGGGCAGTCGTCCATGGCCAGACGGATCGCCTTGTCGATCTTCGACGTCGCGAGCTTGGCGCGGGCGGCTGCGTCGACCTCGGGGTCAGGAATGGCGCCACGGGAGTGCAGTCCGGCGAGCTGGTTACGGGCGGTGACAGGGTCGACGGGGTCGAAGTCAGACATGATGCTCCTCAGAAATGGTGATCTCTGAGGGGCTCCCTGGCCGGGCGTCCTCGGTATGCCGACGGGTCTTTCGGACAGCCTGTGTCGGGGCTGTCAGGCCTCACGCATCTCAGCGCTCTGGCTTGCTCTGGCTGAGCAGGCCGGGCCGGGACATTTCTGCCCCGGCACGACCCTCCCAGTCAGACGCAAAGCGTGCCCTGCTCCTCGCAGTGGTCCTTCAGGTGGTGGAGGAAGGTGTCGCGGATGTCGTACATCCAGTCAGACGCCTCAGACGGATTTCCGTCGAGCTCTCCCAGCACGTCCCGGATCAACGGCTCGCACTTCTCGCTGAATCCATCTGAAGTCCGCTGCAGATCGATGACCTTGACGTCGTCCCTGTAGGACACGGTGGGTTCGGTACTGATGGTCATGAGTGACTCCTTGTACTTGGAGGTCGTGTCGCTCAGCGACCCCTCCACCGTCCAGCAAGACGCTGTATTGACGGTGGGCCTCACGCACTCCGGGCGGTCATCTCTCAGACCACTCACCGGGAAACAGTCGCTTTGACTCTGACCTTGTTGGTGAGGTCAAACCTACCCTTGTTGCTGAGGTGTACAGCTCTACTACCCATATGGAGAGTAGGTCCGAAAAGCTCCCGAGAACACGTGACCCTGTCGATGGGCCACAGGCTGTGAGTTCGCTTGGGAGAGAGGCGTTCTCGCGCAGTCTCCACCCACTGAGCTCATGTCGGTGGCGCCTGACAGAATCCGAGGGTGCCGATAGATACCGAGTGGGCGATCGCGCAGTGCCGTGAATGGTTGAGCCTGCACGAGCTAGTTCCGATCCCGAACGCCGACCAGCTACGTCGCGGAGCTCCGAAGAATCAGATGCGTGGTTCCAAGGAGGAGCGCGCCCGCAGCGGGAACCGCGTGCAGCTCGTATTCGAGGCCGTCTGGGAGCACAGCAGTCGATCGCAGATGCACGCCGATCGCGTTCGGTCGCTCATCTTCGAGCTGGAGGAGGGCATCGAGGTCAGGGAGAGGCTTGGGCTGATGTCGCCTGGCCCCGCCCTGGCTGCCGACACCCTTCATCCGTTGGTGTGGAAAGCAACCCGCCCGCACTGGGATAGCGGGAACCATGACGCAGCGGTCTGGGCCGCTGCTATCAACGTCAATACCGCACTCAAAGCGAAGGCCGAACGGCCCGACCTGGGCGAGTCCAAGCTGGTAACAGCGGCGTTCGGGACGGCAGCGCCGGAAACTGGGCAGGTGCGGCTTCGCCTCTGCGATGAGTCAAGCCCTGACCTTTTCAAGGATCGACATGTCGGCGCTATCAACCTGGGGCAAGGGTTGTTCTCGGGCGTTCGGAACCCGCTGAATCACGTTGGCGCTGAGGACCTAACCGAGCAGGAAGCGCTAGAGACGCTCGCCGCCTGGAGCTTGTTCGCGAGGTGGGTTGATCGGGCCGAGGTCGTCCGCGGAGTGTCGGCGGACTAGGTAGCCCAACTCGCCAGGGTCTCATCATCTGGTGCCTCGATCGGACCGACGTCCTCGGGCATCTTCCAGTCGAACGTCAGGCGCGACAGAACCCCTCCGGCCGACCTGCGACCTGGACGGCCACGCACCACCCACAGCCGACTGATCGCGTCGTCCAGCACGGTGCGCTGGTCCTCAACCGTCTCCGCCTCGGCCCAGTCGTCACCGAACATCTGCGTGTCGCCTTCCCAGCGCTGCGTGACGATGGGAGCCTCCGCCCGCTTCTGGTCCCGCAGGTCCAGCAAGTTGCCCTGCTCGGTCTGGAGACCCTGGCGGGAGGCTCGGTCGGTAGCCTGCCGGATGAGGCCGTCCAACTCGTCCAGTCGCAGCTCAATCTCCGGCAACAGGGCTGCCCCACCTTCGTGGACTTCCTCAACGACGGACCAGCGGACGCGCTCGCCCTTCTGGCGCAGGAACTCGGCCACGACCACGTCCTCGAAGTTGGTGAGGGTCTGGTGGCACACGGGGCAGGAGTAGCCGGGGCGACCCTGCGTAGTGCCTCGGTGCATGCGGGTGCCCTTGCCGTGGTCGTCCAGGTGCTCGCCGCAGTAGACGAGACCGGACAGCAGCCCGGAGGTCTTGGACCGCATGGCTCGCGGCAGCGACTGGGCGGAGTCTCGCTCGTCGAGCGCCTTCACCATCGCACGCCACTCCGGCACGGACATCACGGAGAAGGACTCATCCACGACCGGCAGGCCATCATCGCCACGCAGCAGTTCGGTCCCGGCACGCTTGGACCGGCTGCCGGGGTTGTGGGGAGTCATGCCTGCCAACACGGGGTTGCGGAGGATGCGCTCGGCGGTGGTGTAGACCCAGCTTCCCTTGCCAGTCGGGGTCGGTGCCCCGACCTCGTCCAACCACTGCACGAGGGAGTAGATCGAGGCACCGCGAAGGACTCGG
>ERZ1739051.71-NODE-72-length-11033-cov-14.339770_pt1 | contig 11033 bp, 7 predicted proteins | sample MGYA00581757_ERZ1739051 | MGnify/ENA primary metagenome ERZ1739051 (study PRJEB42929, sample SAMN08275523) | rhizosphere metagenome | isolation source: Rhizospheric soil replicate 3 | host: Colobanthus quitensis | place: Antarctica: Devils point, Livingston Island...
GCCAGGGATGCCGGAGAGACCAGGGTCTTGGCCTGGCCGAACGCCGTGGCGGCCTTCTCAGTCTTGCTTGTGGCGACCGGCACCGAGCGCCCGAACGTCCCGGCGATGCCCAGGTGCTTGTCCCACCCGGTGCCGACGCCGAGCGCGGCAGCGGCGTCGTGGACGTCGGAGTCGCCCATCGTGGCCGCGAGCTGAACGAAAGCGGTGTTGCAGGAGAGCGCAAAATCCTTGGAGAACGGCGCTGATGCGAAGGTCTCGTCCTCGTAGTTCTTCATCTTGCGGCCGTCGACCATGACAAAGGGTGGACAGGTCACCGGCGTCGACGGCGACAACCCCTTGCCCAGCAACGAGTACGTCGTGGCGACCTTGAGCGTCGACCCCGGCTGGTAGCGACCCTGCAACGCCAGGTTCGAGCCGCCCGTCGGCGCGTCCGCCACGGCGAGCAGCTCTCCGGTCTTGACGTCCACGGCCACCAGGGACGAGTGGACCTTGCCGCTGCCTGCGAGGGCCGACTCGGCAGCCGTCTGGGTCTTGGGGTCCAGCGTCAGGGTCATCGGCGCCCCAGCGGTTGCCGCTTTCTCGAACAGCGGCGCCTCCGGCTTGTCGCTGGCGGTCACCTTCACTCCGGGGGTGCCACCGAGCTCCGCGTCGTACTGTCCCTGCAGGCCGCTGAGCCCGGCGTAGTCACCCGCGACGTAGCGGCCCTTGCCCTTCGTGATGGCCTCGGCGGTGACCGGACCGTAGGAGCCCAGCAGTGGCCGGGCCCAGTCGGAGGTGGGCGCCAGCGGCTGAACCCGCGGGGGATAGTTGACACCGACGATGGCGTCAAGCTGCGGTTTGAGGGCCCGGAACGGATCCTCGCGATAGGCGATGACGAAGATCGGCGCCTTCGAACCGGACGCCTTGGCTGCGCTGAGCTTGGTGACCAGCTTGCCGGGCGGCTCCTCGACGACCTTCTCCAGCTCTGCGATCGACTCGATGGTGGCCCGCGCGGGGTCGATCGCGACGTCATAGACCGTGCCGTCCGACACCAGCGGCGAACCGTCGCGCCCCAGGACGTCTCCGCGCTTGCCCCAGGTCCGCGCTGCGACCAGCTTCGCCTTCGCACCCAGGCCCGGGGCCCACATCGACGCCCCCTCCTTGGCCACGATGTCCCAGAGCTCGATATCGTTGCGCTGCAATGAGATTGGCACCGTGTAGGCCCAGGTTGAGCCCTCGGCCACCGTCCATGCGACGGACAGCTTGCCGTTGGCCTTGTCGCCGTCACGGGTGAGCGATGTGACAGCGACCTTGACCGGAGCGCCGCCGAGCCCCGCGGTCGTGCTCTTGAAACTGGCCGCGACCTGGCTGGCGGTACGGCCGGCATACCCCACCTTGAGGACGTCGCGATGGGACCACGCCGCGGCGAACTGGTCAGCTGCGGTGCGTGCGTCCTTGTCGAGGCGGACCTGCTCGCCGTGCGAGACAAACGCGAATCCCCCGGCTGCACCGCCCACGACGACGAGCCCGGCCACGACCGAGACGATGATGATGCGTCTGCTCATGGCGCTCATCCAACCTCATGGCCCTGCCGGGTGTTCGCCCGCCCTAGCGGACGTTCGGCCCGAGCCGGCGGACGTTTGGCCCGAGCTGGCGGACGTTTGGCCCGGATTCCCCCGCACGCCGCGGATGCGTGGCAGAGTCGGGCCATGAAGAGCACCATGCAAGAGTCGCCGTTGCTGATCTCGCGCATCCTCCTGTCCGGCACGCTCTTGCATGCCGACCAGGAGGTCGTGACCTGGACCGCGGACGGGCCTCGGCGGACGTCATACGCCGATGTGGGCACCCAGGCCGCTCAGCTCGCCAACGCGTTGCGGGGCCTGGGCATCGATGGCGACCAGCGCGTCGCCACCTTCATGTGGAACAACGCCGAGCACCTCGTGGCCTACCTGGCTGTGCCGTCCATGGGCGCGGTCCTCCAAGCGCTGAACATCCGGCTCTTCCCCGAACAGATCATCTACGTCACCAACCACGCAGGGAGCCAGGCAATCGTCCTGGACAACAGCCTGGCGGCGCCGTTCAGCAAGCTGCTGCCGCACCTGTTGACGCTGCGTCACGTGATTGTCAACGGCCCGATCCCCGACGAGGTCCATACGGCGCTCGAGGCGGCCCCGCAGATCGAAGGGGTCCACGACTGGGACACTCTGCTCGGCGCCCAGCCCAAGACGTTCGACTGGCCGGTGCTGGACGAGCGCGACGCATCCTCGATGTGTTACACCTCGGGCACGACCGGCAACCCCAAGGGAGTGGTCTACTCCCATCGCTCCAACTACCTGCACACGATGCAGGTTTCCATGAGCCTGGGCTTCAACCAGGGCGACCGCCTCCTCGCCGTCGTCCCGATGTTCCACGCCAACGCCTGGGGTCTGCCCTACGCGGCGTTGATGGTGGGTGCGTCGCTGATCATGCCGGACCGGTTCCTGCAGGCGGAGCCGCTGGCAAAGATGATCGAGGCCGAGAAGGTCACCGGTGGCGGCGCAGTGCCGACCATCTGGACCGATCTGCTGCGCTACCTCGACGAGCACGAGACCGACACGTCCAGCCTGCGCCGTGTCATCGTCGGTGGTTCCGCCTGCCCTCCGTCCCTGATGAGGGCCTACGACGAGCGGCACAACATCGATGTGCTCCATGCCTGGGGTATGACGGAGATGTCGCCCCTGGGGTCGGTGGCAGTGGCGCCCGTCGGGACGACCGGCGACGAGCACTGGCGCTACCGTCAGACCCAGGGCCGTATCGCCTCCACGCTCGAAGCGCGGCTGGTCGGCCCCGGCGGCGACGTGGTGCCGTGGGACGGCGAGAGCGTCGGAGAGCTCGAGGTCCGCGGTCCCTGGATCACCGGCACGTACTACGACAACGGGAGCAACACCGAGGCCGAGCGGGCCGACGCAGCCTCGAAGTTCGATGACGGCTGGCTCCGCACAGGCGACGTGGGCTCCCTGACGCCCGATGGGTTCCTGCAGCTCACCGACCGCGCCAAGGACGTGATCAAGTCCGGCGGTGAGTGGATCTCGTCGGTCGACCTCGAGAACGCGCTGATGGGACACCCGGACGTCCTCGAGGCCTCGGTGGTCGGTGTCCCTGACGACAGGTGGGGCGAACGGCCGCTGGCCACGGTGGTGCGAGCCCCGGACTCAGCCATCGACGCCGCCGGGCTCAAGGAGTTCCTCGGCAGCAAGGTGGCGGCGTGGCAGGTGCCCGAGCGCTGGGCCTTCATCGACGAGGTCCCCAAGACCAGCGTGGGCAAGTTCGACAAGAAAGTGCTGCGCAAGCGCTATGCCGAGGGTGAGCTGAACGTCGAGACCCCGGCCTGACTCGGGTGCGCTGCAGGTCAGCCGCTTCTTGATTCCCGGAGTTTCGTCGCATACTGGTATGGCACCGTCACCAAACCCTCCTGGTTGCACGAGACGACGTGCACGAGACGAGATGACGGGCAGGTGGACAGGTGACGCAATCGGGATCAGGCGACGAGCAGGCACGTCCCGACCCGGCGTCCCCTCCCGAAGTTGATCCCCCGAGGCGCGAGGTGCAGCGGGCCCGACGACGGGAAAACCGCCATCCCCTGCTCCGGCGCGGGGCGATCGTGGTGGCGGCCGGCCTGGCGTTGCTGTTGGCCCTTGGCGCCGTCGCCTACGTCAAGCTGAACGGCAACATCACGAAGTACGACGTGTCGAAGCTGCTGGGCCAGCGCCCGAAAGGCGCCGCGGCCAACAAGATCACCAACCTCACGCCGGTCAACATCCTGGTGATGGGCATCGACACCCGCGACCTCGGCACCAACGCGTTCGGCACGACCAAGCAGGTGTCGGGTGCCCGCTCGGACACGAGCCTGATCGTGCACCTGTCCGGTGACCGACAGTCTGCAGTCGTCGTCAGCGTCCCTCGTGACTCGATGACGCGGGCACCGCGCGACTGCAAGGACCCGAACAGCAAGGTCGCGGATGGCCCTCTTCGCCAGTGGAACGCCAACTACTCGCTCGGCGGCCCCGCCTGCGTGATCCGCACGGTCGAGGGCACCACCGGCATCCGCATCGACCACTTCATGGTGGTGAACTTCCTGGGCTTCCAGTCGATGGTCGACGCGCTCGGCTCGGTCGAGGTCTGTGTGCCCAAAGCCATCCACGACCCCGAGAGCGGCCTGCGCCTGCCTGCCGGCCGCAGCATGGTCAGCGGCAAGGTGGCGCTGTCCTTCGTCAGGGCGCGTAAGAACATCGGGACCGACGGGTCGGACCTCGGCCGGATCGACCGGCAACAAGCATTCCTGTCCGCGATGGTTCAGAAGGCCACGAGCAGCAGCCTGCTCCTGCGGCCGGACAAGCTCTTTCGCTTCCTCGATGCGGCGACCTCGTCCCTGACCACCGACCCCGCGTTGGGCAACCTGAACGCCCTGCGCGAGGTGGCCCAGAGTGTCGCCGGTCTGAAGTCCTCCCAGATCCGGTTCGTCACGGTGCCGACCGAGCCGTACCCCCCTGACCACAACCGGGTGCAGTGGACCTCGGCTGCGGATCCCCTGTGGACGTCGATCGTGAAGGACGCTCCACTGCCGGGCACCAAACGGCCCCCCGGCCCCAAGCCCACGCCCACCACCACCCAGACAACGCCGCCGCCGGTCCTGACCGTCACGCCGGACCTGATCACCGTGCACGTCAGCAACGACTCGGGTGTCCCCGGCATCGCGCGACAGGCCGGCGACGACCTGCGCCTGCAGGGGTTCAAGGTCGACGGTGTCTCGACCGACAGCAGCGGCAAGCAGGGCGTCACTGTTGCCTATTCGTCGAGCAACCATGACAAGGCCCTGACGGTGGCTGCGGCCTTCCCCGGGGCTGTCCTGGTCCAGGACCAAACGGTGCGCGATGTGATCCGCGTCAGCTTGGGTACGGGCAGCCCCAACGTCGTGTTGGTGCCCAACCGGATCGGCACGACGCCGCTGCCCAAGCATAAGTTGACGGCAACCGTCGCCCCCACGCCGTCATCCACGGTGACGATCAAGGCCAGAACGGCGAACACCGACATCTGCGCGAAGTAGCGTTTTGTGAAACCCCACCCCTCGCCGGTAGCCTGTGCAGGCTCCCGAACCGGTCGCCGCCTGCGGTGATCGACAGGTGGCACGGAGGCGTCGCCTAGCCCGGTTTATGGCGCCCGCCTGCTAAGCGGGTTTGGGTTAATCCCCATCGCGAGTTCAAATCTCGCCGCCTCCGCCAACGTCAGGGCCCCCAGCCTCAGGTTTGGGGGCCCTCGACCTGCCGGGCGCGCGGACCGGTTGTCGGTCATGGGCTTTGGATACAGCCCGGCTGTCGAACAATGGCGCGAACGCGTGCAGACCTTCCTCGATGAGGTCATCCTTCCCGCGGAGCCCGTCTTCCATCGGCAGGTCTGGGCCCAGGCCTCGACCAACCCGTGGGGCCGGCCGCCGATCATGGCGGAACTCAAGGCCCAGGCTCGCGAGCGCCGTCTGTGGAACCTCTTTCTGCCCGGCACCGGCATGGGGCCGGCCTGACCAACCTCGAGTACGCACCGCTCGTCGAGCTCTCCGGCCGCTTCCCGATGGACGCGCCGGGTGTTCGGGTGGTGCGGTCCACCAACGTCCTTGGTTTCACCGATGCCCCGCATGGAGGTCACGCCGAGATCCTGTATGACGCGGTGTTCGGTCGGGGGGGTGGGGGCGGGGGGGGGTCGGGGGGAAGGGTTCCTTCGGGGTCAGGCCTCGGCGCCGGCGGGTTCAACCGCCGGCGGTTTCGAAGGGGCACGGTTCATGCCCGACATCATCATGCCGATGAACGATGGCCGTCCCTGAATCTTGGAACGGACGTCGAAGGCAACGGCCAGCAGCAGGACCATCCCCTTGATGATCTGGATGAAGTTCGAGTCGACGCTCAGGTTGGCCAGGCCGAGGTTGAGCACACCCATCACCAGACCGCCGACCATCGAGCCGGACACTGTGCCGATCCCGCCGGCGACGGCGGCTCCGCCGATGAACACGGCAGCGATGGCGTCGAGCTCGAAGTTGACTCCGTCCTTGGGGTTGGACGCGTTGAGGTAGGCCGTGAAGACCATCCCGGCTACTCCGGCGAGCAGGCCCATGTTGACCATGACCATGAAGTCAATCCGCTTGGTGTTCACCCCGGACAGGCGGGCGGCGCCCGAGTTGCCGCCGACGGAGTAGATGTGACGGCCGAAGACGGTCTTCCGCGTGACGAAGGTGTAGATCGCGACGAGGGCGCCGAGGATGAGCCCCACCACCGGAACGCCCTTGTAGGAGGCGAGAAGCAGGCCGAAGGAGAGCACGCCGGCGCTGATGAGGACGAGCTTGAGGATGCTGACGGAAACCGGGGGCAGGGCCATCTCGTGCTTGCGCAGCTCGGACCGCTTGCGAAGCTCGAGCACCACGAGCAGGACGATCAGCAGGATCGCCAGGAGGAGGGTGGGGTTGTGATACCCGGTGTTCGGGCCCATGTCAGGAATGAAGCCGTTGGCGATGACCTGGTATCCGTCGGGCACAGCGACGCTGGAGGCGTTCAGCATCATCAGGTCGAGCCCGCGGAAGAGCAGCATGCCGGCGAGAGTGACGATGAAGGCCGGGATGCCCACGTAGGCGACCCAGAAGCCCTGCCAGGCCCCGACGATGACGCCGACGACCAGACCGAGCACGATCGCGAGCGGCCAGGGGATGTCGAAGCGTTGCATCGAGATCGCCACCGTGGCACCGACGAAAGCCGCGACCGAACCGACCGAGAGGTCGATGTGCCCGGCGATGATCACCATCACCATGCCGATGGCAAGGATCAGGACGTAGCCGTTCTGGACCAGCAGGCTGGTCACGTTGCGCGGCTCGAGGAACAGCCCGTCGGTGAGGATCTGGAAGAGAGCAACGAGCATCAGCAGGGCGAAGATCATCCCGTACTGCCGCACGTTGCCGCCCATGGCACGCCTCGCCTGGGCGACGAAAGACGCCGGGGCCTCGGGCTCTGAGGTCTGCTGGCTCATCGCTGTGCCGCCTTTCGTTGTTTCTTGCCCTGGGTCATGTAACGCATGAGGATCTCCTGATCGGCCTGCTCGCGCGGGACCTCGGCGGTGATGACGCCCTCGCTGAGGGTGTAGATGCGGTCACACATCCCGAGCAGCTCGGGCAGCTCGGAGGAGATGAAGAGCACGGCGCGGCCGCTGTCGGCGAGGCGGTTGATGATCTCGTAGATCTCGTACTTGGCACCCACGTCGATGCCGCGAGTGGGTTCGTCGAGAATCAACAGGTCGGGGCCGGTGAACATCCACTTGGCCAGGACGACCTTCTGCTGGTTGCCGCCGGACAGGCTGGAGACGCCCTCCTCGACGCTGGGCGTCTTGATCTTGAGGTCCTTGCGGTACTTGTTGGCCGCCACGGTCTCGAGGTTCTCGTCCACCATGCCGTTGCGCCGTATCTTCTTGAGCGAAGCCGCCGTGATCGAGACCCTGATGCTGTCGTGCAGGTTCAGACCCAGGCTCTTGCGGTCCTCGGTGACATAGGCCAGACCGGCATCGATCGCCTGCGCCACGTTCTTGAGGTTCAGCGCCTTGCCGTCCTTGAACAGCTCACCGGACGTCTTGCGTCCGTAGGACTGGCCAAAGACGCTGCGGGCCAGCTCGGTGCGACCTGCGCCCATCAGCCCTGCCAGGCCGACGATCTCGCCGCGCCGGATGTTCAGGTTGGCGCCATGCACGACGTAGCGGTTGCTGTCTGCGGGATGCAGCACGCTCCAGTCCTTGATCTCCACGAGCATCTCGCCGACCGATGGCTCGTGCGGCGGGAACCGGTGGTTCAGGTCGCGCCCGACCATGCCCTTGATGATGCGGTCCTCGTTGATGCCGTCCGCCTTGACGTTGAGGGTCTCGATCGACCTGCCGTCACGGAGGATCGTGATGGAGTCCGAGATCTGCTCGATCTCGTTGAGCTTGTGGGAGATCATGATCGAGGTGATTCCCTTGTGGCGCAGACCGTCCAGGAGATTCAGCAGGTGCGTCGAGTCCGCATCGTTCAGAGCCGCGGTCGGTTCATCCAGGATCAGCAGCTTGACGCTCTTGGCCAGGGCCTTGGCGATCTCGACAAGCTGCTGCCGCCCGATGCTGATGTTCTTGATCTTGGTGTTCGGGTTCTCCGAGAGACCGACGCGGGCCAGGAGCTCGTTGGCCCTCGCGGTGGCTGCGAGCCAGTCGATGACCCCGTGCCTGGCTCCTTCGTTGCCCAGGAAGAGGTTCTCCACGATGCTCAGCTCGGGGATCAGCGCAAGCTCCTGGTGGATGATCACGATGCCCGCGCGCTCGCTCTCGCGGATGCCCTTGAACTCACACAGCTGGTCCTCGAAGATGATCTGGCCTTCATAGGTGCCGATCGGGTGAACCCCGGACAGGACCTTCATCAGGGTCGACTTCCCCGCGCCGTTCTCGCCGCAGATCGCATGGATCTCACCGCGTCTGACATTCAGGGAGACGTTCGACAGCGCCTTGACGCCGGGAAACTCCTTGGTGATCCCCTTCATGGAGAGAATCGTGTTGTCCATATGTTCACACCCTCGGCGAGACGGAAGAGCTGCGTGGAGCTGCGTGGAGCTGCATGGAGCTGCATGGAGCTGACTGGGACTGGGGGTGGACTGCGAGCGACAGGCTTCAGGCCCGTCGCCCGCAGTCCGGCAGTACAGATGAACCGGCGTGCTGGTGAGCCTGGTTACTGCATCTGGGCTTTGGTGTAGTACTTGGCATCGAGCAGGACCTGCTCGATGTTGGTCTTGTCGATCGAGGCGGGCTGCAGGAGCATCGTCGGCACGACCTTGACGCCGTTGTCGTAGGACTTGGTGTCGTTGGTCTCGACGGTCTTCTTCTCGGCGATCTGCTGGATCATCTTGACCGTGGTCTCCGCGAGCTTGCTGGTGTCCTTGAACACCGAGGAGTACTGCTCGCCCGCGAGGATCGACTTGACCGACTCGATCTCGGCGTCCTGCCCGGTGATGACCGGCAGCTTCTTGCCGCCGCGACCGTATCCACTGCCTTTGAGGGCGGCGATGATGCCACGTGACAGACCGTCATACGGGGCAAGCACGCCCTGGACGTCGGTGTTCGAGTAGGACTTGGTCAGGACGTTCTCCATGCGTCGCTTGGCGACCGCGGCGTCCCAACGCAAGGTGGCAACGGTCTTGAAGTCCGTCTCACCGGAGCGGATCACGATCTGCTTGGAGTCGATGAGCGGCTGGAGGAGCTTCATCGCGCCGTTGAAGAAGAACGTGGCGTTGTTGTCGTCGGGGGAGCCGGCGAACAGCTCGACGTTCCACGGAGCGGCCGCGCCGCTGGCCTTGAGACCGTCGACCAGGGACTGGGCCTGGAGCTCACCGACCTTGAGGTTGTCGAAGGTCGTGTAGTAGTCGACGGCGTTCGTGCTGCGCAGCAGACGGTCGTAGGCGATGACCGGTATGCCGGCCTCCTTGGCCTGCTTCAGCGCTCCGGCAAGAGCCGTGCCATCGATGGAGGCCACGACGAGCACCTGGTTCTTCTTGGTCACCATGTCGTTCACCTGGGTGACCTGGGTCGGGATGTCGTCGTTGGCGTAGACGAGGTTGACCTTGTACCCGGCCGCCTCGAGCTGGGTCTTCATCGCGTCGCCGTCCTTGATCCAGCGCTGTGAAGTCTTGGTGGGCATGGCCACCCCGATCGTGCCCTTGGTGCCGCTGGCAATGTCGGTCTTGGCCGCTGTATCGGTGGAACGGCCGCAGCCGGTCATGGTCAGCGCCAACGCGCCGGTCGCCACGATTGCAAGGATCTTGCGCATGCTTTCTTCCTATCGTTGTGAGATGGGTGGGTTTGGTTTGTTGGCCTAGAAGCCCTGGGCCAGGCGGTAGTACGCCTGGTTCCATCGCAGCTCCTGGAGGAACCGGCGGGGGCGGGTGTCGGCGTCGATCATCACCAGCTCGGTGCGGGTCATCTCGGCGAAGTCCCACAGGTGCTCGGCCTGCAGCGCCGTCGACAAGACCGTGTGATGCGGTCCGCCGGCGGTCAGCCAGGCCTCTGTGGACGTGCGCAGGTTGGGTCTCGGCTTCCACACCGCGCGGGCGACCGGCAGGTTCGGCAGGGGCTGGTCGGGCTCGACCACCTCGACCTCATTGGCCACGAGCCGGAAGCGCCCTCCCATGTCCGCGATGCCGAGAATCACGGCGTCGCCCGGGCTTGCGTCGAACACGAGACGCACCGGGTCCTCGCGTCCTCCGATGCCGAGTGGATGGATCTCCAGGGTCGGCTTCCCCGCGGCGATCGAGGGGCAGACCTCGAGCATGTGGGCGCCCAGGATCCGCTCCTTGCCCGGCGCCAGGTGGTAGGTGTAGTCCTCCATGAACGAGGTGCCGCCCGGCAGCCCGTCTGCCATCACCTTCAGCGTTCGCAGCATGACCGACGTCTTCCAGTCACCCTCGGCGCCGAAGCCGTAGCCGTCGGCCATCAGTCGCTGGACGGCCAGGCCTGGCAGCTGCCGGAGCCCGCCCAGATCCTCGAAGTTCGTGGTGAATGCCGTGAACCCGCCCTCGGTCAGGAAGGACCTCAGCCCCAGCTCGATGCGGGCGCCGTAGCGCAGGGACTCGTGTCGCTCGCCGCCTCGGCGCAGCTCGGCGGAGACGGCATACAGGTCCTGGTACTTCGCCACGAGCGAGTCGATCTCCACGTCGGGAACCGCGTCGACGGACTCGACCAGGTCGTTGACGCCATAGGTGTTGACGGAGACTCCGAACCGCAGCTCGGCCTCGATCTTGTCGCCCTCGGTCACTGCGACATTGCGCATGTTGTCGCCGAACCTGGCCAGCTTTGTCGTGCGCAGGGCGGTGGTGGCCGCGGCCGCCCGAGCCCAGGTGCCGACCCGATCCGAGACGCTCGGGACGCTCACAGGACCGGTGACCGTCTTGCGGGCCCCGCCGCTGCGATCGGCAGAGCACACGCCTGGACTCCAGTCAACCAGTGCACACGTATGCCGTCTTCTGTATGACAATAAT
>ERZ1739051.72-NODE-73-length-11008-cov-12.021547_pt1 | contig 11008 bp, 12 predicted proteins | sample MGYA00581757_ERZ1739051 | MGnify/ENA primary metagenome ERZ1739051 (study PRJEB42929, sample SAMN08275523) | rhizosphere metagenome | isolation source: Rhizospheric soil replicate 3 | host: Colobanthus quitensis | place: Antarctica: Devils point, Livingston Island...
TTTGCGGCACTGGTCGGCTCCCGGGACAACGGTCGCTGGCTGCTGGGGCCGGTGGGACCGGCGCAGACCACGCGCAGATACGTCGGCAACAGCTTCGTTCTCGAGACCACCCATGAGACGCCCACGGGAGTGGTCCGCATCACCGACTTCATGCCCATCGGTGATGGCCGCGCCGATGTCGTGCGGCGGGTCGAGGGGGTCAGCGGAACCGTGCGCATCCGCCACGAGTGGGTGGTCCGGTTCGGCTACGGCAAGGTGCGCCCCTGGGTCAGCCGCCGCGCGGACGGTCTCGAGATCGGCTCCAGAGAGATGATCTCGGCCATCGCGGGGCCGGACATGCTGGTGCTGCGCGGTTCGCGCCTCCCCCATGCCGTCGACGGGCGGCACGAGGACGAGTTCGACGTCGCTGCGGGCGAGCGCCTGACGTTCTCCACGACCTGGTTCAGGTCATATCTCGAGGTGCCTCCGCTGATGGACGAGGATGACCGGGTCGACGGAACCGTTGCTATCTGGGAGGAATGGGCCAGGTACTGCGATCACATCGGGCCCTATCGCGATGCCGTCGTGCGCTCGTTGCTCGTGCTGAGGGTGCTGACCCATGGCGCCACCGGAGGCATCGTGGCCGCTCCCACCACCTCCCTGCCCGAGCAGTTCGGCGGGCCGCGCAACTGGGACTACCGCTTCTGTTGGCTGCGCGACGCTTCGTTGACCCTCGAGGCGCTGCTGCGATCGGGCTATCACGACGAGACCGTGCTCTGGCGCAACTGGCTGCTGCGCGCCGTTGCCGGCGATCCCGAGGACATGCAGATCATGTATGCCGTCGACGGGTCCCGGGAGCTGCCCGAGAGGGTGCTGAGCCACCTTGGAGGGTATGCGGACTCGCGTCCGGTCCGGGTCGGCAACGCCGCGGTCGACCAACGGCAGACGGACGTCATGGGAGAGATCATGGCTGCCCTCGAGGTGGCGCGCGAGCAAGGCCTGGAGGACACCCCCGAGTCCTGGTCGCTCCAACGCGCGCTGGTCACCAACCTGGCCGCCCGCTGGGACGAGCCGGACAACGGCCTGTGGGAGATCCGCGGAGAGCTGCGCCACTTCACCCACTCACGGGTGATGGTGTGGGTGGCGTTCGACCGCGCCATCAAAGCTGTCGAACGACACGGACTGGAGGGTCCGGTCGAGACGTGGCGCAAGCTGCGCGGCGAGGTGCACGCAGAGGTGATGGACCGCGGATACAACGTCGAGAGGGGGTGTTTCACCCAGCACTACGACACGACGGAGGTCGACGCCTCACTGCTGGTCCTGCCCACCGTCGGGTTCATCGCCGGTGACGACCCAAGGTTCCTTGGCACGATCCGCGCCGTTGAGCAGGACCTCATCCGCGATGGTCTGGTGCTTCGCTACCGCGCCGAGGCCGGCATCGACGGCCTGCCCGGCAACGAACATCCGTTCCTGGCCTGCTCCTTCTGGCTCGTGACTGCCTACGCTCTGGCAGGGCAGCTCGAGGAGGCACACGCCCTCATGCGCCGACTCGTGGCACTGGCCAATGACGTCGGCCTGTTGTCCGAGGAGTACGACCCGACGCACGGGCGGATGGTCGGCAACTTCCCGCAGGCGTTCTCGCACCTGGCGCTGATCGGCGCCGCCCTCGCTCTTCAAGACGGCGACAATGCACAATCTGCCGATGGCACTCCTGATGTCTCACTCTCCGAAGACTGCACGCACTGAAAGGACCTCGAGCTGATGAACACCTCCTCACACCTGTCGGACAACCTGGCTCTGTTGGCTCACGAGACCAGCCTGCTCATGCGGACCGCGGCCGGCCTGGACGACGAGGCCATCCACGTGCCGAGCCTTTGCGAGGGCTGGACCCGCGCCCACGTCCTGTCGCACATTGCCCGCAACGCCGACGCCCTGGGCAACCTCGTCGGCTGGGCCGTCACGGGAACCCCGCGGGCCATGTACGACTCGCCCGAGGCACGTGACGCGGACATCGCGGCCGGCTCGACCCGGGGGTTCGCGGAGATCTTCACCGATCTCGAGGACTCTGCCGCGCGGTTTGCCACAGCGGCAACGGGTTTGGCCGGCGCACCGGAGCAGGTCGAGGTCGAGATGCGCCGAGGCATCAAGGTGCTCGCCGGCCGGCTGCCGACCCTGCGGCTGATGGAGGTCGTCGTTCATCATGCTGACCTGGACGCCGGCTACACGTTCGCCGACACCGACCCGGGGTTCGTCAAGCGGGCGATGGCCATCAGTGTCGAGCGGATGAAGGCCAGCGGTGAGGCGCCCGCGGTCACGCTGACCAGCGACGAGGGCGACACATGGTCGATCGATGACGGCCACCAGGTTGTCACCGGAAGCAACGCTGCGCTGTTGCTCTGGCTCACGAGAGGCGACGGCGTTTTAGTCTCCAGCGACGCTCCCCTGCCCGGACTGCCTTCCTGGGGTTGAGTTTCCACCCTCTTGCCTGTCGTGCGCCCACCCTCAGGAAGAGATGGCTGCGGGCGAACCCCTTCGATGGACGACCCCCCAAACGTCATTCGGGGGAACCAATTCGTCATCGCGGAGGCCAACGACACCAGCCCTGCGGGCGAATGCGACTGCTGTCAAGGCGGAATGGACGTTGAGTTTGTGCAGGATGCTTTGAATGTGAGTTCGGACCGTGTTGGGCGAGACGTGCAGGAGCGTCCCAATTTCGTTGCGGGACAGTCCTTCTATCAGGCAGCGCAGCACGTCGAGCTCACGCGGTGTGAGGATCGAGATGGCTTCGGCTTCCGGTAGCGACGACCTGTTTTGCTCCGAGAGCGAGACAAGGACTCGAGTCAGCAGCGCGGCCGGCAGGTGTGTCTCACCGCGTGCCGCACCCCGGATCGCAGTGAGCAGTGACTCGATGGCGCTCTGCTTGGCCACCCACCCCCGGACACCCATCTGCACGGCCTCGGCGACCCGCGAGTCGTCGGCCGCGGCGGTGACAACGACGATCCCGAGGTCCGGCCATTGTTCGCGCAACCGGCGCCCGACCGCCAACCCATCCTCACCGGCGAGGTCAAGGTCGAGTGCGACAACGTCGATCTCGTGTTCCAAGAAAATTTCCATGGCCTCGGTGGCCGCAGCCGCGGTCCCGACGACCTCGAGATCAGGTTCATCTGCGAGCCGGCTTGCCAACGCTTCGGCGAACACACGATGGTCATCTATCACCGCTACGCGGATGTGATTCTGTTCCATGATGAAAGCCTCTGCTGCGCGGCGCCGCTGCACAGCCTTCAGAGGCGGGAGCAGCCACTACGTCAGGTGAACGAGATCTCGCGCCGTCAGCGCATGTGGACGGGCCAGGTCTCTGCCGAGGCATGCGCGGTCATCAACGCGGCCGCCTGGAGTCGCGAGTGCACCCCAAGCTTGGTGAGCAGGTTCTGCACGTGGGTGCGAGCCGTGCTCCGTTGCACGCGGAGCTGATCGGCCATCTGTTCGGTGCTGAGCCCATCCATGATGCAGCGCATCACCTCCCACTCACGCTCGGTCAGGAACTTAAGCATCCACAGTGGGTCCTCATTCAGGGAGTGAGGCCGCATAACCTCCTGCAGCATCACCAGATCCACCGCAAGCTGTCCGTGATGCACGAGCTCGAGCGCCTCGATAATGACGCCAACCGGCTTCTCCTTGCCGACGAAACCGTGAGCACCCTCTGAGATGGCGTCCGCCACCAGGTTCCTGTTGACCGAGCCTGACAGCATGACCACCTTGGTGTCGGGGCTCACCTCGTGGATCCGGCCAATGGCGCTGAGCCCGTTGGCATGGGGGAAGTTGATATCGAGCAGGCACACATCCGGCTTGTGGGTCCGGGCGGCCTCCACCGCCTCGTCGGGATCGAGCGCGGTGGCCACGACGGTGTGCCCTTTGTCTGTCAGGGCCATGCTCAGCGCGTCGAGCAGCAGCCTGTGGTCGTCGCAGACGAGCAGTCTCATGACGCCAAAGCCCTGGAGCTTGTGACGGGCAGCGAGATCCGTGCGACCACGCCGCTGGTGGCGCCGGGATTCAGATCGAACGCGCCACCGCAGGCGGAGACCAAAGCGCGGGTGATGGTCAGCCCGAGTGAGTTGTTGGTCGGCACTTGCCCAAGCCCGGGGCCGTCATCGATGACCAGGATGGTGATCTCACCGTCGGTGCCGGTCACCTCAACGGTGACCTGCCCACCGGGGCCGGCCGCCCGAACGGCGTTGTCCAGCACGCAGCTGACGGCACGGCTGAGCGCAACCGGTGCGATGACCGCAACGGCCCGACTGGGACCGACGAACCCGATTTGGCACCGTGCCGTGGGCTGCGCCCTCAGCACGACGCGAGCAGCCAGGTCAACGACATCGACGCCGACCGGCGGGTCGTCCGCTGCGCCTCCGATGACGCCCTCGACCATGTCGGACAGCCACTGGGCCTGATCAAGGATCCCATCCAGGCGGTGTCGAACGTCCCCACCCTCGCACCCGGCGAGCAACAGGATGGCCAATAACGGCTGGCGGAGGTCGTGACACAGCGCCCGGACCGTGTCGATGCTTGGAGGGCTCGTCGGCTGGACGATCGTTGAGACGTCCTGCAATAGCACAGATGTCATCGCGCGGCACCCCTGTCTTCAACCTCGTTCGAGGCACCCACTCCCGGCAATCGGCCGCCCACCCCTCGTGGTGAGACTGACGGCGATTTGCAGAGCCATCGGATGCCAAATCCTGAACCAACTGATACCAATTCCGTACTTCGAACACCGTAGAACGGCGTAAAGAATCCGAACAATAGTCAATCGTGACTATTGTGCTGATTGACGGGAGGTGGTTGATGAAGTATTCGGGTGATGTGGTGGCCGGCGGAGCCAGCGACCAGCGTGACCTGCCGCTGCTAACCATCCGCAAGGCAAGCGTCAGCGCGATGTCGAACAACGTCTATCTGCTGACCTGTGTGCATACGGGAGCGCAGCTGCTCATCGACGCAGCCGACGACGCCGCACGCATTCTTCCGCTGCTTGGTGAGGGCACCGGCACCCTCGATGTCATCGTGACGACGCACCAGCACTGGGACCACCACCGGGCCCTGGCACAGGTAGCCGCGTCGACGAACGCCACCACCGCCGCGGGCGACGCCGACGCGGACGCCCTGCCCGTCAAACCTGACCGGCGTCTGCGACACGGCGACACGCTCACCTTCGGTGAGGTCACCCTGGAGGTCATCCACCTGCGTGGCCACACGCCCGGATCGGTGGCGCTGGTCTACAACGATCCGCAGGGGCACACTCACATCTGGACCGGCGACTCACTCTTTCCCGGCGGCGTCGGCAACGTCCAGCAGGACCCTCGGCGCTTCGCGTCCCTGCTCGGCGACGTCGAGACCCGGATCTTCGACGTCTACGACGATGACACGTGGATCTACCCGGGCCACGGCTCGGACACCACCCTCGGCGCCGAACGCCCACATCTGCACGAGTGGCGTGAACGAGGCTGGTAGTCGCCGTTGCCTGCGTTCCCGCCTCCGCCGCCGCCGCGTCCCACCAGGAGAGAGGTCAGGCGGGTGCCTTGCGTTCGCGATGGGCACGCGCCTTCGCCCTGTTGCCGCAGACCTCCATCGAGCACCACTGGCGCGAGTGGTTCCGTGACGTGTCGTAGAACGCCCATCGGCAGTCGTCCGCCGGGCAGATCTTGACCCGGTCGAGCCGCTGCTCGATGGCCACTTTGGCGGCGGCAGCGGCGATGAACCCCACCGCTGTCTGCGCGCTCAGCTCGACCTTCCCATCAGCGGTCAACGCCACCTGTATGCCGACCTGCCTCACCTGCGCGCGGCGCTCGCCACTGGCCACGGTCCGCAGGTCGTCACGCAGCTCACGAGCCTGACTCAGGGCCGGGGGGCTCTCCACTCCGAAACACCCGTCCAGGCCCTGTGCGGTCAGCCATGACTGCCAGCCATCGACCGTGTCCAGCAGATCCGTGCCCGCCTCGACGTCCAACGTGTTGATGAACCGCACGACCAGGTCCGCGGGGTCACCGCAGACGTCCAGGTGGACGAGGTCACTGGGAGCTGGCATGTAACCAGTGTAGCAACATTGGTGGTTGCGCAACGCCCGGATAACTGGCATCCTTGTTTTACCGGTTATCAGCGTCGATGGCCGGGTAACCAGAGGAGATCACGATGTTCCCCTACCAGTTGTCAAAGGTGATGGCTGACCAGCGAATCGGCGACAGGATCGCCACCGCCGAACGCCACAGCCTGATCGCCGCGGCCACGCAGAGCTCCGCCGGCACGACAGGTCTGTCAACGCGCCTCACGGGGCTGATGAGGCAGATGCTGGCTTCGTTCCGTGCCAGTCAAGGGACCGGCGCCCGCTCGACAGGCACCTCCGCACGCGCCGGTGCTCCCGCCGTGACGTCCCGGTCCGGAGCCGGCCCGATCGGCTGCTCGGCATGACCACCGCACCGGCGCGCGTCGCCCTTGGCCGGTTCGACTCAGTCGTCCTTGACTGTCCTGATCCTCGTGCGCTGGTCGAGTTCTACGCGGGTCTGCTGGGTCAGGACATCGCCGACGACGGCGACGACGCGTGGCAGAGCCTGAGCGGCGACGGAACAGGCGTCTCACTGGCCTTCCAGCGGGCAACCAACTATGTGGCGCCTCGATGGCCTGAGGGGCCACCGCAGCAGCTGCACCTCGACCTGACCGTGGACGACTTCATCACCGCTCACGACCAAGCCGTTGCCTTGGGCGCCACTCCCCTCTCGCCGACCACACCGCCCGGGCCCGATCAGACCAGCGGGTTCAGGGTTTATGCCGACCCGGCAGGACATCCGTTCTGTCTGTGTCGCTGACCCGGGTCAATGAGCCAGTTCCCCACTGCGGCACCGATATTGGCGAAGGTTGGCAGGATGGTGGAGCCACGATCGACGCCACCGGTCGGACCCATGAGACCTGTGGAAGTCACGGCAACGGCTGCCCAGCGCCCGTCGTGCTCGACCAACGCCATGTCGTGACGGACGCCTGGCAGCTCTCCGGTCTTGTTCGCGTGCCACACGTCTTCGGGCAGCAGTGCGGGCAGACCGTCCAGGAACTGCTGCTCTGCCAAGAGATCGAGGGCCAGCCGTGTCTCGGCCTCCGACAGCGCCTGGCGAAGCTGAAGCGTGGCCATCACCTGCGCCAGATCCCGCGCGCAGGTGAGGTTGTCGATACCGGCATCTATGGCGGCGAAATCCATGAGCCTGCGGCGAAGATGCGTCCCGGCAAGTCCCAGGCGCCGGCAGGTCCGGTCAACGGCCTCCAGCCCGACCAGCGCGATCACGGCGTTGGTGGCGTCGTTGTCGCTCAGCGCAATCATCAGCCGCAGGGTCTCGACCAGAGGCAGCTCAGTGACCGACGGCAGCAACGACAGCGCGCCACTGCCGCCGACCCGATCCGGGCCGATGACGAGGGACTGCTCCAACCCCGATGTCCCCTCGGCCACCCGCTCCAGGGCCGTCACCAGGATCGGCACCTTGATCGTGCTCGCCGCCGGCACCTCACGCCCGCCGTCGACATCCACGATCAGCCCGTCGGCACCGACCACGACGACGCTCAGCTCGCCCGGGGCTGCTGCCGCCAGAGCCCGGATCTCGCTCCGCAGTCCCACGCTCAAGTCCGACATGACTAGCGAGTATGCCGCGCACACCCATCCGCTGACCCTCCGGCACCCCAGGGCCCGGAACGTGTGACGATGTCTGACGTGAGCAGCCATAGGTACGTCACCGTTCCCGTCACCACGCTCTGGACCAGCCCAACGGCCCCGCGAGATGTGGATGCGTCAGCCGTCGCGCGCCAACCCGACGTGGTCGCCTGGCTGGCCAACCTCGACGCGGCAGAGGCACGTCTCGGCCTGCATGGTCGCGTGCTCACCCAGCTCGAGCTCGGCGAGCCGGTGGACGTCATTGCCGGCGCCGACGACGATCCCGACGAGGGCTGGTTGCAGGTGGTCGCGCCGCTGCAACCCACCAGTCTCGATGCCCGGGGCTATCCCGGCTGGGTGCCGGCCCACCACGTCAGCACGCAGGTGCCCGACCGCTCCCCCCTCTCAGCCACCCCCGACTCCCTCGACTCCACCGACGCTGGTCTGCGCGCCGAAGCCTTCATCGCGCAAGCGCGTAAGCACCTCGGCCTCCCCTACCTTTGGGGCGGCATGTGCGACTGGGGTCTGGACTGCTCCGGGCTGGTCCACCTCGGCCTGCGCCGGCTCGGCGTCGTGTTCCCGCGGGACGCCGACGACCAGTACGACATGTGCGAGCACATCTCGGCAGACGAGGCCCGCCCCGGGGATCTGTTCTTCTTTGCTCATGAGGGCAAGCGGCCGCATCACGTCGGCATTGTCACCGATCCGGGTCGGATGCTGCACGCTCCCGAGACCGGGGCGGTGATCGTCGAAGAACTTCTGACCCCGGCACGCCGGAGCAGCCTCATCGCGGCGGGACGGGTGCCGGCGCTCGACGCCGGTCCAGTGCCGTCACAGGAGGCACGCACGGGACTCAGGGGGTGACCCGGCGCGTCCCTGCGCCGCTGCTGGTCCTGGCAGCAGTCATCTCGGTCCAGTTCGGTGGGGCGCTCGCCGCGACGCTGGTCCCGCTCGTGGGCGTCTTCGGATCAGTGACACTGCGCCTGACCATCGCCGCTGCCGTCCTGCTCGCCATCATGCGACCCCGGCTGCGAGGTCGCACCTCCGCCGACTGGCTGGTGGTCGGCGCCTTCGGGGTGGTCCTGGCGATGATGAACCTCTTCTTCTACGGCGCGTTGGCCCGGATACCCATCGGCGTTGTGGTCACCATCGAGTTCATCGGCCCCCTGGTCCTGGCCACGGTGCTGTCCCACCGGCGCAAGGACCTGATCGCCGTCGCCGGTGCCGGGGTCGGTGTCGTCCTGATCGCCGGGATCACCAGCACGCCCTGGGCCGACATCGACTTGATCGGGCTGGGACTCGCGCTCGCCGCGGGCGCGTCGTGGGCGGCATACATCGTCTTCAGCGGTCGCACCGGGGCACGGTTCGCCCAGCTGGACGGCCTTGCCATCGCGATGACCATCGCTGCCGTGCTGGTCGCTCCGGTCGGCCTGCTCACGGGCGGGTCAGCGCTGTGGACACCTGAGGCACTCTGGCGGGGCACTGCCATCGCCGTCATGTCATCGGTCCTGCCGTACTCCCTTGAGCTGATCGCGTTGCGGCGGCTGGCTGCCCACGTCTTCGGCATCCTGCTCAGCCTTGAGCCGGCGGTGGCCGCGCTGGCCGGGTTGGTCGTGCTCGGCCAACATCTCAAGACCCCACAGCTGCTCGGTATGGCGTGCGTCGTCGCGGCGAGCGGGCTGGTGATGGGCGTGAGGTCCGCACCGTCCGCGCCCGAGGCGATGGCCGAGACCACGAACCAGTAGGAAGGCCGGGCGCGGCACCCGCACCCGGTCACCAGTGTCAGTCGACTCTGCCGACGCCGTTCGTGGCCCGGTTGTCCTTCCGGCTCTTGAGCAGGCTTGTGATGGTCGTGATGGCCAGGATGGAGACGATGACCGTCAGCGACTGACCGATCGTGATGTCCGGAACGCTGCTGATGTGCTTCCCCCCGTTGACGAATGGCAGCTCGTTCTCGTGCATCGCATGCAGGATCAGCTTGAGGCCGATGAACGCCAGCAGGATAGACAGTCCGATCCCGAGATAGGCCAGTCGCTTGAGCAGACCGCCGATCAGGAAGTACAGCTGACGCAGGCCCATCAGGGCGAAGATGTTGGCGGTCAGGACCAGGAAGGGTTCCTCGGTCAGACCATAGATGGCGGGGATTGAGTCGAGCGCGAACAACAGGTCGGTGGTGCCGAGCGCCAGGATGACGATGAACATCGGCGTGATGATGCGTCGGCCGTTCAGCCTGATGAAGAGCTTGGTGCCCTGCCACTGGTTGGTCGCCGGGAAGCGCGACTCGACCCACTTCAGCAGCACGTTCTCCTCATACTCGTCGTCCTCGCTGTCGCCCTCACGGGCCAGCTTGACGGCGGTGTAGATGAGGAAGGCGCCGAACACGTAGAAGATCCAGGAGAACTCGTTGATGGCCACCGCCCCGACCGCGATGAAGATGCCGCGCAGGATCAGGGCGATCATGATGCCGACCATCAAGGCGGTCTGCTGCAGGCTCGCGGGCACACCGAACTTGGCCATGATGATCATGAACACAAACAGGTTGTCGACGCTCAGGCTGTACTCGGTCAGCCAGCCCGCGAAGTACTGCGCCGCGAAGTCGGCACCGGAGAAGTACCAGACCCCCACTCCGAACAGGATGGCAAGGGTGATGAAGAAGGCGAGGTGACGCCCTGCTTCGCCCATCGAGGGGACGTGCGGTCTGCGGCCGATGATCCACACATCGATCAGCAGCAGCACGCCGGTCACGCCAAGTGTGAGGATCCAGACCCACAGGGGAACGTTCATTGGGCACGCCTTCCGGTCACGGTGCAACACCAAGTGGCCGGAGGTCTCTCCCGCCCTGATGGCGGACCGGCTCCCCGGGAGCAGGCAGGCCCGCAAACAGGCTCGCTGATCCGTGATGACGAGGACGCCGCGTGGGGATACTCCCCTCCGTGGTGCGCACAGTGTCCCAGAATCCGGCGGACAAACTCAAATCGGTATGCGCGGCCGGCATCGGCCGCTGCCGACCTCAGGAGGTGGCGGCCTCAGGAGGTGGCGGCGGTCATCTGCCGCAGCTCCTTCTTGAGATCGCCGAGCTCGTCGCGCAACCGGGCGGCCAGCTCGAAGTGGAGGTCTGATGCCGCTTGGTGCATCTGGACCGTGAGCTCCTGGATGAGGTCGGCCAGGTCGGCGGCAGGCATGTCGGCCAGGCGTCCGCTGGACCCTCCGACCTCGGCCGACACCGCTCCTCGTCCACCCGCCCCACCCCGCGCCTCGCCCCTCCCCTGGCTCCCTCCCCGCCCCCCCCCGGCCCCCCTGTCGGCGCCCCCTCGACCCCGGCCGCAACGCGCGTCGCCGCCCCCCCCGCCC
>ERZ1739051.74-NODE-75-length-10967-cov-8.729106_pt1 | contig 10967 bp, 8 predicted proteins | sample MGYA00581757_ERZ1739051 | MGnify/ENA primary metagenome ERZ1739051 (study PRJEB42929, sample SAMN08275523) | rhizosphere metagenome | isolation source: Rhizospheric soil replicate 3 | host: Colobanthus quitensis | place: Antarctica: Devils point, Livingston Island...
GGTATCAGAATTAATAGTAATATTTGTAAGCGCGTCAGTAGTTAACGTAGGTATTACATGTTCTTTTTTGCAACTGTCAATTAAGACAATTCCAAATAAAAAACACACTAAAAAGAAAAAGCCTGATTTTTTTTTCATGATTTATAATTTTAAATTAACGTAAATTCAACATAAGAAATTTTCATAAATATTATCTTAGAGTTTTAGGGAACGGTTTTTTGTGCGAATACGACTCTTATCTGGGTTGAATCATCTGAAACTGTTTCAATGTGATTAAATAGCATTGTTCTTTCGCATAGTTGAGTGATCAATTGTCCCTGACCAACACCAACTTCAAAAACCATCCAGCCTGTATTCTTTAGAAATTTAGGCGCCTCGTGAATCAGTTTCTGAATAATTTTTATTCCCAGCATACCGCCATCAAAAGCGACCATTGGTTCGTTCAATGATATTTCCAAATCCATTTTTGGCACTTTTGAACTAATTATATAAGGAGGATTACAAATAACGATGTCAAATTTTTCATAATATTCATCCTTCTCGAAGGCAGACATCATATCTCCTTGTTCCACATGCACACGTTGATTCAATTTCAACAGGTTGATGTTCTCTTGGGTGAGCTCAACCGCGTCCTTTGATATATCAGTCGCATATACAATGCACTCTGAATTGTAATGTGCCATGGCAATACCCAGATTTCCTGATCCGCAACATACATCCAGAATATAAATTTTCTTATTCGGATCAGTCATCTTTTTAGATAGTTCAAGCGCTTTTTTACCTAATATTTCAGTCTCTTTCCTGGGGATTAATGCTCTTTTGTCTGACAATAATTCAATTCCCATGAAGTTCTGCCGACCGGTGATATAAGCAAGAGGGGTGTTTTCAACCCTTAATTGAACGAGCTGAAACAGATAGGTGATCTGTTTTTCATTAAGATCGGGTAAGCCCAGATCAAGAGCTTTTTCAGCTGATATTGGAACTCCTGCAGCTTTGAACCATAGCGCTTTTATAGTAGATTCAATAGTTTCTTCTGGCTTATCATCCATTAGATGCAGTCTGTTATTGAGCTCGATATTGATACTATTGAAAAGATCTTGCTTATTCATTATCTGGTTTCATTTTCTAGTTTCATTTTCTTAAGCTCCTTTTTATCAATTTTCCCATTGGAACTCTTCGGCATTTCTTCTAAAAAAACAACTTTTTTTGGAATCATAAATGACTCCAGTCTGGACATACATTCTTTTAGTATTTTCTTTTCATCAAGTTGGTTCTGATCATGCGTTGTAACAAATGCAATTATTGACTCTCCCATGATCTCATCAGGAATTCCAATTACTGCAACTTCTCTGATACCCAATATATTGTAAATAATATTTTCAATTTCAACCGGACTGACTTTTTCTCCTCTGGTTTTTATAATATCATCTGTTCTTCCAAGAAAATAAAGAAAACCATCTTCATCCATTTTAAACAAATCATTTGAACACAGAATCCTTTCTCCTGGTAAATTACCCTTCTTTAGCATCTCATTGCTTAATTCTTCTTTATGCCAGTATCCCAACATAACATGCGGACCGCGGATGTACAAAATTCCACGCTCACCCGGTGGCACAGGATTACCTTCAGGTGATAATAGGAATACCTCCGTACCGGGGATTGCTTTTCCGACTGAATTGGCTTTCTTATCAACCAACTCAGGTTCAAGATAACAAACCCTTTTGCACTCAGTTAATCCATACATTTTAAAGATCAACGCGTTTGGGAATATCCCTTTAAGATCAGGGATAAATTCAGCCGGCAATGAAGCAGCTGTGTTTGTCACCTTTTTAATACACTCAAATGATAACCCTGTCTTTTTATGCGCCGCGATCATCATTGCAAAAATCATTGGCACTCCGGGGAAAACAGACGGTTTATAAGTGTCAATTAGTTTATAAATTGAAGCTTGAAAAGTAAAAGATTGCTCAACTATAATGGTGCCGCCAATGGTTATTGCCATTAACAGTTGATATAATCCATAATCGAAAGCAAAAGGTAAAACCAATAAGATTCGATCATCATCTGATAATCTAAGATATTCAATAAGGCTCCAACAGGTAAAAACCATTGACTGGTGAGTCATCATCACTCCCTTTGGAAATCCAGTGCTGCCGGAGGTATAAATTAAAGCAGCCAGATCATTTGGAATTATTCCCGGCAACATAGTAACATTATCCCCGTGTAGGATTATTTCCTCAAAACTTACCAGATCAATATTTGAAACCATGGTATTTTTTTTGTCTTTATCACCGGAAATAATCAGTTCCTGAAGATCTGAGTTGCCATCTAAGGCTTGTAAAAGTTCATCAGAAAACATACTCTCTGAAATGAGAGTTTTTGCCCCACTGTCTTTTATAATGTAATTTAATTTGTCGGCTTTAGTTTGTGGATTAATGACCAAAAATACAGCGCCAGCGAGAGTAACACCATAAATCGAAACAACACTTTGCCAGGAGTTATTCATAAAAATCGCCACGCGATCACCCTTTTTTATTCCTGAGAGTACTAAATGACTGGCCAGGTTTTCGCTACATTCTTTTAAACTGGAATACGAATATTCTTTTGTTTTAACTATAATAGCTGTTTTTGACGGATCCTTCTTCGCGGAGAATAACAATGCTTCACCAAGTAAACGTTGAGGTATTGTAATCATGGTCTTAATATTATAATTGGCGCTTATTAAAATCTTATTGGAGACATTCTCAAATATTCAGTAGTTTTAATTTTCCTTTCAAAACCCATAAAAACACTTTTTACCTCTTCAGGAGTTTTATCCATAACTTCTCCCACTTCCTTAGGATCATATTTATTTTCAAATCCATACCAAAAAAGATCCATCTGATTGAAAGGCAGCTGGAAGAAAAACTCCTCCTGTGTCTGTTCTGCAGAATAAGTATCAGAGGTTGGTGTCCGGTTTATGATTTTCTGAGGTAGATCGAGGTACTTTGCAAACTGGTAAACCTGTGTTTTGTAAAGATGTGCAATTGGCATTATGTCAGCTCCGCCATCACCATTCTTTACAAAAAAACCTTGACCCACTTCATGTTTATTAGGTGTACCTATTACTGCATAGTGATTTGCTTCGGCATGGTAATAAACCATCGACATACGGCTTCGTTGTTTAAAATTGGAAGCAGCAACGATCTGAAGATAATCTCCGGTAGGCAGAAGCTTATCTTTTTGATGGCCCTCATTATCAATTATCGTGAGCGAAAACAGTGGTGGAAGATTGTTGAATAAACCACGCTGTCTTATACCTATTTTCATTTTATATGTCTTTGCGTCGTACTCAGGGAAAACACGTTTTACCGCTTCATCGCGCCTTTCATAACATTTAAAACCTGCAAGGGATGGTGTCATGTCTTCTTTAATTGCATTAACTCCAAATTTTTCTGCCAGGTCGCGGGCAAGAGTTTCACTTTCAGAATTTGAATCTTTTTCAGGCATCATAACTCCCAGTACCTTCTCCGGGCCAAGCGCTCTTGCTGACAATGCCAGACACACGGAGGAGTCAATTCCGCCGCTAATCCCAACAACCCCGCCATTCCGGTTTAATTTATGCAAAATATTCTCCTGTAGTTTTTTTATTATTGTATCTACTACATGTTCGATATTATCGAGCAGGAGAATATCTTTTGAAAAAGGTTTTTTTGGATTCATAATATCATTATTTTAGAAGTCTTCAACCATTTTGAGGTTATTTAATTTTCCCCGTTGAAATTCTTCATAGTGTTTTTCAACGAATTGATAATGTAATAAATGAGTCGAAATAATGGAAGTCAGTAACATATTTTCGACTTCAGATGAGGATCCCGATTTTTCTATCTTAGAAAGTACCTCTTTTAGTGAATTGTGATTGAAAACTCCTACTTTATCAGTTTGTTCTTCAGAAAGCATGAACTTTACATAGTCAGGAGAGTCCTTAGATAAGAAAACACTATTAGTAGGGGCCCGGTATGGGTGTTTTGATCTAATCCTGATACTTTCAGGTATTTTATCGCGTAACAATTTTTTCAATAAGTACTTTTCATTGAGTCCGTTTAGTTTGTACTTAGAAGGCAATGATGCGCAGTACTCAATCAGACGATAGTCTAAAAATGGATATCTGCCCTCAACTGAATTTGCCATAGACATCCGGTCTCCCTGGGAAGAGAGAAGATAACCCGACATGAAGATTGTTGTTTCCAGCCATTGTGATTTCGCGAGGGGATCCCATGATCCAAAGTTTTCCGGCAGACTTTCCAGGAGTTCATTAAATGGTGAAAAATCTTTAAGATGTTCCTTTATTGAGTCAGAAAAGTGTTTCTTAATATGATTTGAATTATTCCATCTTAACAGATGAGAGTAAAATGGATTATCAACATCTTCCAGCTTATATCCAAAAAACATTTTAAGTACATTTGGAGAAGCTTGTGCCAGGTGGGGCAGATAAGGGTATAATTTTGTGAGCAGGAGTGGCCTGGTTACTGAATTGGGCTGAGAGGCCCAGAATCTCCTGATTAATCCTTCTTTAAAAATATTATAACCTGCAAGAATCTCGTCTGACCCTTCTCCGGTTATTACTACCTTAATATTATTCTCCTTTACGAATTTTGAAAGGAGCAACATGGGCGTCGGAGCTGTCCGTGTGATTGGTGTTTCTGAATGCCAGACAACTTTTGGAAAATAATCTGCGATTTCTTTTGAAGTACAGATAAAAGACTTATGTCTGGTATTAAAATATTTGACTGCTTCAGTCTGGTAGTTACTCTCATCAAAATCTTTTTCTTCAAAACCAATTGAAAATGTATTAAGGATTCCGGGTTCAATGTCTTTGATATATGCAACTGTGGCGCTGGAATCGAGGCCTCCGCTTAAATATGCAGCAACTTCAACATCAGCCCGTAAGCGGATCTTTACCGAATTGGTAAACAACTCATGGAAACGACCTAAAGCATCATCAAGAGAAAGCGAGCTGTCCTTTTTATCAAATCGCAATTCCCAAAACCTTTCAATTTTAATTCCTTCTTTATTATAAACCAAAAAATGTCCAGGAGATAATTCGAAGATATCTTTGAAGGCTGTATTGGGAGAAATCGCTGACCAAAAAGTAAAAATCTGAGATAAGCTTTCATGGCTTAGCTCCGGATTTAACCTTTTTTGCACAAAAAGGGATTTTATTTCTGAAGCGAATGAAAATACCTTGTCAGAGAAGTTGAAAAAGAGCGGACGAATTCCGACTCTGTCCCGGGCTAAGAATAATTCCTCTTTCAGTTTATCCCATATAGCAAATGCAAACTGCCCGTTTAACATTGATAAACAGCTTTTTCCAAACTCTGCATAAAGCTGAACGAGCACTTCAGTATCTGACTGAGTTGAAAAACTATGACCTCTTTTTATCAGAGTTTCCCGAAGTTCAGGGTAATTAAATATTTCGCCATTAAAGACTATCCAGTATCGGCCGGTGGGATCAGATAATGGTTGTTGACCTCCTGAGATATCTATAATACTTAATCTGACATTACCAAGAGTTGCATAAGGGGAATGGTAAATACCGCTTTCGTCAGGGCCCCGATAATTTATGGCTCTAAGCATCGCTTCGACAATAGATTTGGTATTCTCATCGCGACTGTAATCAATTATACCAGCAATTCCACACATGATTGGTTAATTTGTTTTTCGAATTACAAAATCAGTAATTGCGTTAATTGACTCAAAATTTTCCTCAATCAAATCTTCATCGACTATCTTAATACTAAATTTTTCCTCCAGGAATGTAATTAAAACTACAAATCCCATTGAATCAAAATATCCCTCTTTGAAGATTAAAGAATTATCCTGAATCTTATTCTTTTCAACGTAAGTAGATTGATGTATCTGCTCTTTAATAATTTCCTTGATCTTATTAGGATCATGTGTCTCTGGGGTCATGATTTTATAAATTAGTTCGATAGTTTAATCCTTAATATAATAGTTACTATAATGTCTGTAAGAACTCTTTTGTATATTAAGATCATTATATATAATATCGTAATTACTGAACTTGTTAGTTTTAAGATTATTTATGACATTTGTTAAAATATCCTTATGAGTGTAATTGTTCCTGATTACTATAAGGATTTTTGAAGCATATTTCATCATCAGCGTAGCATCAGCTACAATTCCCGCGGGAGTCGTATCGATGATAATAAAATCATATATGGTTTTAAGATTATTTATAAGGTTATCGAGTATCCCTGACTCCATCAATTCTGAAGGATTTGGGATTATAGGTCCCGCGGAGATAAAGGATAAATTTTCAATCGAAGTTTTCATGATAATTTCATCAGCCGTCGCATTTTTACTCATATAGTTGGATAATCCAATGGTATTTTCTACTTTAAGTATTTTATGCAGCTTAGGCCTACGCAGGTCGCTGTCAATAAGTATTGTCTTGTAGCCGACTGATGCAATTGAAGAAGCCAGATTACTTGATACAAAGCTTTTTCCATCTTGCGGCTGAGAGGAGGTTATAAGAATTACCTTGGATTTCTCACGGTCAGATTTAAGGAGCAAGCTGCTTCTCAGATTCCTGAAAGATTCAGAAATTGCAGACTTCGGGTATTCGGCCACTACTGATTCACTTTTATGCTTATTACTGTAGATGACGCTTAAAACTGAATGGTTTAGCAGGTATTCTACATCATTAATGCTCCTGATTTTGTCATCAAAGACATCCCTGACTATTATGTATAGAGTGGGGATAAGCAATGCAAAGAAAAATGCGAACATGAGATTAATGGTTTTCTTTGGGGATGTAACCCGTGAAGTGATTTCACGTGCAGGTTCAAGAATCTGATAATCAGGATAATTTGAAGCAAGTGCAATCGCTGCTTCTGATCTTTTTTGAAGCAAATAAGTATATATTACATTATTCAGGTTGAATTTCCTTTGCATACCTACCATATTCATTTCTGTTTTTGGCAGCGTTGACATCTCTTTTGAAAGTTTAGCTTCCCTATAATTAAGTTCGTTGAGAGAAAGTGAAAGTACATTCAGATTATTTGTAAAATTTTCAACAATGGCTTGTTTCTGCATCTTTATTTTGCTATCAATCTGACCCAGAAAAATGTTCTTTTGATTATTATTGCCAGAAGTTACATTTGATCTTTGGGTATTTAAATTTTGCAATTCAGATATAAGCTGATTTGTTATAGGATCTGAAACGTTCATCGCGGAAGGAGGTACAACTCCTGACATATCCTGATTTGCCTTAAAATAGTTAATAACATAATTGTAATAACGTTCCTGAACTTGCAGATTAACGCGCTCTGTCTCAATTTGAGTTTTTTGCTCGTAGATACGCTGCCCCTGAAAACTAAGATCCGTTACCTGATTAGCTGACTTGTAATTTTTAAGAGTAGATTCTGATTTTCCGAGTGAATCAGATATTCCCGATATTTGTGTGTCAATAAAGTTAACAGTACTCTTGGCGATTTTATTTTTCTTTACCAGGTTATCTTCGAGATAGTAATTTAAAAATCTATTTAGAAAACTTATTGTTTTTTCAAGATTCTGTCCCTGTAATTGTATTTTTAATATTGATGCCAGGGGAGATACCTTTTCCACTTTAAGGTTTCCCAGATATCCCTTTGTAAGAACGTCAAGATTATGGAAATTAAAAAAATAACGATATTCAGTTTCGGATTTTTTTATTGGATATTCATTGTTTAAGGAAACCGAAAACTTAAACTTTTTATTACTGATAGTTTCATTAAATTTGCAAATAGAGTCGAATTCAAAAACATTGTTACTGCTGACAATAATTTTATCAAGATAGTTGTAGAACGACACTTCTTTCTGAGATACAGTTAACCTGAAAGAGGATTCATTAACCATTGAAATATAAAATTTCGCTTCAATAGGTTGAACATGTGATTTGTCAATAATAACCTGGAATGGAGCCGGTCCGTAAAGTTCAGTTGTTTGTTTGAGAAATTTTGACTTTTCTTTGAAATAGCTTACCTCAAAATTCATGCTTGCTATCGTATTATAAACCAGAGCAAAAGAATTAATATTATTTATTTCATTCTCAATATTTGTTATTGACTGGATAGCATCAAGCCCGCCAAAGAGTTGATTTGAGCTAAGTAATGAGGATGTCTTATTCTCTACAGGACTAATAGAAGCAGACGCTTCATAAATTTTACCGGCGTATTTATTATATAGAAAGGCTATAACGATACTAAGAATTAAGCAGGTAATATAAAAGTACTTTAATGATACCACCTTCAATATGAAATATTTAACAGGGGCTAATGAGGAATCGGATTCGGTTGTCTTTATCATATATTAGGAATTTTCTTTAAAATTTAACACCTGTAAAGAGTAATATTGCAATGAGTGTAGTAACTGAAGATAATATTGTTGTAAAAGTTATATTCTGATAACTTGTAGAAATTGTCTTTAAGGGTTCCACTATAATCACATCATTTGGCAGAATATAATAATATTCTTTGGAAGCAATTTTTGAGTCGGACAGATTTAGTCTGTAGTGCATTATTTTGTCACCTTTTTGCCTTGTAAGGATGATATTTCTTCGGTCGCCATAAGGTGTAAGTCCGCCTCCAAGTCCTATTGCTTCATAAATGTTGAGTTTATCCCGGGAGAAAGGAAAGACTCCCTGCCGCTGAACCTGGCCGATAACAGTGACTTGGTTATCAACATATTTAACAGATATTGAAGTATTGGATACATATTCATTCAGAGCCTTCTGAATTTTTTCAGATGCCAGAGCAGTTGTAAGAGAGCCAACATTGATATTGCCGACAAAAGGAAAATTAATGTTGCCGACTTCATCAACCATATAACCTATAACACTGCTGCCCTCGCTACCTGATCCTCTTATTTCATCTGTTGAGCTAAATATCTGATTTGTTTGCAGATCGGTACTCAATACTTTGATGTATAGTTTATCGAATGGCATAATTAATTTTTGTGTTCTGGGGTTTATGTCAGGTCCTTTTAGTTCATTAATATCGTTAAAATACCTTACTTTGTTAAAGGGGACGCATGATACTGTAATTATCATCATGAGAAGAGGTACAAACCTTAATAAACTGAGTGTTTTGTTCTTTTGCATTGATAATCAGGTATTAATTATAAAATATTGTATATTAATTTAAATAAATACTATCCGTCTGATTTAAATCCTCAACTGTGTAATTTGGCCATAATTTACATCTCATTTTTCCCGGGTTATTTGTTTAAAATTTGTATGTCTTTACAGGAAAATTTTATCATCTTAATAATTATTAACAGGTAAAGTTTGATATGGCTAAATAAGGGTTAAAAAAGGCCTTAATCATTAAAACCGAATTAAGAATATATTAAGATAAGATTAAGTATATAAATCCGAAGCTAATATAGGTAGTATAACGCATTATCAGATAATTATATTAATTGTTATAAGTGCCCGACAAATAAATTTTCTCTATCTTTACTTCTCTTGCAATTTGATTCACACTTTTAGGCAGGTTATTATCTGGAAACATTAATGAGCCGATGGTATTTAACACAACTCAGTTAACAGCGCCATCAAGATTATCATTATAACAGATTATTTATTTAAAACTAATTAAATTGGAAAAAACAGCTTTAATCACAGGAGTTACAGGTCAGGATGGAGCCTATCTTGCAGAGCTTCTAATAAAGAAAGGATATATAGTTCATGGTATTAAACGGCGAAGCTCACTTTTTAACACCGACAGGGTTGACCACCTTTATCAGGATCCTCATATCAAAAAGAGAACGTTTATTCTTCATTATGGCGATCTGAGTGATTCTATGAATATTACAAGGATAATACAGGAGTGTCGCCCTGATGAAATCTATAATCTTGGGGCAATGAGTCATGTAAAGGTAAGTTTTGATGTTCCGGAATATACTGCTAATACTGATGGAATAGGAACTCTCCGCGTATTGGAAGCCGTACGGCTTCTTGGTTTGAAAGAGCATACAAGGATTTATCAGGCAAGTACTTCTGAACTTTATGGGCTTGTTCAGGAAGTTCCACAGTCAGAAAAAACCCCGTTCTACCCTCGAAGTCCTTACGCGGTAGCCAAGCTATATGCTTACTGGATTACCGTAAACTACCGTGAAGCTTATGGATTACATGCCAGTAATGGTATTCTTTTTAATCATGAATCTCCTATCAGAGGTGAAACATTTGTATCAAGAAAGATAACAAGAGCTCTCTCCCGGATTGTTCTGGGAATGCAGGACACTCTGTTTATGGGTAACCTCTCATCAAGGCGGGACTGGGGACATGCCAAGGACTATGTTAAAGCAATGTACCTGATACTTCAGCAGGAAAAGCCTGATGATTATGTTATAGCAACCGGAGTTACAACCGAGGTTCGTGAATTTATCAGACGATCATTTGCTTCGGTTGGAATAGAAATATCGTTTTCAGGTGAAAAAGAAAACGAAACAGGAAGTATTACATATATAGATGATACTATATTTGTTAAGAGTGTCGGTAAAACTCATCTTGAAAAATTTAAGATCCGAAGTAAAAGTAATCCGGTGGTTGTTAAAATTGATTCTGCTTATTACAGGCCAACAGAAGTAGATCTTCTGCTGGGCAACCCCACAAAAGCCAAAGAAAAACTTGGTTGGATACCTGAATATGATCTTGATGGATTAATTTCGGATATGGTAACCTCCGATATTATCCTTATGAAGAGGGAGAGCTATCTCAGAAAAGGAGGATTCAGCACATTTAACTACTTTGAATAATTTTTATAACCGTGAACAGATCATCAAAAATATATATAGCCGGACATAGGGGACTTGTAGGCTCTGCAATTAAAAGGAGCCTGGAACAGAAAGGTTATAGTAATTTTATTTTGAGAACATTTGAAGAGCTTGACCTGGCGGATCAAAAGGCAGTAGACTTGTTCTTT
>ERZ1739051.75-NODE-76-length-10936-cov-8.105137_pt1 | contig 10936 bp, 13 predicted proteins | sample MGYA00581757_ERZ1739051 | MGnify/ENA primary metagenome ERZ1739051 (study PRJEB42929, sample SAMN08275523) | rhizosphere metagenome | isolation source: Rhizospheric soil replicate 3 | host: Colobanthus quitensis | place: Antarctica: Devils point, Livingston Island...
GCCTGGCCTTGACCCCACCGGCGAGGACGCCGCGCTGGGTAGCGGTGCCTTGCGCTACTACTTTATCCGGGTTGACGCCCTTGTGTGGCCCCTTGCCAGTTACTTTCTGAACCTGTTCCTGGACCGCCGGCATGCGTGTCATGCCACCTACAAGTATTACCTGGTCGATGTCGCCCGAGTTGATTCCGGCATCCTTGATGGCCTGCTTCATCGGTCCGACGGTCTTGTCAATCAGGTCTGCTGTAAGTTCATTGAGCTTCGCCCTGGTCATCGTCATCGTAAGATGCTTTGGACCACTGGCGTCAGCTGTGATGAACGGGAGGTTCACATCCGTAGTCATGGCGCTGGAAAGTTCGATTTTAGCCTTTTCCGCGGCCTCAACAAGACGTTGTACGGCCATCTTGTCATCGCGCAGGTCGATTCCCTGCTCTTTCTTGTACTCGTCCGCCATCCAGTCGACCACGCGCTTGTCGAAGTCGTCGCCACCGAGGTGGTTGTTACCGCTGGTTGCTTTTACCTCGAAGACACCCTCTCCCAGTTCCAGAACGGAAACGTCGAAGGTACCGCCTCCCAGGTCGAAGACGAGGACGGTCTGGTCATGTTCTTTATCGAGGCCATAGGCGAGAGAAGCGGCCGTGGGCTCATTGATGATCCTTTTTACCTCAAGCCCGGCGATCTTGCCGGCGTCCTTCGTAGCCTGCCGCTGTGAATCCTCAAAGTATGCAGGCACGGTTATGACCGCCTCAGTTACCTTTTCGCCGAGATAGTCCTCTGCGTCTCGTTTGAGCTTTTGCAGTATCATTGCCGAGACCTCCTGCGGCTTCCAGGTCTTGCCGCCGGCGTCGATGATAACGTCACCGCTTTTATCGCTCTCGACCTTGTACGAGACGGTTTTCTCTTCGTCCCGCACATTTGATTCCTTCCGGCCCATGAAGCGCTTGATTGAGCTGACAGTATTGTCGGGATTAGTTACCGATTGCCGCTTGGCTACAGTTCCGACCAGCCTCTCCCCGTCTTTCGTGAAGGCCACCACTGAAGGTGTTGTCCTTCCACCCTCGGAATTCGGGATAACCGTCGGCTCGCCACCCTCCAGAACGGCAACACATGAATTTGTGGTTCCAAGATCGATTCCTATTACTTTACCCATTTGTTTCCTCCTTGAATGCCATTTAGTGCATAGACATAATAAAATCTAAGCCTTATATTGTCAATGTTTAGACGTTGCCGGTATTCTGAAGATTCAAAGCATCTGCAAATCATTAATTTAAGGCATCTTACGCGGGAATATACGAAGCCCCTAATTTAAACTTTATGCCCGTGATACTTTTTTTCAAACTGATTTCGTGCTCTGGTTATAAAAGATAGTTGCAATTTGATACATCAGGGGATAGGGTCATATTCGTAACTAAGTGGCGAAGGAGAATGTATGCCAGGTAAAAAATTGCCGCTCGGCGTAGCCGCCAGGCTCTCAAGTTACCTGCAGATTCTTACCCAGACCAGCAAGTCGGGGAAAGCCACGATCTCATCGAAATCCCTCAGCGAATACTCAGGTGTAAATCCAACCCAGATAAGGCGCGATCTTTCTGGGTTTGGAAAGTTCGGAAAACGGGGCGTCGGCTATGATGTTGATTATCTCGTCAGCCAGATCAAGGAAATACTCCATACTTCGGGCAAACACAATATCGCACTTCTCGGTAGTGGTAATCTCGGTGCGGCCATAGCAGGTTCTGGCGTCTTCGCGGACCATGGTTTTCGGATTGCGGCTGTATTCGATGTCGAGCCAGCCAAGATAGGTAAACTGGTTGGGGACCTCCAGGTACAACATATTTCCGAGATAAGGGCAACGGTCGATGAACGAAATATTATAGTCGGTGTGCTGGCGGTGCCTGCCAAAGCCGCTCAGGATGCTGCCGATTCATTGATCGATGCGGGAGTCCGGATAATTTTTAATTACAGCGAGGCCCTGGTGAGCGCGCCACCAGGCGTCCGGATACATTCGATGAGTCCGGCGGGTGAACTGCTCTACGCGCTATACTTCTATCTGTCCTAGGGGGCGAAGGAGGATATCCTAGAAAAGCAGCTCTTCCAGAGTCCTGTTTTTCAGCAGATATGAGAAGAATTCCACAATCCTATCGTCGGAAGAGGATTGCTCGGGTGTTTTGTCGACATAGAGCGCGGAAAGAGGATCGGGTTTGCACTCATGGTCTGAACAAAAACCTGAATCATGACCGTGCAATACCCACTTGCTACAACCTTGTGCTTTGCACTTGTTATTCTCGTTTCCCATTTGGACCAACCTGTTACGTTTCAACGGCGGGCTGTGTGTTCCGGGCCGCTTAACGGGAATTAGATGTATTATAAGGCATTTACTACTATTTGAAAAGAGGTAATTATTAATTCGTTTATCGGGAAATGTTCATGAGCCTCAGACGCACGAAAATAATTGCAACGCTGGGTCCTGCTACCGCGGGCGAACGGCAGGTAAGGGCGCTAGTAGATAGCGGTATGGATGCAGCCAGACTTAACTTTTCACACGGGAACCATATCGAGCACGCCCGTTCGATTGCCAGCATACGGGCCGTTGCCGCTGAGGTTGGCCGGCCGATCGCCGTGATCGCTGATTTGCAGGGGCCGAAGATCCGTGTTGGTGAAATGCCCGAGGGCGGCTCGAGGATGGTCAGGGGCCAGGAGGTAGTGCTCACGCCCAGTCGTGTCACGGGATCAACCAAACTCATTCCAATCAGCTATAACGATCTGGCCGGGGCGGTGAAAGCCGGCGCGAAAATTCTGCTGGATGATGGTGGCATCGTGCTCAAGGTTCTGGAGGTTAATCCTGATGGGGATGTTCTTTGCCGGGTCACAGCCGGTGGCATGTTGATGTCAAGGCGGGGTGTGAAGCTGCCCGGTCAGGATCTGTCCGCACCAAGCCTGACCGGCAAAGATCAACAGGATCTGGCATTCGCCCTGCAGGCAGGGGTCGATTTCGTGGCACTGTCATTCGTGCGTACGGCGAATGATATTGAAGAGCTGCGCGCCCTGATTACGGGACAGACCGACCGTGCAGTCAAGGTTATAGCCAAAATAGAAAAACAGGAAGCTATACGTAACATAACATCGATTATTTCCATGGCGGACGCAGTCATGATCGCCAGGGGTGACCTTGGTGTGGAGATTGCCCCGGAACGGGTTCCTTATTGGCAAAAAGAGATCATTCACAGAGCGATCTCCCAGGCCAAGACAGTGATCACCGCGACACAGATGCTGGAGTCGATGATCGAAAGACCCATGCCCACAAGAGCTGAAGCCAGTGATGTAGCCAATGCTGTTTATGACGGAACCGATGCACTTATGCTTTCGGGAGAAACTGCCATCGGCAAGTATCCTGCTCGTGCCATCAGCACGATGCATCGGATCGCCCGCACCGTCGAGTCTTCCATGAGAAGAAAAAAAGGTGGCCGTCTGGCTGGCGGAAAAACCGTAACGGACGCGATAAGTGCGGCGGCATGTGAGCTGGCCGATAATATTGACGCCAAGGCTCTGGTCACTCCGACCAGCTCCGGTACGACAGCGTTGCAGGTTGTCAAGCACCGTCCAAATGCGTATGTGCTTGCCGTAAGTTCGAGCGTGGATGTGGTAAACCAGCTTGCAATCGCCTGGGGCGTGCAACCGTTCCTGGTCTCTCCCGCGAGGGATACCGATGATATGTTCGCCAAGGCGAGTGAAGCCGCCAGAGAGGCCCACAGGGCTTCTTCCGGAGATGAGATCGTTATCACCGCCGGTGTTCACGTGAACGTTCCGGGAACCACCAACCTGATCAAGGTCCACCGGATGGAATAGGGCTTCATGAAAGAAACGACGTGTGATTTGAAGGTCAGGCCGGGGGAGCCGTCGAAAATACAAAAAATACGGTTGTTGGAACTTCAAGGAGAAATGTTTGCAGCAAAGAACAACAATGACTTCCGGGATGACGGGCTTCTTTCCCAAGAGACGAGGCTGGTGGAGGCTGGTCCTGCTTATTGTCATAATTGTCTCAATAGTCGGCTATGTTTCTCCTGTCAGGTCATATGTCAGTCGTAGTGAGCAGATCAGTATCGAAAAGGCCGGCACGAGCAGTCTGAGGCAGCAGCATGAGCAGCTGCAGATTGAAAAAGAGCGTTTACAGAACCAGACCTACGTTGAGCAGGTGGCACGCAAGGATCTCGGTCTTGTGAAACCAGGCGAACAGTCTTATGTCTTGAAGAATCTGGACCAGGGCGACGACGTTGCAACACCGGCAGAACCCGCACAGAAAGATGAGTCATTCTTCAGCACCATATTAGGCGCTGTCCGATCACTGCTGCCCTGAGTTGTGCGCGGAACCCGATACTCTGAGGCAGAACTGGTTCAGATAGTCACCTGGCAGATTGGCCGCAGGCCATCGATAGAATTCAATGTTGCCAGGGAATGCGATTACGGATGGCCTGCCGTGATGATCAACTCCCCGTTTAACGCTACCGGAGATCCCAATCCGAACCTGTTTTATCTTTGCTGTCCCTATTTGCGGGTGGAGCTGGCACGGCTTGAGGATGCCGGCTTTATCGCCGCACTTCAGCGTATTATCGATGAAGATTCGGATTTGAAGCAGCACCTGGAAACAGCACAGGCTGCCCATGATCATGAATGGCGCCTTGCCGCGGGTGAGCAAGCGGGAAGCGGTAGGGCCGGCGGGGTGAACATCGCGGGCTCAGGAGAAACCACTCATTTGAAATGCCTGCATGCGCACTTTGCGTATTTTCTTACACATCCGGATTACATAGTAGGTTTGAGAATCGTCGAAATTCTGGGGAATATCTGGTGCGACGACGAAACTTGCAGCAAATGGAAATAGTGAGTCTGATGGCGGAATTTGATTTATGAAAAGAATCGCGGTGATCGATACGGGGACAAACTCAACTCGTTTGCTGATTGCGGACGTCGACCAGCGGAGCGTAGAAGAACTGGATCGCAGAACCACCATTACCAGGCTGGGGGAAGGCGTTGACAGAACAGCACGGCTTAACCGGGGAGCGAAAGAAAGGGTTCGTGCCTGCATATCCTTTTATGCATCGATTATCGCTGAATATGAGCCATTTACGACATTTATCCTTGCAACCAGCTCCATCAGGGATGCGGAAGATGGTGCGGAGTTCATCGCGGAAATAGCAAATCTGTATTCGTATGAATACAGGATACTTTCAGGAGACGAAGAGGCCAGGTTGAGTTTCAGCGGAGCCACTTTTAACACCGCACAAGAACAAAGGACGCTTCTTTTCGATGTGGGAGGTGGTAGCACCGAGATCGTTGTAGGCGAAGGACTGGACATAGCTTTTGTGTGCAGCATGCGTCTCGGCTGTGTTCGTCTAAAAGAAAGATTCCTGGGCAGTGGCCCTGCCTCAGTTGATGAAATACGAATAGCCGGTGATTATATAGATGGTATCCTTGCAGATGCGCTTGACCCTGCGCATATATCCGGAATCGACCGTGGGTTCGGCGTTGCTGGAACGGTAACGGCCCTGGCCGCGATTGATCTCGGACTAAAGATCTATGACCGGGATCTGGTTCACGGCCATGAGATGACAGCCGGGAAGATTGAAGAAATATTTACCAGGTTGGCCGCCTTGCCTGTTGAGACCAGAAGGCAAATCCCAACGATGGAGAGAGGGAGGGCCGACGTTATCGTCGCGGGAGCGTTGATAATTTTGAGATTGCTGCACTACACAGGACTGCAATCTTTTCTTGTAAGTGAACGCGATATTCTCGATGGGGCCGCGCTGGCGGTGTTTGAGGGAAAAATTTGAACTGCATGATTAATAAATTTGCGGCCGGTCCTACGACGGACCTATAATCACCTGATCACGAAGCGCCTGCCCGAGTGGTGGAACTGGCAGACACAAGGGACTTAAAATCCCTCGCCCTCAGGGTGTGTGGGTTCGAATCCCACCTCGGGCACCAGCATTTTTATCAGTCGCGCCTAGTGATCGACAAGCTTTTCTCAAGAAGGACGGTAGTACCGGTTTTGCCGGTCTCTACATCTACATTGTCCATGAGACTGCCCATAATTCCAAAGCCAAGGCCTTCAGATGGAGGCGGAGGTAAGGGCATGCCACAACCGTGATCGATAACCTCGAGCACCATGCTGTCACGAAGCTCGTAGCAGGTTATTTCGATGACTTCCTTTTTTCTGGCGTCATCGTGGTAGGCATGTCTTACTACATTCGTTGAGGCCTCGGACAGCGCAACCTTGATATCGGCTACGCTTTCATCAGTAAAACCAGCCTCTTTGGCGACGGCCGCCACTACCAGCCGAACCAGCGAAAGATATTCGGCTTGGGCCGGGATGACCAGGTGTAGTACTTCTTCATTATTTTGTGTCATCATGATCATGATCTATATGGTTCTTTCGAAGTCAGATCCTGCCTTAGCAGCTTAAGTGTTCGTCGCAGCAACCGGGACACATGCATCTGCGATATATCGAGACGCTCGGCTATCTCAGTCTGGCTGAGTCCTTCTATAAAACGCAAATAGAGCAGGTTTTGCCCGCGAGAGTCAAGGCTGCTCATTGCTCCCGCCAGGCTCATACGCTCATCCAGGAGACGCATCGTCTTATCTTCACCACCGATTATATCGAGTAAGGACAGGTCCCCATCATCAGTTGTAGTATCGAGTGATGCCACGTTTGTAGCTTCCGCACCCTCGAGTCCCTCGATCACCTCTTCTTCTGTTATACCCACTGCGGCGGCAATTTCAGCAATATTCGGTGATCTGCCATATTCCTGGGAAAAATTCTGGATCGCCATGTTAAGGGTATGGCTTCTCTCACGTAGCCCTCTTGGCAACCTGATGGTCGAGGACCGGTCGCGGAAATAACGCCTCAGCTCACCGACAATCGTGGGTACCGCATAAGTAGTAAATTGCACATTTCGGCCCGAATCAAACCTGTCAATCGCTTTTAGAAGCCCCATGGATGCAACTTGCACAAGATCGTCAAGCGGTTCTCCGCGGTTTGCGAAGCGACGGGCAAGGGAGTAAACCAGGTTCATGTACGAGTCTACAAGAACCTCCTTGACTTTGGGATCCTTGTTCTCATTGTAAGTTTGAAACAGGGACAGTAGTTCTTCCCGGCTGAGGTTTTTTCGTGACCGCTTCGGCAAAAGTTATTACTATCCCCGGGATATCCGCTTGATTATGTGAACATCGAGTCCGCCCGCGGGATTCGGCTTTTGCGTTACTACGTCCATCATCTTTTCCAGTATAAAACGGCAGTAGCGGCCGACCTTACTGGTCTCATCATTAAAGTTGACGCCGATTCCCTCAGTCACGACCTCGAGACAGTCAGAGTGAATGTTGTAGTTAATTCTGAAAATGGAAGGCACCGGTTTGCTTTCCTGGGTGATGGAAAACCGAAAAAGTTCATCCAGAGCCGTATTGAGGTCATCAGCCTGATCAATATTCAGGCCGGCGCGGCTGGCGACTGCTGTTGTGGCCAGCCTGATTACACTCGTCATACGTTCGTCAGTAGGAATGGAAATAAGTATTATCTCATCAGGCTCTTCGACCATGCATCGGCCTCCGTTTGAAAAGTAAGAAAAAACCCCGTCTCTCTCGTCCAGCCGCGTGCTGCCATTATACCCAAAAGTTACCCATGCCAAAATGAGGAAGGTTGTGAACTTTGCAGCCATTGTCCATCTCACGGGCTCTTTATCACTGGTATAATGAAAAATATTGAGGATGATGCCTTTATGGAGGAACAAATGAAGAGTTGTCAAGATAAATGCAAGCTGCATGGGGCGAATGGCATCGAGGCATGGTGCACCAGAGACAGCTGCATATACTGGAGACTGCTAAAGACGCAGGAAGTTGATGTCAGTAACGATATCGGTTGCGGACTCGAGCATTACAAAATTATCGGGGGTCTCACTCCCGAAATGGCTGAGTGGCTTCTTTCTATGAAAAAACGCCTCGAGAATACTACGCCAAAAGCTGGAAAATCGAGGATTACTTTCAGGCGCCGCGAACAATAATAAAGAAGTTTTTGTGTTTACAGGCTCTCGACTTAGGGTATTTTTGGTAGAGAGGTAAAAAACTTCTCATGGACGTGAATGTCATGAACTTAAGAGACAGAACACTTGGCATCGTCGTTGGACCTGGCTTTGATGATTCACAAGTCGTCAAAGTTGCCCAGGAACTGCGCTTACGTGGAGCCAGAGTGCTTATCATCGGCATTGCTGAAACGGAAGCCGTCGCGGTTGCCGGTCTCAATGGCTCACTTCTCAAACCTGACCTTGTGATGTCCAAAACAAATGCATCCGGTTTGGACGCGTTGATTATTCCGGGTGGGGATTCCACCAAGAGGCTGAAATCCGACGACAGGGTTCTGACTTTGGTTTTGGAGATGAATTCCACCGGCAAGCCGATCGGCACAACCGGGAATAGTACCTTGGTGCTTGGCGGTGCTGGACTCCTGCGCAATAAACGTGTGACCGGTGATCCAGGGATAAAGGAAGACGTTGAGAAATCAGGAGCATTGTACTTGAGCCAGGGTGTGGTCGTCGACCACAATCTAGTGACGTCGCGCGCGGGTACCGATCTTCCTCATTTCGTGGACACCATCTCGTTCCTGCTCGAGCCGGCTACAGCGATGAGTTGACCGGCAAGAAGATACTCGTTGTTGATGACGAATCCGCCGTACGGCATTTGGTGTCATCATATCTTGAGCGTGAAGGCTATCAGGTGCTTGAAGCGGATGGTGGCATTGAAGCTCTCAGGAAAGCGCGAGACGAACATCCCGATCTGATAGTGCTGGATTTAATGCTGCCCGAAATCGATGGCCTCGAAATCTGCCGCGTTCTTCGGGCGGAGAGTGATACCTATATTTTAATGCTTACCGCCAAGACCGAGGAGGCTGATAAATTACTCGGGCTCGGTATGGGTGCTGACGATTATCTCACCAAACCATTCAGTCCCAGAGAGCTGGTAGCCAGGGTGAAGGCCATTCTCAGACGTGGAGAACACGATACCGTCGCTAACGCCGCAGTTATCAGATCGGGATCGATAGAAATCGACTCGAATCGTCACATTGCAAAAATAAACTCCAGGGAGCTGGGTCTGACCGCAAGGGAGTTCGATATCTTAAAACAACTCGCCGTCAGGCCGGGTATGGTGTTCTCAAGAGAGCAGCTTCTGGAGATGGTATGGGGTTATGACTTTTATGGAGATCCTCGTGTGGTCGATGTACATGTCGCCAAACTGCGCAAGAAAATAGAAAAAGATCCCGCCAGACCACAGATCATCAAAACCGTGCGTGGGGTTGGATATAAACTGGAGCCGGATAATTAGAATAATTCCCATAAAATGGAAGCTTCTTTTTACGTATCTTCTGGTCGTGGCGGTCTGCCTCGGGGTTGTGATTGTAATAACCCGCCAGTTAACTATCAGTGCCTACAGTGACCACGTAAACATGATGCAGGGTGAAGGCATGATGGGAAACAGGGTGTCGGGAAATATGGCCTCCGACCTGATAGTCGCATTTCGCGAAGCTCTGAACATTTCGCTTTTCTGGGCTGGCCTCATCGCCGTCGTCGCGGCTTTTGTTATAAGCATTGTCATCTCAAGGAAGATCACACGACCGATTCATAATATGGCCCTGGTTACGGAGCGGATAGCCGATGGCGATTACGGACAGAAAGTAGATTTCGAATCCAATGACGAGATCGGGAGTCTCGCGCACAGCCTCAATGAAATGACTGAAAGCCTTGCCGAATCGCAGAAGCTGAAGCGTGAGCTGATGGCCAATATAGCTCATGAGCTCAGGACACCGCTGACGAGCATCTCCGGATATATGGAGGGGCTTGAAGATGGTGTCGTTCCGGCAAATAGTGAGACCTATGAGCTAGTCCGCAGGGAGGCTGCGAGGCTCAGCCGGCTTGTGGCCGACCTTCAGCGCCTCTCCCGCGCAGAATCAGGTCAAGAGGAGCTTGATATCGTAGAGCAGCCGTCAGCACTCCTTATCGACCGCGTGGCAAAGAAGCTGCGGCCGATGTTCATCGATAAGGACATAGCTTTATTTGTGGAAATAGCACCGGATACGCCACCGATGCTGGTCGATGAAGACAAGACCGACCAGGTGCTGGTCAACCTTCTGGACAATGCCTTGAATTACACCCCGTCAGGGGGAAGGGTGACGCTATCAGCACGAGCATCAGGATCGATGGTTCAAATAGAAATTGCCGATACCGGTGTCGGCATAGGCGCTGAAGACTTGCCGTATATATTCGAAAGGTTCTATCGTGCGGATAAATCGCGCTCCAGGGACAGGGGAGGCAGCGGCATCGGTTTGACCATCGCAAAAAAGTATGTTGATTCTCTCGATGGTGATATATCTGTCAAAAGTGTCCCCGGGCAGGGAACGGTCTTCACTTTAAAACTGCCCGCCGCGGTCTGAAGCTTCACAAACTCTTCACAATCGGTTAATCCTTCCTTCATGAGTGTCGGGCATAATTCATCACGTACGGAACATTCGACCAATCATAAGGGAGGTGTAACGATGTCAAGATTTACACTTACAGCTATACTCGCTATCGCTTTATTTCTGATTGCCGCGACCGTGGTATTTGCCCAGGGCAACCAGTCAGGAAATATGGGCCAGCGCGGAACCATGATGCAGACCCAGGGAACCACGACTCCGGGAACACCGGGTGTGACTACCACCACACCAGGCCCAATGAACGGCGGCCAGGGTCACATGGGTAACGGAACCGGTCCCATGAACGGCCAGGGTCACATGGGTAACGGAACCGGTCCCATGATGGACGACGAAGACTGGCAGGCCATGCAGGATGCCAGGGCTAGTGGTGATTGGCAGGCCATGCAGGATATCTGCCAGAAAAACCGCGATGAAAGAAACGCACAGAATCAACCT
>ERZ1739051.76-NODE-77-length-10891-cov-13.411683_pt1 | contig 10891 bp, 12 predicted proteins | sample MGYA00581757_ERZ1739051 | MGnify/ENA primary metagenome ERZ1739051 (study PRJEB42929, sample SAMN08275523) | rhizosphere metagenome | isolation source: Rhizospheric soil replicate 3 | host: Colobanthus quitensis | place: Antarctica: Devils point, Livingston Island...
CCCGAGACTACCAGGTCACGGGCGCTCAGCCGTGCGGTCTGCTCAACCCTGCAGTGACCTGCGAGACTGCCGCCGCGGGAGGACGCGCCTTGCTTTGGTTCCCTTGGCCGCTGGGACGACGTCAAACCAAACGGCAACCTGTCGCGACAGCTGCACGATCCCAAAGGCTCCCAGTGCGACCGACCGACCCCCAATCCTCACCCGCTCGCCGCCTGGGCGCGGTACGGGCGACGGGTGTACGTCGCAACTGCCCCGGCCGCAGCCAAACCGAGGCCGACCAGGGAGACGCTGACAAAGCCGGCACCCCAGCCCCAGTGGTCGATCGCCACGCCGGCCACGGGTGCGCCCAGCGCTGAGCCGGCCGTCATGGAGGAGCCGTGCCATCCCATCGCCTCTCCCCTGGCCGCCTCGGGCACGACCCTGCTGAGCTGGTCGACCGTCGCGATGATCGTTGGCGCGCAGGGCAGCCCCGACAGGAAGGCCAGCACTGCGAGTGGCCAGACGCTCGGGGCGAAGGCCATCGGGATGGTCGCAAGACTGAGGGCGCCCAGGAGCAGAAACGCCGGGATCGACCGGTGGAGCGCGCCGTAGACGAGACCGCCGATCAGAGACCCGAGACCCCAGATGGCGAGAACCGGGCCGATCAGGGAGATCTTGCCGAACTCGCGCAAGACTGCGACAAATGCGATGTCGGAGCCGGACAGAACAATCGTGGTGGCGGCCGCTGCGCCGCATATGGCCAGGAACCGCGCACGGAACCAAGCACTGCGCGGCAGATTCACGATGGGGTCACCGGCCCCGCCAGCCACGTCAACAGCCTCCTGATGCAGGACGGGGTTGGCCAACCAGAGGCCGAAGCCAGCCACGACGCCCAGCATCTCGACGGTGAACAGGACCCAGGAGGTCGACCAGATCGTGACTGCCCAGACGCCGATCATCGGACCGATCATGAACGACAGCTCGACCGCCACAGAGTCCAGCGACAGCGCTGTCCGCCGGTCGCTCTCCGGGACCGCCGTGATGACTGCCTGCCGGATGATCGAGAAGGTCGGCACGACGAAGAGGCCGGCAAGGGCGGCGAGAAGGAGCAGAGGCAGGTAGTCCACAAATGGAGCGATCGACCAGCAGAACGCCGTCACGACCAGCGACGGCAGGACCACCCGACGCAGGCCCTTGGTGTCCAGCAGCCTGCCTCGCCAAGGCCCGCTCACCGCGATGCAGACTGTCGCCGCGGCGCTGACCAGCCCCGCCTCGCCGTAGCTGCGATGAAGGGTCTGGACGACGTGGAGCGTGAGGATGACGCCACCGGCAAAGATCGGGATGCGCACGAGGATGCCGAGAACCAGCGCCTGCCGCAGTGCGGGGACGGATAACACGCGGCGGTACGGATCGAGCGGCATACCACTGAGATTGTCACACCGCGGGAACCGGTTTTTCTTCTTGACTGATTCCAGATTGCGTGGTTCGGTGGGCCCATGACCCCGGAACAGGAGCTGCGTGATGCCGCCCTGCGCGTCACCGGCCCACGGGTCGCCTTGCTGACCGAGGTGCGCGCTCATCCGCATGCCGACGTCGAGACCTTGACCGCCAGGGTCCGCTCACGACTCGGGTCGGTCTCGACACAGGCGGTCTATGACGTTCTCCGCGCCCTCACCGACGCCCAGCTGGTTCGCCGCATAGAGCCGTTCGGCTCCCCCGCCCGTTTCGAGGCTCGGGTGGGCGACAACCACTACCACGTCGTATGCCGCACGTGCGGCGACGTGGCGGATATCGACTGCGCCACCGGGTCAGCCCCATGCCTGGAAGCGAGCAACACCAATGGTTTCGTGATCGACGAAGCCGAAGTGACGTACTGGGGCACCTGCCCCAAGTGCCAGAAGAACACCCCGCAACGTCTATCCAAAGACCGGGGTAGAAACGAAGGAGAGTCATGACCGAGCAGAACGGTTCGACGACGAGCAACGGTGCACCAGCCGTCAGCGAACGCAACTCCCTGACCCTGGGCGCCAACGGCCCGACCCTGCTGCACGACGTCCATTTCATCGAGCAGATGGCGCACTTCAACCGCGAACGTGTCCCCGAGCGAAGCCCGCACGCCAAGGGCTCTGGTGCGTTCGGCGTTCTCGAGGTGACCGAGGACCTCAGCCGGTACACAAAGGCGGCGCTGTTCCAGAAGGGCGCCACCACCGACATGCTCGCCCGCTTCTCGACCGTCGCCGGCGAGCAGGGAAGTCCCGACACCTGGCGCGACCCGCGCGGTTTCGCGCTGAAGTTCTACACCTCCGAGGGCAACTTCGACCTCGTCGGCAACAACACGCCGGTGTTCTTCATCCGCGATGCGATCAAGTTCCCCCACTTCATCCGCAGCCAGAAGCGACTGCCCGGGTCCGGTCTGCGCAGCAACCACATGCAGTGGGACTTCTGGACGCTCAACCCCGAGTCGGCCCACCAGGTCACCTACCTGATGGGCGACCGCGGCATCCCCAAGACGTTCCGCCACATGAACGGCTACGGCTCGCACACCTACATGTGGATCAACGCGGCCGGCGAGAAGTGCTGGGTGAAGTACCACTTCATCTCCAACCAGGGCGTCGAGGGCCTGACCGGCGCCGAGGCCAACCGGATCGCCGGCGAGGACGCCGACTACCACCGACGCGACCTGCACGACGCGATCGAACGGGACGAGTTCCCCAGCTGGACCCTTTCGGTCCAGGTCATGCCGTACGCCGATGCCAAGGAGTACCGCTTCAACCCGTTCGACCTGACCAAGATCTGGCCGCACAGCGACTACCCGCTGATCAAGGTCGGCACCATGACCCTGAACAAGAACCCTGACAACTTCTTCGCCCAGGTCGAACAGGCCGCGTTCTCCCCGGGCAACACCGTGCCGGGCATCGGCTTCTCGCCCGACAAGATGCTGCTCGGGCGGACGTTTGCGTACGCCGACGCCCACCGCAACCGGATCGGCACCAACTTCCACCAGCTGCCGGTCAACCGTCCGCGCGTACCCGTCAACAGCTACATGTTCGACGGCCAGATGACCTTCGACCACACCGGCGACGAAGCGGTCTATGCGCCCAACTCAGCAGGTCGTCCGTTCTCCGACATCACGGGTCCGGTGGAGGACAGCTGGGAGGCCGACGGCCCGATGGTGCGTTCGGCCTACGAGCTGCACGCCGAGGACGACGACTTCGGTCAGGCAGGCACGCTGGTCCGTGACATCTGGAACGACGCGCAGCGCGACGAGTTCGTCGACACCGTGGCAGGTCACCTGCTCGGCGGTGTCAAGGGCGACGTGCTCGAGAGGGCCTTCGACTACTGGAAGAACGTCGACGGCGACACCGGCAAGAAGATCGAGGAGAAGGTGCGCGCGGCCAACAGCGCCTGATCAGCTGACTCGCTCCAGCCGTATGCCGCGCACTCGCGTCGAGTGCGCGGCATACGTGCGTCTGCGCCGGTCGACCCCGACCTGCTCCACACGGGAGTCAGGCCTGGCGGATGGTGAATGCGAGGCCGTCGATCCGCGCCCGCGCTTCGCCGTCAGTGGCGATCTGCTCACCGACACGCGTTGCCAGTGCCTGCACCTGACCAGAGTCGAGTCCCGGACGCAGGCGCAGCACGACACGGAGGATCCCAACGCCGGTGGGGTCGCCCTCCTCGCCGACACAGTCGATCACGTCTGCCTCGTCGGCAGTCGCTCGCGAAAGCGCCTGCGCCACAAAGGGGTCGGTATGCGCTGGGAGCCATTCGCGTTGCTGCGCCAAGGCCCACACCATGCTGGGTCTCAACGCACGCTCGTGACCTGACCCCACGTCGAGCAGCATCACGTCGCAGCGCTCGGACACCGCCGCCTGAGCGGCTAGCGAGCTGGTGACCGGCGACGGGCGCGCGGCGGAGTCCCAGACCGACAGCGCGGCGACACTGGTGAAGACCGGGAGCGCACGTTGCCCGTCCGGCGAGGTCAGGGTGACAACGGCCATGTCGGTGGATCTCTCCACCAGCTCGCCGGGGTCGTCGATCCCGGATGGCGCGGCGACGATGGGGACGAGCAACCGGGCTTTGGCCACGGCACGCATCAGGACTGTCTCGTCCTGCCGATCGTCAAGCGCTTCAAGCAGATCGGTGTCGGCCACGCCCAGATCACCATCGAACCCTGTGCTGGTCAGTGTTCGTCGTGTTGATCGCATCCTCGACGAGTCGAAATCCGACGCGTGGCTCACGAGATGGGGCCGTTGTTGTGAAAAGGCTTGGTTGAGCCCACCCGGGCTTCGATCTCCACCTCAACAAGCATCTCCTCATCGATGAGGCCGGCCACCAGCACCATGGTCGCCGCAGGCCGCACGGCGCCAAACCGCTCACCATGCACGCGGCCGACCGGGTCACAGTCAGCCCGGTCGACGAGGTATATGCGGGTCCTGATGACGTCACCGATGCTGCCGCCAAGGGCTATGACAGAACCGAGTGCGGCGTCAAGCGCGACGGCCATCTGGGCGCCGGCATCGCCGACGTGTTGGACCACGTCGTCCACGACTGCCGTGCAACCGGAGACCAGGATGCGGTCTCCCGTTCGGACCGCGCGCGAGTATCCGAACGCGTCCTCCCACGGACCACCGGTCGAGTGACGCCGGCGTAGCGGCGAGGCATCTGTCATGGTCGTCCGGCCACGTCGAGGGCCTCCGGGAGCGTGAAGGCGTGCCGGTAGAGGGCCGACCCGACGATGGCCCCCTCCACCCCCAGTGCGACCAGTCCGCGGATCGCTGTGAGGTCGGCGAGGGTGGACACCCCTCCGGAGGCGATGACCGGGCGGTCGGTGTGCTCGCACACCTGTTGCAGCAGCTGAAGATTGGGGCCCTTGAGCATGCCGTCCTTGAACACGTCGGTCACGACGTAGCGTGCGCAACCCTCGGCGTCGAGCCGCTCGAGGGTCTCCCAGAGGTCGCCTCCCTCCTGGGTCCAGCCCCGGGCCGCAAGCGTGCTGCCGCGAACGTCGAGACCCACGGCGACCTGGTCGCCGTACTCAGTGATGGCTCGGGCTGTCCACTCCGGGTCTTCCAGGGCAGCCGTGCCGAGGTTGACCCGACGGCAGCCTGTCGACAACGCGGCCTCGAGGCTTTCGGCATCACGGATGCCGCCCGACATCTCTACGGAGATGTCGAGGCGGCCGACGATGCTGGCGAGCAGCTCACGGTTGGAGCCGCGACCGAAGGCAGCGTCGAGGTCGACCAGGTGGATCCACTCAGCGCCCTGGTCCTGCCAGGCTTTGGCGGCGTCCCACGGGTCGCCGAACTGCCCGCCTGTTCCCGCAACACCCTGGACGAGCTGGACGGCCTGCCCGTCCGCGACATCGACCGCAGGAAAAAGCTCAAGACGGGGAAGTGAGCTCATGACTGTTGGGTTCCTTTGCAGTTGTGGGTCATTCACAGCGTTGCCACCCAGTTCTCCAGCAAGTGGGCCCCGGCGTCCCCGGACTTCTCGGGATGGAACTGAGTGGCCACCAACGGCCCGTTCTCGACCGCCGCCACAAACGGTGACCCATGCTCGGCCCAGCTCACCCTGGGGGTCATCACCGCCATGCTGCCCTCAGGTTCGAGCATCCAGCCCAACGCCGCGTAGGAGTGCACAAAGTAGAAACGCTCACTCTCGACCCCGGCGAGGAGCCGGGAGCCTTGTGCGGCCTTCACGGTGGACCATCCCATATGCGGGACGACGGGCGCCGCCAGCCGCTCGACCACCCCGGGCCACTCCCCCATACCGCGTTCCGGGCCGCCCACACTGGGTTCGGCCGACCCGTCGAACAGCACCTGCATCCCGACGCAGACCCCCATCACCGGTCGGCCGCCCGCGAGCCGGACGTCGATCAGGCGAGGGCCGTCCACAGCCCGCAGCCCGCGCATACAAGCGTGAAAGTTCCCCACGCCTGGAACGAAGAGACCATCAGCGGACTGAACCACGCGATGGTCGGCGCTCAGCTCGACACTGGCACCCACGCGCTCCAGCATGCGGACCGCAGAGCGGACGTTGCCGCTGCCGTAGTCCAGCACCACCACACTCGCGGTCATCTAGCTGTCTTCCAGCTCGGCCCGGTGCAGAGCCTGGTCACTGACGATCCGTTCGAACCTGGCGATCTGCTGGTCATCCGGCTCGACGAGGGTCGAGCCCTGCGCCGTGGCCGGGTCCTGCCCTCCGTCAAGCAGCTCGGACCCCGGTAATGACAACAACGCCATCAGGTCGCCGAGCAAGACGCCGGCATCGCCGCCAGCGCCGACCAGAATGTCCCTGACATCGCGACCGACCGCGGCGTCGCGGATGCCGGCAGCGGTCAGCAGGTCAGCCGGCCGTCCGAGGGGCAGGTGCCAAGGGCGCAGTACACCCTGGCCCGGAGACCAGACGAACCACCTCTGAATGGCCCGCCACCCGGTGGGATGCACGGTGATCACTGCGTTGCCATCGACGGCGAAAAGTCCTATGGCAGAACGCAGTCGAGAGGCAACGTGCCGACCCGCCAGTGTCTTGATCGTGTCGTCGTACGGTGGCATGGCACGAGATGGCCCAGCTGGAAGGACTGCGGTCCAGCCCTCGAGAGGCACGACGTGCACGGGCGCGAGTCCGCGCCGGGCCCAGGTCGACACCGCGTCCGGCCGACCTCTCAGGATGAGCATCCCCCGCCCTTGACGAGCGGAGTGCCACGGCACCGTCACGGGATCAGAGACTGCCCTTCGCGCTGGGGATGCCCTTGACCCGCGCGTCGAGAGCGACGGCAGCACGCAGCGCCCGCGCCACAGCCTTGAACTGCGCCTCGACCACATGGTGCGGATCGCGACCGGACAGAACGCGCACGTGAAGCGCGATGCCTGCATGTTGGGCGAAGCTCTCCAGCACGTGCCGCGTCAGCGACCCCACGTAGTTGCCTCCGATGAGCACATAGGCCTGGCCTTCGGGCTCACCCTGATGGACGAAGTACGGACGCCCGGCAACGTCCACCACCGCGTGCACGAGCGCCTCGTCCAATGGAACGGTCGCATCACCGAAGCGGGAGGTGCCGCGCTTGTCGCCGACAGCCTCGCGAAAGGCATCGCCCAGGACGATGGCCACGTCCTCCACCGTGTGGTGGGCGTCCACGTCGACGTCGCCGGTGGCCTGGATGCGAAGGTCGAAGAGCGCGTGCCTGGCAAGGCTGGCGAGCATGTGGTCGTAGAAACGCACGCCGGTGCTGATGTTGGAGTCGCCCCCGCCATCGAGGTTGAGCTCGAGCTCGACGGTGCTCTCATCCGTCGACCGCTGAATGTGTGCGGTGCGAGGTGCGGCTGGGGATGCGTTGGGAGGTATGGCGTCGCGCCGATCGGATTGATCGTGCTGATCCCGCTGCATGGCCTGTTCGGTCATAAGGACTGCTCCTGCCGGTGGGTCGGGGCGAGGCGACGCATCGCCGCCAGGAATGCCTCGGTCTCCTGTGGCGTCCCTGCTGTGACACGAAGATAGTGGGCCAGCCCGACGTCGCGAATCAGGATGCCCTGATCCAGCAGTGCCTGCCATGTGAGCTGCTCGTCCGCCAACCCGCCAAACAGCACGAAGTTGGCGTCGCTGGGGACCGGGTCCAGGCCCATGTCGGCGAGGTCGGACACGATGCGGTCGCGTTGGGTCTTGAGCAGCTCGACCGTTGCCAGTAGGCCGTCCGCGTGCTCCAGTGCTGCGCAGGCGACGGCCTGGGTGGTGGCCGAGAGGTGGTACGGCAGGCGGACCAGCCGCAGGATCTCGGTGAGCTCGGTTGTGCCCACGAGGTATCCCAGGCGTCCCCCGGCCAGGGCGAACGCCTTGCTCATCGTGCGGGTGACGACGAGGCGGTCTCGACCCTTCAGCAGGGTCAACGCGCTCGGCGTGCCGGCGCGGGCGAACTCGGCGTATGCCTCGTCCACCACCACGATCGCCGAGTCCGCGGCGTCGTAGACCGCCTCGACGACGTCGAGCCCCAACGCCGTGCCGGTCGGGTTGTTCGGCGAACAGAGGAACACGATGTTTGGCGAGTGCTCCTTGACCTGCGCGACGGCAGAGAAGGCGTCCAGCTCGAAGGGCCCGCCACCGTCGACACCGCGCAGTCCGTCGACCCATCTGGTGCCAACGGTCCGCGTGATGATCGAGTGCATCGAGTAGGTGGGCGTGAAGCCGAGTGCGAGCCTGTCGACGCCACCGAACGCCTGGAGGATATGCAGCAGTACCTCGTTGGAGCCGTTGCCTGCCCACACCTGCGCGGCCGTGACGGCAACGCCGGTGGTACGGGTCAGATAGACCGCCAGGTCCTCGCGCAGCCGGACGAACTCGCGGTCCGGATAACGGTTCAGACCTGTCGCGATCTCGGCCACGGAGGAGACGATCGCGTCAACGACATCATGGGGCACGGCATACGAGTTCTCGTTGGTGTTCAACGGAACTCGCACGTCCAGCTGAGGTGCCCCATAGGCAGCTCGGCCTTGCAGGTCAAGGCGCAGCAGATCACTCACCGAGCCGCTCATGGCCGGGGACTTTCGCCGAAACGCGCATCGTCCGCGAACCGTGCAACAACGGCCTCGCCATGCGCGGGGAGGTCCTCGGCGTCGGCCAGTGCGACCACGTGGTGCGCGACCTCACGCAAAGCGGCCTCGGAGTAGTCCACGACATGGATACCGCGCAGGAACGACTGTACGGACAGTCCGCTGCTGTGGCAGGCGCATCCACCCGTGGGCAGCACGTGGTTGGAACCTGCGCAGTAGTCGCCCAGACTCACCGGCGCAAACGACCCCACGAAGATCGCGCCGGCGTTGCGGATCCGTAGGGCCACCGCGCGCGCATCGTGGGTCTGGATCTCCAGGTGCTCAGCGGCGTAGGCGTTGACCACCGTGATGCCGGCTTCGATGTCATCGACCAGGACGACTCCGGACTGTCGCCCGGACAGCGCGGCGGTGACCCGCTCGGTGTGCTTGGTCGCGGCCACACGGCGTACCAGCGCAGCCTCGACGCGCAGGGCGAGATCCTCACTGTCCGTGACGAGCACGGAGGCGGCGAGCGTGTCGTGCTCGGCCTGGCTGATCAGGTCCGCGGCAACGTGCTCCGGGTCGGCGCTGTCGTCGGCCAACACCGCGATCTCGGTCGGTCCGGCCTCGGCGTCGATCCCGATCACGCCCTTGAGCAGGCGTTTGGCGGCGGCGACGTAGATGTTGCCCGGTCCCGTGACCATTGAGACCGGCTCGCAGACCACGGCGCCGGCATCAGGATTGCCATCGACGCCGGACTCCGTTGCGCCATAGGCAAACATGGCGATCGCCTGTGCGCCACCAACTCCATAGACCTCGTGGACACCGAGCAGCTCGCACGCCGCCAGGACCGCCGGATGGGGGTAACCGACGAAGACTCCCGTGTTGTCTCTTTGTGGCGGGCTGGTGACCGCGATCGAGGCCACGCCAGCGATCTGCGCGGGGACGACGTTCATGACGACACTGCTGGGGTAGACCGCGACGCCGCCGGGCACATAGAGGCCGACCCGGTCAACCGGCAACCAGCGCTCGGTGACGGTCCCGCCAGGCGCCACCTGGGTGGTCGCGTCGGTGCGGCGCTGGTCCTCGTGAACGATCCGTGCCCGCCGGATGGTCTCTTCGAGCGCAGCGCGGACGGCAGGGTCGATGAGGTCCAGGGCGGCAGTCAGAACCGCTGCCGGGACGCGCAGCTGCCCAGGTCGGACCCCGTCGAAACGCTCCCCCAGGTCACGCAACGCCTCGGCCCCACGCTGGCGCACGTCATCACAGATCGGGCGAACCACTGACAGCGCCACCTCCACGTCGAGCTCGGCTCGAGGCAGCACGTCGCGAAGGGAGCGCGCGTCGAGCGCGCGGCCACGCAGATCGATCCGGGAAATCACTCCCTGAGTTTAGGTTGTCTCGCGCGGCGACAGGCCGCCTGTCCAGCCATCGGCGGATAATGCGGCCCGTGATGCTTTCCGCGATCCGACCCGCCGCTGCGTTGGTCAGTGTGGACGGGTTCGGCGGGCTCGTGCGCCTGGCAGTCGTGGTCGTCCTATGCACCGGACTGGCCGCGGCCATCAACCGCTGGGGACATCTCGGACATGGCCGCGACGACATGCTGGCCGCCCTGCGAGCCTGCCTGCAGCTCGGCGCGGTCGGGTTGCTGATCCTCGCAGTGCTGGAGTCGTGGTGGCTGACGCTGGTATTCGTCATCCTGATGCTCTCGGTAGCCTCACTGACGGCGGGACGGCGTCTGGCCAGGCATGGCGCGTGGTGGCTCGCTGCCGTGCCGGTCGTCGCCGGTGCTGTTCCCGTCGCCGGCGCACTCATGCTCAGTGGCCTGATCCCATACAAACCCATCGCCGTCGTGCCGATAGTCGGCATCCTGATCGGTGGGGCCATGACGGCGACGACACTGGCCGGCAAGCGATCCCTCGATGCACTGCGAACCCGGCGCGGGGAATATGAAGCCGGCCTGTCGATCGGACTGCTCCCTCGCGACTCAGCACTGCTCGTCGCCCGCGAGGATGCCGCCCTGGCCCTGGTCCCTGGACTGGACCAGACCCGGACCGTTGGTCTGGTAACCCTTCCCGGCGCCTTTGTGGGGATGCTGCTGGGTGGCGCCTCGCCTCTCCAGGCCGCAGCCGTCCAGCTGGTGGTCCTGGTGGCGTTGTTGCTGGTCCAGTCGATCGCGGTGCTGGTGACCGTCGAGCTGGTCGCCCGCGGAAGGTTCACGCGGCCGGCTCAGGAGTCGCTCAGTCCTTGAGGGTGTTGGAGCCTATGCCAGCGCTGGCCAAACCTGACAGAGGCTCCCACTACGTCGGCACGGACCGTTAGCGGGTTTCCCTCATGGAAGGCACAGTTTTTGCTGCCAACGGTGATGGAAACCTGCTAACGCAGCC